>Ga0247844_1002120_pt1 | contig 33388 bp, 32 predicted proteins | sample LaCtaG_FD_192421 | JGI IMG/M metagenome (GOLD analysis project Ga0247844, IMG submission 192421) | Freshwater microbial communities from meromictic Lake La Cruz, Castile-La Mancha, Spain - LaCruzMarch201714.5m_1 | ecosystem: Environmental > Aquatic > Freshwater > Lake | place: Spain: Castile-La...
AAGTCTTGCCATTTTCAGTTTCACGTGTGTTTGCATAGTGCCCAGTTACGACACCATCGAAACCCATCGCGCGAGCACGATCTAGAACGGCTGCAAACTTAATTTTCTCGTTGCATCGCAAACATGGATTTGGTGTGCGACCTGCTGAATACTCAGATAAGAAATTTTCTACTACACCGTCATGAAACTCTTGCGCCATATCCCAGATATAAAACGGAATTCCGATTACATCGGCAGCACGGCGAGCGTCATGTGAATCTTCGATAGTGCAACAACCTCGCGCACCCGAACGATATTTCTGTGGATTAGCGGCTAGTGCTAAGTGCACGCCGATTACATCGTGCCCAGCTTCGACTGCGCGGGCAGCAGCAACTGCAGAATCAACGCCACCGCTCATGGCTGCAATTAACTTCATGAAGCTACCGCCGCTCTCCCACGTTGAATTACACCGGGCAGCACTGACAGCACATAGTCCACTTCGGCTGCCGTATTACTTGGCCCAAAGGAGAAACGTAGCGAAGATTGAGCAGAAATATCATCGTGACCCATGGCCATCAAAACGTGGCTGGGTCTATGCACGCCGGCACTGCAAGCCGAACCGGTAGAGCAGGAAACTTTCTCGCTATCTAAAAGCAATAACAAGGTATCGCTCTCGGTGCGAGGGAAAGTGATATTTACAATTCCAGGTAAACGATCTGTACCTGCACCGTTTACAAAGGCATCTGGAATCTGCGCCACTACTCGTTGCGCAAAGTCATCACGCAACTTAGCGATATTGGTTGAGTCATAACTCTTTGAGCTAACGGCAGCAGCGAAGGCAACGATCGCAGGTGCGTTTAGCGTGCCGCTTCGAATTTCACGTTCTTGCCCGCCGCCATGCAACAGTGCCGGAATTTCAACTGCTCGACGCAAGATTAAAACACCGATGCCAAGTGGGCCACCAATTTTGTGTGCGCTAAGTGTCATCGCAAAAAGACCTAGCTCGTTGTAACTCAATGCAACTTTGCCAAAACTTTGTACGGCATCAGAATGCACTGGAATTTCTCCAGCAATCTTTACAACCTCAGCAATTGGTTGCAGAACTCCAGTTTCATTATTGGAATGCATTACTGAAATGACGGCAATCTCATCGCCCCGGTTAGCAATTAACTCACTTAAGAAATCAAGATCTACTACGCCAGATGAGGTCACAGGCAACTCAATAACTTCAGCGCCTTCGTGTTCAGCTAACCATTTAGCTGGATCCAAAATTGCATGATGCTCAATTGCTGAAATAGCCACAACATTGCGGCCATTCTTGCGGCCCAACCAGAACAGCCCCTTTAGCGCGATGTTATTAGCCTCGGTACCTGATGCGGTAAAAATAATTTCGCTCGAAAGGCAGCCCGCAGCTTTAGCAATTGATTCGCGGGCATCTTCTAGATCTTTACGAGTAGCGCGACCTTGCGTATGCAGGCTCGAAGGATTACCCAACTTGCTAGCTTGTTCAGTAAATGCCGAAAGCGCATCAGCCAAAATCGGCGTGGTTGCCGCATGGTCGAGATAGACGCTATTCATGGCGCTAAGTCTAGGACTTTTGCGCAGCAACTCCTTGCGTAGCTTGAGGCAGCACCGCAAACAGGTCGCCCACTACGCCGAAATCAGCTAAATCAAAGATTGGTGCCTCGGGATCTTTATTGATTACCGCAATTGTCTTACTGGTCTGCATGCCAGCGCGGTGCTGAATCGCTCCAGAAATTCCACAAGCAACATAAAGTTGTGGGCTAACTGTTTTGCCGGTCTGGCCGACTTGATGTGAATGTGGATACCAACCAGCATCTGTTGCAGCGCGTGATGCACCAACTGCGGCACCTAGCGAATCAGCGAAACCTTCAACTGCTGCGAAATCTCCATTTGTACCGCGGCCACCGGAAACCACAATCTGGGCTTCAGTAAGTTCTGGGCGACCACCCTTAACTGGCGGAGTTGATGAAGTTGTAGTTGCTAACTTCGCCGCAGCAGAAATTGTGATCGAAAGATTTTCAACCGCAGGTGATGAATCTGAAAGATCGGCTTCGATTGAATTTGGGCGAACCGTAATAATCGATACACCCTTGGCAACTTTGGAATGCACGGTTGTAGAGCCACCGAAAACTAATTGTGTAGCTGTTAGATCTGCAGCGACATCTACAGCATCGGTAATAATTCCAGAATCAGTAGCAACTGCTACGCGACCAGCAACTTCTTTGCCATATGCATGAGAGGCAACAAGCAGAGCAGTTGGTGATTTCTGCGCAATGATTTGTGCAATCGCATCTGCAGCTGCGGCAACACCATGTGTGGCGAAATCAGCAGATTCAACTACTAATACGTTAGCAATCGGGCCGTGCTTAACTGTTGCAGCAAGAGTTGCGCCAGCACCAGGGGCTGCTAAAACGATAGCTGTGACACTGCCAATACGAGCTGCCGCTGTTGCTAATTCGGCAGTTGTCTTGGTGCACTTATCGCCAGCAAAATCGGCAAGAATAAATATCTGGCTCATATGAATTTCTTCTCTGTTAGGAACTTAACCAAATCATTTCCGCCATTACCTTCATCTGAGACTTTAACGCCGGCAGCACGAGGTGGTCGTGGGGCGGAATCTGCAACTAACGACCAGGCAGGTTCGGCTGAAACACCAACCGAAGCAAGGTCGCGACTATCAATTGTTTTCTTCTTGGCCGCCATGATGCCCTTAAATGATGGGTAACGTGGTTCGTTAATCTTTTCAACCACGCTAACAACTGCAGGAAGCTTTGCGCTAATCGCATCGACGCCAGCTTCAGTTGTGCGAGTAATCGAAACTGTATTTGCTGCTGGATCAACTGAAACCATCGATGCAAAAGTTAACTGTGCCCAGCCCAGACGTTGCGCCAACATTGCTGGTACAACACTCATGCGAGCATCGGTTGATTCAGTTCCACAAATTACTAAATCAAAGCCGCCATTTTTAATTACTTCTGCTAAAACTTTAGAAGTTGCTAGCGCATCAGAGCCAGCTAGAGCTGCGTCGCTAACTAAAATTGCATCGTTGGCACCCATTGAAAGTGCTTTGCGAATTGCTTCAGTTGCGCGTTCTGGCCCCATAGAAACGATGGTCACGCTATTAGCGCCACCTTCTTCATTTCCACCATGAGCTTCGACGATGCGTAGTGCCTCTTCAACGGCATATTCATCGAGATCATTTAGAACGGCATCGACGCCTTCGCGGTCGAGGACGCCATTGACCATCTTCTTTTCAGCCCAGGAATCAGGCACCTGTTTTACGCATACCGCAATCTTCATAGGGCGATGTTACTGGCGGGTTTGCGCACTGCCAACATTTATTCAACGGGCTTAGGTCACAATGCTTGATCTAGGTGATGCTGGGCCTTTGGTTCCTTAATTCCCCCAGGGTTCACCAACACTTCACTTCAACTTTAGAGTTTAAGTTATCTCTTAAGAGACTCTCAGGCACGTGAACGAGATAACGCAACTTAAAAAACTGCGAATTGCCGTAGTTGCCGAATCCTTCCTGCCACAAATAAATGGCGTAACCAATTCGGTTCTTAGAATTCTGGACTTCTTTAAGAGTAACGGGCACGAAGCGTTAATCATCGCCCCTGACTCTGCGGGCGGGCCAAGTGAATATGCCGGTTTTGAAATTATGCGCGTACCGGCAATAAATGTAAAGGGGCTTATTCCAATTGCGCTTCCGCAGCAATTTGCCAAAGCGAGAGTGCTTGACTTCAATCCAGATGTAATTCACTTAGCATCACCTGCACTTCTTGGAAACTACGTGGCGAGATTCGCGAGAAAAAACGAGATTCCAACACTCTCGGTTTATCAAACAGATTTGGCTGGGTTTGCAAATCACTATGGTTTCCAGATTGCTAATTCATCTTTAAATAAGTTTGTTGGTCGAGTTCATTCAAATACTGATCGCACTCTCGCGCCTTCAACATCTGCATGCGATTACTTAAATGAACTTGGCGTGCCAGGTGTCAAACTCTGGCGACGTGGTGTCGATGCTGAGAGATTCCGACCAGAAAATCGCGATGAAGAGTTACGTGCGTCTTTACTTGGAAATCGACCTGATCGCACATTAATTGGATACATCGGTCGTTTGGCACATGAGAAAAGGCTGGAAGATTTAATTTCACTCGATGAACAAGACGATGTGCAACTAGTAATTGTTGGCGATGGTCCAGTACGTGCTCGCTTAGAACGAAAGTTGCCTAATGCAATTTTCACTGGCTTTAAGAATGGTCAAGATTTAGCTCGCATGTACGCGTCACTCGATATTTTTATTCACACCGGACAACATGAAACTTTCTGCCAATCAATTCAAGAAGCACTAGCTTCTGGGGTACCAGTTATTGCTCCAAATTCTGGCGGCCCAATTGACTTAGTTGAAAATGGAAGTACTGGCTACTTGATTAATACTGGAAATCCAAAGGAAATTAAGCGAGTTGTTAAGTTGATCCAAGAAGGCGATGTCAACGATTGGCGCCTAAGAACCCGAGATTCAGTGGTTAATCGCACCTGGCAATCAATTAACCAAGAACTAATAAGTCATTACCTGCAGCTAATCGCAATGAAGAAAACAAACCGATCGGAGTTAGTCGCATGAGAATCATGCACATCGCCAATTTCTATGGACCTAAGTCTGGCGGAATTAGAACAACTCTTCACGAGCTCGGTAAAGGTTATCAATCTAAAGGTCATGAGTTCATTTATGTAGTTCCGGGCACAAGTTTTTATTGTGAAGAAACGCCTTCAGGAAAGCGTGTCACTTTGCCTTCAGTCGTTCTTCCCTTTAGCGGTGGGTACCGAGTAATTATTAATACCCGACAAGTCAAGCGATTGATTATCACTCTAGCTCCAGATCGCCTTGAGATTTCAGATCGTTTTACCTTAACTGGTGTTGGCAAGTGGGCAACCACGCGCAATATTCCGTCAGTCGTATTTAGCCATGAGTCACTTCGTGGCTTAATCGCGACTTATCTACCAATTAAAGTTAATAAATTTGTGAATTGGCATAACAATAGATTAGCAAACCGTTTCACTCATGTAATCGCTACGACAAATTTTGCGGCTAAAGAATTTCGTGACATAAAAGTAAAAAACTTAGCTCAAATTCCATTAGGTGTTGATTTGACTGGGTTTAATCCAAATTTGGCAAGCGCCGAATTGAAGAATTCGCTCTTAAAGGGTTCGCAATATCTGATGGTTCATTGTGGTCGAATGTCGCCCGAGAAAAAACCACAGCGCTCAATTCAAGCTCTTCGAGTTCTGCGCGAAAAAGGAATAGATGCGCGCTTGGTTTATGTTGGTGGTGGCCCTATGTGGAAACAGTTACGTGAAGAAGCTAAGGACTTGCCAGTTACCTTTTTAGGTTTCATAGCCGATCGCAACAAAGTTGCCGAAATACTTGCCTGTGCCGATGTATCTATGGCCCCTGGTCCGATCGAGACTTTCTGTTTAGCCGCCCTTGAATCTCTGGCGTCAGGGACACCAGTAGTTGCCTCTTCTTCTAGCGCCGTTGGTGAGTTCTTATTAGTTGATTCTGAAGCGCCCGTTGGTTATGTGGCAGATGACAATGGAAATGACTTTGCAGAAGCAGTTTCGAAAGTTCTCAACTGGTCAAGAGTGCGTCCAAACCTGGCAAGTGAATGCCACGAGCAAGCAGAGAATTTTCCTTGGAGCTCAACTGTCTCCTTGATGCTCACACTGCACGGTGAGAAGGATGGGTTTATAAAAGCTAAGCATCGGTTGCGAGCTGCTTAAATGAGCGAGGTTACAACTTTCACCGTTATTGGCGATAGTGCAGCCTCGGGCGTAGGCGATGCTTTGCCCGATGGAACAACTTTCGGCTGGTCTTATTACTTAGCGAAAAGTTTTGAAGAACCATTAGTTTTCCTAAATGCTTCACGTCCAGGTGCTAAATCTCAAGAAGTTCTCGAAGATCAGATCCCCAAAGTTTTAACTCATAATCCAAACATTTGTGGAGTAATCGTCGGTGGAAATGACATGCTTCGCAATGGATTTAATCCGGCAAACCTTCATAACAATTTGCGCGCAACACTTTCTGAGTTAAAAAAGAACGGCACGACAGCTTTGATGCTCGAATTGCATGATCCAACAAAAATTGTGCCTATGCCAAAACTATTGGCGCGGGTATTGAATCGTCGCGTTGATGCAGTTAATCAAGTTACTCGCTCAGTTGCTAATGAATTTGGCGCTATTTTAGTTAACACACGAAGTATGTCGGATATTTATAAGTTAGAGAATTGGCATATCGACCGGATGCACCCAAGCAAAATTGGACATCAGCGCCTAGCAGCAGAATTTCGTAATCACTTAGTTCAGTATGGTTGGAAAATGGGGCCTATTGAAGTTGATCGGGTAGTTGTTAAAAACCGCAAAGAATCTATTGTCTGGATGCTTCGAAATGGCACGCCATGGTTTCTAAAGCGAAGCGTAGATTTACTTCCTGCGGCGCTTTTCCTGATGGCCGTTGAGTTTATTAACATTAAATTAAATCGAATTCCGGCTACTTCTAGCGAAAATGTTGCTTTTGCTTCATTTGCAAGTACGCAAGATTTAGATGATATTGAGATAAGTGAGTTACGAGTCTCGTAATTAATTCATTTATTCTTATTCTTACGGCAAGATAGAGCAATGCTTCCTGCAGATCCTCGATACCTAGGTGCCACCGTTACCGACGAAGGCACTAACTTCGCGATCTGGACTTCTGGTGCCGATGCCGTTGAACTCTGTTTGTTTGATGAAGTAAATGGCGAATTAGTTGAATCGCGTTACTCGCTAAGCCATCGCAATGGTCCGATTTGGCACGGGTACTTAGCTGGGGTTCGCCCCGGCCAAAAATATGGTTACCGAGTTCATGGGCCTTGGATTCCAGAACAGAATTTAAGATTTAATCCAGCAAAACTTTTACTTGATCCATATGCGCACGAACTTTCTGGCGAACTGCAATACGTGCCGGAAATCTATGGTCACCAAAGTAAAGATGGTTGGGGCAACGGCGATTTAACTATCCGCGATATTCGAGACAATGTTGGGAAAGTACCTTTCTCGGTAGTAACTAATCACAAACCACTTCAGATGAACCGTATTGATCATCGATGGGCGCACACTTATATTTACGAAGCGCACGTAAATGGTTTAACTGCAAATAATTTAGAGATCCCTGCCGACGAACGCGGCACCTATAAAGCCCTTGGCCACCACAGCACAATTGCTCACTTACAAAGTTTAGGTATAACCGCGCTAGAACTCTTGCCGATTCAAGCATTTATAACAGAGCCAACAACTGCCGAACGTGGTCTCAAGAACTACTGGGGCTATAACACCATGTCATTTAATGCTCCGCACTCGCAATATGCCGCAACTGATGATCCAGTTGGTGAATTGCAATGGGCTGTTTCGCAGCTTCATCACGCAGGCATCGAAGTCATTCTTGATGTGGTCTATAACCACACCGCTGAAGCCGGTGTAGGCGGGCCAACTCTTAGTTTTCGAGGAATTGATAATCGAGATTGGTATCGCCATACCAAGGAAAACACTTATCTAGATTTAACCGGTTGTGGAAACACACTTGCTGCGGCTAAACCGCATTCAGTTCGCTTCATTATTGATTCGCTGCGCTGGTGGACAGATGTGATTGGTGTAGATGGTTTTCGCTTTGATTTAGCAACTGCGCTTTTTCGTGATGAGGATGCCAAATATTCATCGCTTTTCGCAGCCATTACCGCTGAGCCAGTATTGCGAGATCTCAAAATGATTGCCGAGCCTTGGGATGTAACTCGGTATGGCTTGGGCGAGTTCTCTTATCCATGGCGCGAATGGAATGATTTTTTCCGTGACAGCGTCAGACAATTCTGGTTAGGTGACTTGGCCCGCGGGTATGGCGAAGGTGTCAGCGATATTGCTTCAGCAATCAGTGGTTCAAGCGGAATCTTCTATCACCGCGGCCCAACTACATCGATTAACTTTATAACTGCCCACGATGGTTTTACGCTGCGAGATTTAGTTTCCTATAACGAAAAACATAACGAGATTAATCGCGAAGATAATCGAGATGGAAATTCGTCAAACACATCCTGGAACGCTGGGGTTGAAGGCGAAGTAGATGCTCCTGAAATAAATAAGGTGCGCCAATCACTGAAAAAATCTTTGGCGGCTACTTTGCTTCTCTCGGCTGGCGTTCCGATGATAAACATGGGAGATGAGGTTAACCGAACTCAAGGTGGTTGTAATAATGGATATTCTGTTAGCGAAGGTGAAAACCCTTGGGCACAACCGTGGGATCTAGACGCGGACGCTTCAGATATGCAAAATGCTTTCCGCGAATTAATTCATATTCGCAAAACTTACCTATCTGATATAACAAGTAAGTTCTACACGGGTGAAATTGATCTAGGCACTCAACGCAAAGATATCGCCTGGTTTAACCGCAAGGGTGAGGAAATGCGTGACCATTATTGGCAAAACGCTGAAACGCGCACGTTGTCGGTTTACATAGAGGTAAGTGCTGAGCGCGCGTTATTGCTAAATTTTAATTCGAACCGCATAACTCGCGAATTTGTATTGCCTGATACTAATTGGGGTTCAGCATTTCGTTGCATATTTGATGCGTCGCAAGAAACAGCAACTTATGAAACGACTATCGCGCTTCCTGGATCAACTATCGAGGTGCCCGAGCACACAGCGCAAATCTGGCTCGTTACTCGGTAGTACCTGCGTCATCGCATAACATTTAGCTTGTGTTAGCAATTATCGCGCCAGGTCAAGGCGCTCAAACTCCAGGCATGTTGACGCCTTGGTTAGAGATCAGTGATTGCGCAAATTCTATTTCTCGTTGGTCTGAAGTTATTGGTAAAGATTTAGTTGCACTTGGCACTACTGCAGATGCCGATGAAATTAAAGATACCGCAAATGCGCAACCATTAATTGTGGCAACAGGATTAATTGCCGCGAATCTACTTGGTGTTTCAGCTCCGATCATCTCTGGGCATTCAGTTGGCGAGATAACCGCAGCTGCAGTTGCAAGAGTAATTAGCGAGTTCGACGCAATGCGTTTTGTAAACGATCGTGCAAATGCCATGGCTAAGGCTGCCAGTTTAGAAAAAACTGGAATGTCAGCCGTGCTTGGCGGTGAACGCGAAGAAGTTCTTGACGCAATCATGAAGCTAGGACTGGTCGCAGCAAATGACAATGGTGCTGGTCAAATTGTGGTGGCGGGCTTAATCAGCGAGCTATCGCTTTTTGCCGATAATCCCCCAGCGGGAGCTCGAATTCGCCCACTGGCAGTAGCGGGTGCTTTCCACACTAGATATATGAAATCTGCTCAAGAAGTTTTGGCAAAGAGTGCGGTGACAATTTCGCCTTCAGATCCAACTGGTTCAATAATTTCTAACCGCGACGGTTTTGCCGTAGTAGATGGTGAAGAAGTTATTGAACGCATCATTAGCCAGGTTGCGAGCCCAGTTCGTTGGGATCTCTGCATGAAAAGCCTGCAAGAGTTAGGCGTTACTGGTGTAATTGAATTAGCACCTGCCGGAACACTAGTTGGGTTACTAAAACGAGCAGCACCTGAGATCGAGAGTTTTGCTTTTAAATCTCCTGCCGACTTGGCAGTAGCGAACGAGTTTGCGGAGAAGCATAAATGAGCATCAAAGTAGAAGTTGGTAGTAACTCACGCATACTTTCAGTTGGTACATATCGCCCAAAGCGCCAAGTTCCTAACTCAGAAATCGTCGATCGCATCGAGTCAAGTGATGAATGGATTCAGCAGCGCACAGGTATTGAAACTCGCCGCTTTGCTGGTACAAATGAAAGCGTTGTCAGCATGGCGCAAGCTGCTTGCGAAATGGCGCTGAAGCGAGCCAACTTAACAATTGCCGATATTGATACGGTTATTTTTGCAACCATCTCATATGAGTTTCAGGCACCAAGTGCGGCAACTGCGCTTATTCAGCAAATGGGAAATCCTAAAGCTGCAGCTTTTGATATTAGCGCTGCATGCGCTGGCTTCTGTTACGGCGTTGCAATGGCAAAGGATTTAATAACAGGTGGAACTTCTGAAAGGGTTTTAGTTGTTGGCTCTGAGAAGTTAACTGATTTCACTGATCCTGATGATCGCGCAACCGCGTTTATCTTTGCCGATGGTGCTGGCGCAGTTGTAATTGGTCCCGCCGAAGAGCCTGGTATTGGCCCTGCAATCTGGGGATCTGACGCTGACTCACGTGATGCAATTTTGCTAAATCCAGCTTGGACAGATTTCAAGAAAGCGCCAACTAAAGGGGTTGCAGATTTAGGTTGGCCAAATATAAATCAGCAAGGCCAAACAGTTTTCCGCTGGGCTGTTTACTCAATGAGCAAAGTTGGTTTGCAGGCGCTCGAAGCTGCTGGCATTACTGGCGATCAACTAGCAGCCTTTATTCCACACCAAGCGAATTTCCGAATTATCGAAACCATGGCAAAAGAGATGAAGTTGCCGGCATCTGTTGTGATTGCAGATGACATTAAAACCAACGGCAATACTTCATCGGCTTCTATTCCACTGGCAATGGATGCACTGCTTGAATCACATCCAGAATTAAGTGGTGGACTTGCTTTGATTATTGGGTATGGCGCAGGTCTCGTTTACGCGGGACAAGTAGTGCAATTGCCATAAATTTTCCCGCAAAGTGCGCTCATACTCGTAAGTAAGCGTACTTTTGTAAGACAATTACGCCTTACCGATCTAAACCCGTTTATCGAAAGTGAAGGACATAAAGAAATGGCACTAACCCAAGCAGATGTATTAGCTGGTCTTAAAGAGATCGTCGAAGAAGTTGCCGGTATTCCAGCTGCATCTATCGAGCTAGATAAGAATTTCTCAGATGATCTAGAAGTAGATTCACTAAGCATGGTTGAAGTTGTTGTTGCTTCTGAAGAGCGCTTCGGTGTAAAGATTCCTGATGATCAGGTTACTGAACTAAAGACTGTTGGCGATGCAGTTGATTTCATCGTTAAGGCTTCTGCTTAATTAATCGCGGAACATAACCAAAGATGTCAGCCCAACGACGCGTAGTCGTAACTGGACTTGGCGCAACAACTCCAATCGGAGGCGATGCGTCAAGTACTTGGGCTGCCTTGCTCGCAGGTAAGAGCGGTGCTCGCACCCTTACCGAAGATTGGGCAGACACAATTCCAGTTAATTTCGCTGCCCGAGTGTCGGTTGACCCGAGTGAAGTTATGGAACGAGTTGAACTTCGTAAATTAGATCGCTCCGAGGCGTTCGCTTTAATCGCATCACGCGAGGCTTGGAAAGATGCTGGCTCACCAGAAGTTGATAACGAGCGTTTAGGCGTCGTAATTGCATCAGGTATCGGTGGTGTTACAACTCTGCTTGAGCAATATGACATTTTGAAAGAAAAAGGCGTTCGCTCGGTTAGCCCCTACACAGTGCCGATGTTGATGCCAAATGGCCCTGCAGCACATGTTGGTCTCGAATTTAAAGCGCGCGCAGGTGTACACACCCCTGTTAGTGCGTGCGCATCAGGGGCCGAAGCTATTGGTTATGCCTTCGAAATGATTCGTAATAACCGGGCCGATGTAATCATCAGCGGTGGCGTTGAAGCAGCAATCCACGCGCTTCCTATGGCTGGTTTTGCCGCAATGAAAGCACTTTCAACTCGTAGCGATGCACCTGAGCGCGCTTCTAGACCTTATGACGTAGACCGCGATGGTTTTGTTTTAGGTGAAGGTGGCGGCGTTTTAATTCTTGAAGAATATGAACACGCTAAAGCACGTGGTGCCAAGATTTATTGTGAGATTGCTGGTCAAGGTTTAACTTCTGATGGCTTCCATATTGCTGCGCCAGATCCTGATGGCAGCGGTGTGCAACGCGCAATCAAAATGGCTTTGGCTGATGCTGGAATCTCAACGAAAGATGTTGTCCACTTAAATGCTCACGCAACTTCAACTCCTGCTGGCGATGTTGCCGAAGCTAACGCCCTTCGCTTAGCACTTGGAACAGATGCCGATCATGTGGCAGTTTCAGCAACTAAATCTATGACGGGTCACTTACTTGGTGGCGCAGGTGCGATCGAATCTGTCTTTCTTGTCAAAGCAATTCAAGATCGAATGGCCCCACCAACTATTAATATTGAAAATCTAGATCCTGCCGTAACTGTCGATGTAGTTCGAGATAAGCCTCGCGCTCTACCTGCTGGCGATATTGCAGCGCTCAATGACTCCTTTGGTTTTGGTGGACACAACGTCGTATTAGTCTTTAAGTCAATTAACTAAAATGACGGACGACGAGCGCGATCCTGAAGTTCGTATCGCTAAGTTATTAGATAACGGAAAATTCGAACTACTTATCCCCCGCACTGATTGCGGAATGGTTGCAGCAACCGGTGAAATCAAAGGCAACCGTGTTGTAGTTTTCGCATCTGATGCGACGCTGCAAGGTGGCGCGCTCGGCGCTGATGGTGCTCACGTAATTGTTGAAGCATATAAATCAGCCATGGGAAGCCAGTTACCAATCATTGGTATCTGGCACAGCGGTGGCGCACGTTTGCGCGATGGTGTTTCTTCGCTAAGCGCGTTCGGTGAAGTTTTTCAATCAATGATCACTGCAAGTGGTCGAATTCCGCAGCTATCGCTAGTGCTTGGCCCAACTGCCGGTGGTGGCGCATATGGCCCTGCTCTAACTGATGTAGTTGTTTTGGCTCCGAATGGGCGAATCTTTGTAACCGGCCCTGATGTAGTTAAGAGTGTTACTGGCGAAAAGATTGATATCGCAACATTGGGTGGCCCTGATGCACATCGCAAGAACAGCGGAGTTGCTCACGTAATTGCCCATAGCGAAGAAGAAGCATTTGCTGAGATTCGTGATTTAGCTTCACTCTTTGCTGATCAAGGCTTATTGAATACCGATTTAGTCGATGAAGACTTAGCTAAATATGTGCCAGCTGTTACAAAGCGCGCTTATGAAGTACATCCACTAGTAAATGCAATTCTAGATTCCGATGCCGAGAAATTAGAGCTGCTACCGATGTGGGCTGAAAACATGACAACTGTTTTAGGTCGCTTTGGTGGACGCACAGTTGGCGTTCTTGCCAATAACCCACAGCACTTAGGTGGTGTTCTTGATTCGTCAGCTGGTGAAAAGGCTGCACGTTTCGTTCGTACCTGTGACGCTTTCGGTATTCCGCTAATTGTGATTGCAGATGTTCCAGGTTTCTTGCCTGGCGCTGGTCAAGAGTGGGAAGGCGCGGTTCGTCGTGGCGCTAAGTTATTGCACGCATTCGGCGAAGCCGTTGTTCCGCGCGTAACACTTATTACTCGTCGTGCATACGGTGGCGCTTACGTTGCGATGAATTCAAAATCTCTTGGTGCAACTCGGGTATTTGCTTGGCCAACTGCCGAAGTTTCAGTAATGGGTGCAGTTGCTGCAGTTCGGGTGCTTCACCGTCGATTATTAGCAGATATCCCGCAAGAACAACGCGAATCTATGGAACTTGAATTAGCCGCAGAACATGATCGAGTTTCTGGTGGAGTAGAACGCGCAATTGAAATTGGCGCAGTTGATGAAATCGTTGAACCAGCGCTAACTAGAAGTGCGCTAGCAAAAGCAATTGCCGCGGCGCCTCATCGAAGAGGCAACCACGGCAATATCCCGCTTTAATACTTAGCGATTAATTCGTTTTGAAAGTTACCGAAACTGTCGAAGTTACAGTCTTTTCAATTGTGCCAGTGTCATAAGCACCGTAATCAGCAGTCTGATTTGAATCTAGCGAAGTGACTTGGAATGGACCGCTCTTAACGTTAATTACAGCGCCAACCGAGCCACCAACAGCTTCGGTGATTGATTCAGCGCGAACGCGAGCATCTTTCATTGCCTCACCAAGTAACTTAGGGCGAAGATCTGAAAGAGTTGAAATGTAATACTGCGGCCCATAGTTATTTATTGGAACTCCGGTTTGAAGTAAGTCGCCGATTCCTTGGCTCAACTTAGAAACTAATTGCACATCTTTAGTGCGAACAGTTACATCTCGGCTAGCTCGGTAGGAAAGAATGCGACCGGTGCTGTTGCCATTTACATATTCTTCATTGGCATAAGTTGAAACTGCGCCTAAAGTGATCTGATCATTCGTGACACCACCTGTTGTCAAGTACTTAGACAATGCATTCACGCCATCGGCAACTTTTGAAACTGCTGTATTAACTGCAGGCGATGATTGCGATATGGATAAGGTCCAAACTGCTTTGTCGGCAGTTGCTTCGACTTTAGCCGAACCAGTAACCGTGATTCCATCACTTGCACGAGATGCGAAACCCGCGCCTACTTTCATTAACCCGCCACCGAGTGCGATGGAGAGAATTACGGCTGCTGCAATTAGGACAATACCTTTATTGCGCTCGATGGATACTTTGCTATTTTCTAAGTTTTGGCTCATGTGGCCATTCTACTGAAAACCTAGGGCTACCGACAGAATTTAGATCGCTTGCAGCGGAGCCACCTCTCGTTGATCGATCGCCCGCAGTGGTTCAAGTACTTCTTCCCAAGGTTTGCCCAGAATTCGGTTAATCGCATCGCGTAATTCATCTTCCTCGAATGAATTACTCAGCGCGTTAACTACTACCGAATCAGTAAGCAAGATGTTGCCAGCTCCATCTGTCTGATTACGCAAAATGCCGAGCTCTGGCAGGAATCTAAATAGTTCGCCTTCATTATTGGTAGCTTCAAAAATCTCAAACCTTAAGTAATGCCAACTAGATAGTGCGCTACAGAGTTTTGCTCCGTTACCGGCTAAATCACGCCATGTTATTTCGGTGCGATAAGTGCCAACGAAGTTTGGTTGTGTGCGCCATTGAATTTGCACTGAGTTGCCCAAAATATCTTTGATCGCCCAATCAATATGGGTACGCAAAGCAGAAGGTGCGCTATGAATTATTAGCGAACCTGTCGATACAGCGCTATTCGTGGGCGAAATTCGCTCCATTTAGCTCTCCTAGCAAGGGCACTTGATGCGACCTTCCCCAGCCCATCGGCACTTACTAGTGCTCTATTTGTACACCTACGAGCCTTTAACTGTCTAGATCGCGGGTATCAGGGGTTGATTTGAGCGTAATCCCGTAAAAAAATCTTTAGGCGAACTCGCAAGTAGGAGGTACGCTTTGCCTTAGTCGGACGCTTTATCAGTACCCGTTTCATGTTTTACATATTCGGTATAGCTGTAGCAAGAGGAAGACCGTGATTCGAGGATTTCTCGAAACACCCACATATCGAAGGAAAAGTAAAAGATGGCAACAGGTACAGTTAAGTGGTTCAACTCTGAAAAGGGTTTCGGTTTCATTGCAGTTGACGGTGGCGGACAAGATGTATTCGTACACTACTCAGCGATTCAAGGAAACGGTTACAAGTCCCTTGAAGAGGGTCAGTCAGTTTCATTCGAGGTCGTACAGGGTCCAAAGGGTCCTCAGGCCGATGCAGTGAACGCTAACTAATTTCACTTAGTTTAAAAATAGCCCTCGTCGCGAAAGCGGCGGGGGTTATTTCTTTGCCCAAGTTCTGTGTCTACTTCTTAGGAGCGGGAGGAATATCGCCTAACTTCTTACGCATCTTTTCTACTGCGCTAAATGGTGATTTATCAGTACCAGCTTTCCAAGCATCTAGATAAGGCCATGGAAATAAAACTCCGCGTCTGACCCACCAAATATTTGATTCAACTGGCGTTGGCCAAGAGATTCCAAAGTGCACATGCGGCTTAGTGCCTTTAGCAGAACCAGTTGCGCCAACGTAAGCAAGTGTTTGCCCCGCAACTACAACTACGCCAGGTTCGATTCCGGGTTCTATTTTCTTAAAGTGAGAGCCGTAATAACGAACGCCATCGTCTCCAACTAATGTGACCGATAAGCCGCCGCGGGTATCACCAAAATTATTTTTCCAACTCCAAACATCTTTTGCAGAAACTTCAGTGATCGTGCCACTAGTCGGTGCTACATATTTACAACCAGCTTTGGCTTGAATGTCAGTTGCTTGATAATCATGGTGCGCTTTGGCGTAGGTGGCCTTGCAACCAACAATGGGAAAGACGTAAATTGGAGCAGCGGTGGCAACTGGCAGCGAAGTGGCTAGAACAGCTAATGCCGTTAGTAGTACAGATTTGATGCGCATATCTGGAATTCTAGGTGCGGCCTAGCGATAAGTTTGGGAGATCTTTCCCTCTCCCACTATTCTTTACATCTCTATTGATCTGAGACTGAGAGGTTTCTGATTACTCAGGGGCGGTAGCTCAGTTGGTTAGAGCCCAGAACTCATAATTCTGTCGTCGTCGGTTCGAGCCCGACCCGCCCCACTGTTTTTGTTGAATGCAAAGCCCGAGCAAAGGATGATTACCTAATGACTTTGGTAAATAATCCGATCTTGCCTGGCTTCTATCCAGATCCTTCAATTATCCGAGTTGAAGATGATTTTTACATTGTTAATTCAAGTTTTGAATATTTCCCGGCAATTCCTATTTGGCACTCTCGCGATCTAGTTAATTGGCGACAGATCGGCAATGCCATTGATCGCGCAAATCAAGGCCTTGATTTATCTGATGTTGCTCCATCAGGTGGTGTTCAGGCAGCAACCATTCGACATCACAAGGGCGTTTTCTACATAACTTCAACTCGGATAAAGCGGCGATGGCCGGGCTCAAATTATCACTTTGTTGTCACAGCGACTGATATCAATGGACCTTGGAGTAAATGTCACTTCATTGAAGATGCCTACGGAATCGATAGCTCACTTTTCTTCGATGGCGATAAAGCATATTTCTTGGCGAATAGAGAAAGTTCAAACCCTAGGTTTGAAAACGATGCCGAAATCTGGATCAGTGAAATAAATTTAGATACTTTTAAATTAGTTGGTGAAAAGCACACTCTCTGGAATGGCACTGGCGGGATCTTTCCGGAAGGTCCGCGAATGTATAAACGTAATGGTTGGTATTACTTACTAATTGCTGAAGGTGGAACACTGCATTTTCACACCACATCTATCGCGCGAAGTAAAAGCGTGACTGGCCCATTTATTTCTAGCCACCGGAATCCGATTCTTACTCATAAGCATTTGGCGCGGGAATATCCAGTGCACAATGTTGGCCATGCGGACATGGTTGAACTTGAAGACGGTACTTGGTGGGGCGTAGCACTCGCTTCGCGCCCACGAGGTGGTTTCTATGATGGCGGAAACGTTAAGTGGTCCTTTGGTGGCTATTACCGAAACTTAGGCCGCGAAACATTTATCTTCCCAGTTACTTGGCCAGCAGATGATCAGAGCCCGCTATTTGCACCAGAGACTGGTCGAGTTGAAGATAGTTATGAAGTAACTGGTTTAAATGAGTTTCCGCAAAATGATGTGGCTCTAGATTTCAGTGCCGAATCTTTAGCCATCAAGTGGGTAACTATTCGCAATGAAATGAGAGATCACTTCAATTTAGTTGGTGATAGCGCACTGGCTTTGTATCTGCAGGATTCATTTGAGAATACTTTCCTTGGCATTCGCCAAACCGCTTGGAATTTCATTTGCTCTTTCACTATTGATTTATCTGAGTTAAAGCAGGGCGATGTAGTTGGGTTAGCTGCCTACATTAAGGAAAGCGCTTATCTTTCACTAGAGATTAAACGAACTGAGACCTTTGAAATAAGCGTGCAAGCCGGTTCAGGTAAGCAACTAACTGCCTCTATTTCAACTGAACTTTCAAAGCTGCGCATTGAATTAAGCGGCGATGATCAGGATTACAAGTTCAGTATTCCTGAACTAGGTTTCTCACATACTCTCGATGGCCGCGAAATCTCTTGCGATATGACTGATTCGCATACCGGCGTGATGATTGCTTTAATCGGAAAAAGCGAGAGCAAAACTACCGTTCAATTAGAGAACTTCCAGATTTCTTAAGCGAGCTTTAAAAACTTTTCTAGCGCTTCACGGATCAAGGCAGATGGTGTTTCGCCACGGCGCTTAGCTTCTTTTTCAAGCGCTTTTTTCAACTTTTCTGGCACTCTAGCTTTTACTTCTGGTGAAGTGACTCTTGGGCGAGATAGCGAAGGTCGGCCAGCAAATGATTTAGTCACATCTTTAGCTATTTTTTGAGCTCGTTTTTCGGTAAGCCGTTGACCATTGGCTAGGAGCACAACCTCTTTATCCAGGTTGATGTTTTTGCCGACTTTTATATTCTTAGGCTTATAAACCATCTTGTCCTCCCCTGAATTTGCTTGGCATTACGTGAATAACTAAAACTATTGTGTCGATTTGAATCGCAACTATTTCAAGCTCTAGGCCACGATCATCAAGCCCAAGCCAAAATAATTTTCGTTCTCCTGTAACGAAATGAGGCACATCTTCTGGCAAATAATTATCAATTACAAAGAGCGCCCGACCTTTTGCAATCCTGTGCTTCCGTGCCGATTGAGTAAAGCGATACTCAACATCGCCTATATTATGCGCCACAATATTATCTGTCAAACGCATTGCTAGGTTTCATCTTTTCAAATTAGAACTTCATCCTGACAATCCAGGACTTTTATTCACAGGCTTGAAACTTGGAAGGATTTAGAGATCGGAGTTACAGAGAGTAGCCTTGAGAAACTTAGAAGTAACAAGTGGCAAGAGGTGCAAAAGTGAGCGAAGAACGTACATATAAGAAGTGGACTGCTCGAGATGTTAAAAAGTGCATCGCCGTACCGACCGATCTAGACAACAAGTATTCCCGCGGAGTACTTGGTGTTATTACTGGTTCGGCTCAATATCCGGGCGCTGCCGTCCTTTCTACTGAAGCAGCTTCTGCAACAGGTGTCGGCATGATTCGCTTTCATTCATCATCGGGCTTAGCTCACTTAGTTCTGCATACTTGCCCTGAAGTTGTAGTTCAACCAGGTCCAGTTTCAGCTTGGCTATTGGGTTCTGGAATCTCTGATCAAAAATACAAAATGCTGACTACTTGGTTGCGCCATCGCTGGTTTGAACTAGCTAAGCGACAGACGATGCCGACTGTTTTAGATGCTGGCGCTCTGTATTTAGCCGGCGAGTTATCCCAACCAACACTCATTACTCCGCACGCTGGCGAACTTGCCAAATTACTGAATTCACGCGGGTTGCAAGTAAGTGCTGAAGCAATTGAAGGAGATCCACGTAAGTGGGTGCAGATTGCAAGTGATACCTTGAAAGTAACAGTTCTTCTAAAAGGGGCCATCACATTTGTGGCCGATAGCGAACAATTAATTGAGCTACCAAAAGCAACACCATGGTTAGCCACGGCAGGAACTGGCGATGTTCTTGCCGGCATAGTTGCGGCCCTCGTTGCAACAAATGAAGTTGAGATATTAAATGATGAATCATCACTGGCGCGAATTGCTGCAAGTGCTGCCTTTTTTCATAACGCTGCAGCGCTAAAAGCATCTAATGGTGGGCCAATAACTGCCACACAGATTCCAAGTTTTATTCCACAAATCGTTAAACAGTTTGTTTAAAACTCACAATTAATACTTACAAGTTCTAGGGCTACCCCCAAGCATTTGGGTAGCCCTAGATAGGTATGTCGGCTACTTTTAAGTATGACTTTCCGAGTGCTCGTAATTAACGATGACGCATTCGAACTTGCGACGCTAAGTGCAGCACTTCGCTTACACACCATAAACGTTGTTGGTGAAGCAAATAATTTAGCAGTGGCCGCAAATCTATTTCGATCTCTTCAACCTGAAGTATTAATCATTGATATTCAATTTGATGGCCAAGAAGCAATCTCGCTAGTTAGGAAATTGCGAAAGTTAAACCCAGCACTTGGAATTGTTATTACAACAGATTGCCCAGATATCCGCTTACTCGGTATCACGGTTAAAGATCTTCCAATTGGTTCTGTACTGATTCTAAAGAAATCAATTAGCAATTTGGAAATCATTGCTACTTCAATTCGTAAAGCAATGGAAGTTGCAGAAAGTAAGAGCCCTGCTGCTTGGGTAGATAGTCATGGCTCACCCCACGAGAATCCATTTGCCTCTGTCTTAAGCTCCATGACTGATACCCAAATTGAAACCTTGCGACTGGTTGCTACTGGCTTAAGTAATGCTGAGATTGGTCGCGTTCGATTTGTTAGTGAGAAATCGGTCGAACAAATCGTTGCGCGTATTGCCGGACACTTCGCAATTACGCCAGATCGCACCCGAAACCTGAGAGTTTTAATAGCTGGCCACTACTACAAGTGGATCGGTGCACCTAGACACTAGAATCTCGGGATGGATCTAGCCGAATTACGTCAACAGTGGAACTCGGTTCTAGATCAGCTCGAAAGTATTGATCGCATTGCTTGGATGTCTTTCTTTGATGCCCGGCTAGCCGAATTTGATGGCCAAACGCTGCACTTAGATTTCTCTGATAGTCGCAAATTTGGCTCGGCCCATGAATACTCAGAAATTCGTGACCGACAGATCGCAACTCTTAAATCAGTAATCAAGCAGGTACTTGGTATGGATATCGAAATTACTCTCCTATGAAAAATAAGTTGATCGCTTTTATGGTAGGCATTTCAACAGTTGCGCTAACAATTTCGCTACCGATTGCCGAGGCTGCTACCTCTAAGCTCTCGATGACCGTTAAGCAGACACCGAATGTGATTGAGCCACTCTTAACTTTCTATGGTGCTTTAACCCCTAAAAAATCTGGGCTAGTTGTGAAAATACAGAGTGAAATAGATGGCAAATGGTCAGATACCAGATTTAGTACCAAGACCACGAAGCTAGGAACCTGGAAACTTGAAACAGTAGTAACGGCGCAAGATTCGGTGATTAAATATCGCGCCAAGACTACGGTCGGCAGCAAAACGATTTATTCAACAAGTAAAAAAATTACCGTAAAACCAGCTGCTCAAATTTCCGAAACAGACCCGGTCATTGCAGTTGAAGCACTCGGGCCAGGTGGGCGCATTCATGGTGTAGATATTTCCAGATGGCAACATCCTTATGGCAAGTTAATTGATTTCACTAAAATGTATTCAGCGGGCATTCGCTTTGCCATGATTAAGGCATCTGATACCCGTGATGAAGCAGATGCTCTAGCTCTTCAATATTTGTTGATTGATCGACCAGCGGCTCAAGCAGCTGGTATTTACACCGGGTTTTACCATTATGCGATTTTGCCAAACACAAGTGATCGGGCTGCAATCATTCGTGATGCGACTGCTCAAGCTCAAAAAGTTATTTGGCGAATATCAGCAATAGGTGGCTTAACTGCGCGCGATCTGCCCTATGCCCTTGATCTTGAAAATCATTGTGTAAAGGTTAATAGCAATGGCAGTTGCGCAACATATGCAACTAAAAGTTCAGTCACTTTATGGGCTGAAACTTTCATGGAAATTCTAAATGTTAAGCTTGGCCGTAAACCTATTTTCTATTCATACCCAAGCTTCCTCGAAGGTGCGATGAATAAGAGCGCAGCACTAAATAAGTACCCGCTTTGGCTTGCGCAATATGCAGTCAATCCATTCGACCCGATTAATCAGCCAGGCTTAAAACCAGGCGGTTGTTACGTGCACTCCTGGACTTCTAGCGCATGCCAATCACAATGGATTATTTGGCAATACTCATCGTGTGGAATCGGCACTAAATATGGAGTGCCCAGTACTCGAGTTGATCTAAACGTTTTCCGTGGCACCGCCCAGAATTTTATTGATCTAACTGCCGGAACTTGGGTGCCAGATCCGATTGACTTAATGCCAATAAATGAAGCAACCACGATGTTAATTTCTAAACAAAAAGCTACTGATACCAGCAAAGCTGTCACCTTTAGCGTCGGGGTAAATCGCCCTGATGGTTCACCAGCTGTTACCGGCACTGTGCGCTTTGTCTATGATCCACTTTCAATTGATAAACCAAAGCTAACTCAAACTGTCACTCGGGCGGCAAGTGGCCTCTGGACTCTTTCCATTAAGGGCTTCACTGCCGGAAGTTGGGTCGGCACAGTTCAATTTACTGACCAGACAAAAACTCACGCAACGACTGAACTGCCAGTTACCTTTGAGTTATTGCAAGGTGCCGCCCCAACACCTACCCCAACTAAGAGCGCTACGCCTAAGCCTTCAACAGATGGTTGTAAGAATCAAATAAAGAATTAAAGTAGCCACATGAGCGAAAGATTCATTGGCAGCCTAGATCAAGGCACCAGCAGTACTCGCTTCATGATTTTTGATCACGCTGGCAAAATTGTTGGTCAGCACCAATTAGAACACCGTCAGATAATGCCGCAAGCCGGTTGGGTCGAGCACGATGCTGCTGAAATTTGGGCCCGCACCCAAGAAGTAATCACTGGTGCGCTAAAGCAAGCCGGGATCATTGGCTCGCAATTAGCCGCAATCGGCATTACAAATCAGCGCGAGACAACCGTGGCGTGGGATAGCAAAACAGGTAAACCACTTTCTAACGCAATAGTGTGGCAAGACACTCGCACCACGGCTTATCTCGATGCATTTAGCGCTGAAACAAAAGATCTCATAGTCCATAAAACCGGCTTAGCAATTGCGCCTTATTTTTCAGCCAGCAAAATTAACTGGCTATTAACTAATGTGCCGGCTGTGCAGCAAGCGATTGCTACCCAAACTGCTCGATTTGGAACTATTGATTCTTGGCTACTTTGGAATTTATCTGGCGGAGCCCACGGTGGCGTGCATCTAACCGATGTTACAAATGCCAGCCGCACTATGTTGATGAATCTAGAGACGCTTAACTGGGATCAATCGCTACTAGCTCAATTTAAGATTCCACTAGCTGCGCTTCCGCAAATTAGATCATCCGGTGAAATCTATGCAACAACTGATCCGAATGGCCCATTTGGAACTGCAGTGCCAATTGCCGGAATTCTTGGCGACCAACAAGCTGCAATGGTTGGCCAACTTTGTTTTTCGCGCGGAGATTCAAAGACCACCTACGGCACCGGAAACTTCGCACTATTAAACACTGGCGATGAAATTGTGAGATCAAAGAATGGTCTCTTAACAACCATCTGTTTTAAGTTCGGTGATGAGCCAGTGCAATACGCACTCGAAGGATCAGTTGCCGTAACGGGCTCCGCCATTCAATGGTTGCGCGATCAACTAGGAATAATTTCGACCGCCAGTGAAATTGAAAACTTAGCTGCCTCAGTACCAGATACCGATGGGGTTTATTTCGTGCCCGCATTTTCTGGCTTATTTGCACCTCATTGGCGCAGTGATGCGCGCGGCGTAATTGTTGGGCTAACTCGCGCTGCTACTAAGGCGCACCTAGCACGTGCTGCGCTTGAAGCGATCTGCTATCAAACTCGCGAAATTATGGATGCTATGTCTGCCGATAGCGGTGTCACATTGACTCAAATGCGAGTTGATGGCGGCATTACAAATAACGCACTCTGCATGCAGATGCAGGCCGATATCTTGGGCATCGAAATTTCGCGACCTGTCATTGTTGAAACTACTGCACTAGGAGCCGCATACGCAGCAGGCCTAACAGTTGGATTCTGGAAAGATCGCTCAGAGATCTCGGGGCAATGGAAAGAGTTCCATCGCTGGATCCCCTCTTCAACACAAGCAGACCGTGAGAAAGGCTTTGCTAATTGGCGCAAGGCGATCGAACGAACTCTGAATTGGGCACAGTAGACTTCATTTCATTATGAGCGTTGCAAAGTTGCCAGCTGATATCACGCGTACCGATCGCCAAATGGCCGACGGGCGCACAATTCGCTACTACGACACCAAAGGGCAAAGTCGGTTAGCAAAAGATCAACGCCCAGCTGAAGCGCAACCTCAAATTGGTGAACTACGTTATGACGCACTTGTTGGTGAATGGGTTGCCGTTGCTTCGCACCGACAAAATCGCATCTTCTTGCCGCCAAAAGAGCTTTGCCCACTCTGCCCAACCTCTGAAAACCCGGGCCAACTTTTAACCGAAATTCCAGAACCTGAATTCGAAGTAGTTGTATTTGATAACCGTGGCCCCTCTTTTCGCCCGCCAGTAGGTGATTTTGAACTACCCGAGGCACTTAGCACTCAAACTGCTGAAGGTCAGACCGCTGGCAAATGTGAAGTTATTTGTTTTGCTGCAGATCATGGAAAATCACTAAAAGATTTAGCGCCATCTCAAGTTCGGGTAATTCTGGAAGCTTGGAAAGATCGCGTTCGCGAACTCTCACAGGAAAGTTTCATCGCACACATCGCTCCATTTGAAAATCGTGGTGAAGAAGTCGGCGTAACACTGTCTCACCCACATGGGCAGATTTACTCATATCCATTCTTGCCGCCAAGGGTTGAGAAAATGTTGGCTGCGGCTCAAGAACATAAGGCTCGCACCGGCCGAGTTTTGCTAGATGATGTAGTTGCGCGCGAAATTAAAGATGGCGAGCGCATAATTGCTCGTAACGATCACTGGATCGCCTTTGTTCCATACGCCGCGCGCTATCCATTTGAAATACATGTAGTGCCACTAAACCCAGTTGCTGATTTAGCCGAGCTAGATGATGCGGCTTCAAGTGCTTTCCCTGAAATAGCCCTCGAAGTTTTAAATCGACTAGATGGTGTATTTGGAATTGAGATGGCTTACATCGCAACCTGGCATCAAGCTCCAGTTCGAGTTGGCCGCGATGTAATGCGTCTGCACTGGCAGATAACTAGCGTTCGTCGCCAACCAGGTAAGTTGAAATATTTAGCTGGCTCGGAATCTGCCATGGGTGCATTCATCATGGACCTAAAGCCAGAACAATCAGCGACGCAATTACGCGAAGTTAAACTCTAATTAACTGGCGATACTGATAAAACTTCAACGCCACCAATAGCAGTTAAGACTTCAACTAAATCGCTCGGATCAGAGCCTGGCACGGCGACAGTAATGTCGTCATAGCCACGACCATCTTCAGATTTCATTACGACTAATCCACGAATGTCGCCACCGGCAAAACCAATTGCCGAAGCAACCGCGCCTAATGAACCTGGGCGATCTGGAAGAACGACCTGCAATCTGAATTGAGCCATGGCTAAACCTTACCGAAAAAGTATTTCGATGAGTGCTGACTTCACTAGTTTGAAGGTGCTGATCCGAGAGTTACCTTAAATGTCTTTAGCCCGCCATTATTTGGCAGATCGACGATGACGGTGATTGTGCTCCCTGGTGTCGCTGCACGAATTCGCACAATTGCTGAAACCTCGTCAGTGATCTTGAAACCCTCAATAGATTTGATGATTGAACCGGCTGGAATACCAGCTTTATCAGCGCCATCACCTGGATTCAACCTTAGGATCTTGGCGCCGACTCCCGTGTAGGTCTGATCAAAGAAAACGCCGAGAAGTGGTCTGGTTGATTTACCAGTTGCGATGATTTCGTCAATGACGCGTTTAGCTTCATTGATCGGAATTGAAAAACCTAAACCAATTGAGCCGCTTGTGCCGCCAGATGAGAGAGTTGCAATTGCAGAATTAACTCCAATTAACTTGCCACTTGCATCTACTAGTGCACCACCAGAATTTCCTGGGTTAATTGCAGCATCAGTCTGAATCGCATTCACATATGACTCGAGACCAACGCTACCGGTTAGAACTGGGCGATTAAGTGCTGAGATAATTCCAGAAGTCACTGTGCTCGCTAGCCCAAGTGGTGAACCAATTGCAATAACTGGGTCGCCAACACTTACCTTTGCCGAATCGCCCACTTTAATTACTGGGAGATTTCCGGTCTTAACTCTTAGCACTGCAATGTCGTAGGCGATATCGCGACCTACAATTGTTGCTGGCAAAATGTCACCATTTAGTAGTTCGACCTCGATAGTTCCGCTTGCAACGGCATCTTCGATTACATGGTTATTAGTAATGATGAAACTTTCAGAGGAACTAGTTTTGTAAATTGAACCAGACCCCGTGCCGCCACCTGTACGAGTTGTGACCGCGATCGATACAACTGTAGGAGTAATTGCGGCAGCAACTGCCTTGGCATCTATGCCAGCAGATCCGGTATTTAAATTAACCAAAGTGCGCGAATTAGGGCAGGTGCCATTAACCGCTAAATACATCGCCTGAGTGCTCTTGTTTACACATACTTGCACTGTGTCTGAGTTTGAAGTTGCAGCTGTTGCAATTCCGCCTGTGATTAGGACGCCAGCGATAAAGCCAGCCGCTACTTTTTGGGTTCCCTGGAATTTCATCTTGATGCCTCTCATGCTAGAACTACCCAGTCGCCAGATATTTTTACCTTGACCGTCGGCAGTGCCTCACGAGTTGGTCCCGTGATCACGCCACCATTTTTAAATGGATCAAACTCAGCCCCATGACAAGGGCAGTACAAACTCTTATTTGAACTCTGATATGCAACAGTGCAGCCTTGATGGGTACAAGTTGCAGAGTATGCAAAGACCCCAGTTTTGGTTCGGAAAAGAATTGCTGGCATGCCGTTGCTAAGTGCAAACTGATGGGTTTCGCCAACGTTGATTTTTGCTAGCTCAATAATTTGGCTAGACCCAGAAACTGTCGTTTCAGATTTCTCTGAAACTTTTGCAAATGCTTTACCAACTACCGCTGAACCAATTGCGGCCACACTTAACAATCCGACCCGTATAGCGCCTCGTCGATCAAGTGCGATATCAACTGCTCTGCGGTTGCCGACCAAGGTTAAGAAATAAACTAACCAGAGAATTGCATATGCAGTATTGCTAGCGAGGAAAAACGGTGAAACATAAAATGTACTTGCTAACCAAAGAATGATTGATGTTAAGAATCCGCCAAATGCCGCACTCGTTGGTGCAATCCAAAGTAGCGTCGCGATGCCAACAACGAATTCAGAGAAGATTACAAAAAGACCAACCGCAACTGCGTATTCACTTAAATTGTTAAAAAGCCAACCAACTGGCGAATTAGTAGAAAACCCAATTAGTTGATCGCCAATAAAGCCGGTTTCACCTTTAGTTAAAAATCCAGGGTCGGTAGCTTTATCCCAACCAGCATAAATCCAAGTAACAGCTAACCACGCGCGCAGAACTCTGATTGCCCAACTTTGAGCACGCCAAGAGTCGGCGATGCCCTTCTGGGTGATTCTGCGGTAAGCCATGTGAAAAAACCTATCTCTAAAGCACTGAGAAGAAGGCTAGTCTAGGCTGAGATTCCGATTAGAGCTCCCTGACTTGGATTCGAACCAAGAACCTGCCGGTTAACAGCCGGCTGCTCTGCCATTGAGCTATCAGGGATTGTGAAGACCAAACTCTAGCGCAATTATTGCGATCGGTAAAAATGCCCGCTGAACCCAGCCATTTAAAGGCCGCCAACCGCCAAATCATGGAGTCCGCGTCTGGTGCTTTCAAGCGAAACTAAAGTCGCAAATGCAGCGTTGTATTCGGCCTCATTCTCAACCGGATTTAGTCGTTGCAAACTTGATTTCAAATCAGCAATTGCACGAGATACCGAGACTTCGCGCAATCTGGCGATAATGCTCGAAACATAGATCTGTGAAATTTCGCCATCGGTTCGGATTGGCTCAACCGAGAGCTCGGTAAATAGCGCTTTCATATTTTCATTGGTAACTAACTCAATAGTTAGTGGACGATCAGCTGCTACCACATCAATTACGGCGCGCAATTCTTTATATGCCGGGTGCGTAAATGCTTCGGCTTCAATTGTTGACCAAGCACTTGCCAGTTCTGGCATCTGCACTTTAGCTTTTAAAACTTCGCGCTCGAGCATTAATCGTGGATCACTTGGATCAGGGCGCCAGTTTTGCACTGGCGCTTCGTCGCTAACTGGTTCAGCGTTGTTTGTGACGGTTGATTTAAAACCACGTGCCACTGCTTTGCTAACTACATCTGTTTCTAACCCGATCCAACCTGCCAATAATCTGGTGTACTCAGGACGCAAAGACTTATCGCGAATCTGAGCGACAAGTGGAGCCGCAGCATTTAAAGCATTGACCCGACCTTCGGCAGATTCGAGTTTATGTTTCGCCAGTTCTGCTCTGATCGCAAATTCAAAAAGAGGAACACGTTTAGCAATTAAGTCGCGCAACGCAAGGTCGCCTTTATGTTGACGCAGCTCTGCTGGATCTAAGCCATCGGGCTCAACTGCCACATAGGTCTGAGTTACAAATTTCTGATCGTCGCTAAATGCGCGAAGTGCTGCCTTTTGCCCAGCTGCATCGCCATCAAAAGTAAAGATAACTTCGCCGCGGAAAGCATCGTCATCCATCAATAATCTGCGCAAGATTCGAATGTGGTCGGCACCAAAAGCGGTACCGCAAGTTGCTACTGCCGTTGGAATACCAGCTAAATGTGCTGCCATTACATCGGTATAGCCCTCGACTATTACTGCTTGGCGAGACTTGGCAATGTCTTTCTTCGCCATATCTAGGCCATATAGAACTTGGCTCTTCTTATAGATCGGAGTTTCGGGCGTATTTAAATACTTAGGTCCTTGGTCTTCGGCATCACTGGCTAGCTTGCGCGCACCGAAACCAACTACATCGCCAGAAATATCTTTAATCGGCCAAGTTAAACGATTGCGGAATCGATCGATCGGCCCGCGCTCTCCCATTTTAGAAAGTCCAGCACTTTCGAGTTCATCAATTGTAAAACCGAGGGCACGTAAGTGTTTGGTGAGCGCATCCCACTCGTTTGGCGCGTACCCAACGCCGAATTGTTCGCAAGCTGCTTTATCAAAACCGCGTTTAGTCATTAGATCGCGACCGTACGCCGCTCCTTCTGATTTATTTAATTGCTCCTGATAAAACTTTGCAGCTTCTGCATTTGCGGCAATTAATCGAGAACGTTGTCCAGCCGGAGCTGCCGAGCCCGAAGAGTTCTCGTCATAGCGCAATGTGTAACCAATACGATCGGCAAGACGTTCAATAGTTTCGGTAAAAGATAAGTGATCCATCTTCATGACAAAAGCAATTACATCGCCACCAGTTTGGCAACCAAAGCAATGGAAATATCCTTTTGATGGAGTTACATGGAAAGAAGGCGATTTTTCATCATGGAAAGGACATAAACCTTTTTTCTGTCCGCCACCAGCAGATTTAAGTTGCACATAATCGCCCACGATTTCATCGATAGGTGCATGGTCGCGAACGTAGGCAACGTCTTCATCTCTTATGCGACCGCTCATGATTTAACCAGTCTATCCAGTCACGCAAACGCGGGCATGTAGTGCATATGCGCCTGGGTCGGTTAAGCCGGCAACTTGATCAATGATCACGCGTAGTTTTTCGGCATCAGTTGATGCGCTCTGCCAGTCATCCAGAAAGACTGAATCTAAATACTTAGGGCCAGCTTCATATAACGCTTCGACGAGTTCGCCGATCAAGGTCTGCTGCTTGGCATAACGCTCTTGTGAGGCGGCGGCATTAATTAAGTAATGACCAGCAACTGCCTTTAGAAAATCAACTTCGATGATCTGATCACGCGGAATTTCGAGGTCTGCGCTGTAACGAGTAAGTGGCCCAGCGCCATGCACCTTACGAGTTTCTAATTCAGCTGATTGCACGAACCGACCAATCAATTGGCTGGTGGTGTCCTTTAGCCGCGCTAAAGCGCGATGGCTGCCATCGAAATTCTTAGGCCAGAAAGAAAGTGCCTCTAGTCGAGTTAGTGCGGACTCAACTTCAGTTTCAGTTGCATCGCTACCGTAATCAACGGTCATCACTTTAAAGAGATCAGCAAAGTCATTACGGAAATTTGTGGCTTTAATCTGATTGGCCACAATTGCATCTTCTAAATCATGAACTGAGTAAGAACAATCATCAGACCAATCCATAATCTGGGCTTCGATGCAACGCTTGCCCGCTGGTGCGCCTTCGCGCATCCACTTATAGATTTCAACATCGTCATCATAAACACCATATTTGCGTGGGTTCTCGCTACGAGCCCACGGATATTTAGTTGCCGCATCAAGTGAAGCGCGCGTTAAATTCAAGCCCACGGTTTTGCCATCGGCATCAACGCTCTTAGCTTCAATTCGAGTTAACAATCTAAAACTTTGTGCGTTACCTTCAAAGCCGCCGCAATCTTTAGCTAGTTCGGCTAAAGCTTCTTCGCCGTTGTGGCCAAATGGTGGATGACCTAAGTCGTGTGCAAGACATGAGGTTTCAAGTAAGTCAGGGTCAGCGCCGAGCGATTCGCCAAGTTCGCGGCCGATCTGGGCGCACTCTAATGAGTGCGATAGCCGAGTGCGTTGAAAGTCATTTTCCCAAGGAACTGCCACTTGAGTTTTTGCTGCTAATCGACGAAGAGCTGCCGAATGAATTACTCGAGCTCGATCGCGCATAAACTCAGTGCGACCTGCGCGCTTAGCTGGTTCATCGAGAAAGCGTTCTTGATCGCGCGCGGTGTAACCAATCAACTCGCTCATGGCTTTACCTTATTGAGAATGTTCTCTGAAGGTAAATGATCGCTGATCTGAACTCCGCGGCGGCCTAGAGTTATATAGGCCAAATAAGCCCCAGCTTCACGAATTAAGTACTTAAACCCGCTCTTTTCCAAGGCATTTGGCCCACTTTGCACCGGCGAGCAAGTAGCGACCAGGCCGCGATCATTTGCCATTGTCATCGATCGCAAACAATGGAATGGATCAGTAACGATAATTACATTCTTAATCTTTCGATCACGCATCTCAGCGGCATATAACTTTGTCGAACTTAAAGTATCGCGACCCTTTTCAAGGGCTGTGATATTTGCATACTTAATGCCATTTTGCATTAACCAAACACGTCCGGAAGCCGCTTCAGTTGTGCGATCACCAGGTGCGCCACCGCCCACGGTAATTATCTTCTTTGCTAAACCTAAATCATAAATTCGCTTTGCTTCAGTTAGTCGTGCCTCTAGAACTAAACCGGGCCGACCATCTAGTTGGGCAGCGCCTAGAACAACAATTACATCACCATTACGAATTGTTGGATTATTTGCGGCATACCAAGTTTTTCCAAGGGCAAATACCGGGACCACAATGACCAAGAGAAGTAAAAAAGCAATTGCTCTGCGCACTAATTTAAAAAGAAACATTAGCCACCAGAGAACATATCTTCGAGTTCGATCTCGACAATTTCATCTGGGTCAAGCAACCAACCATCTGGCAAGGTAACTGGGCGACCGTGGCTAGTGCGACCTCGTGGCTTTTCACTAACTTCAACTGGATATGGTTGATCGGTTAATTGATCAAGTAATCCACGAAGTTCTGCAAGTGAACCAACCATGCCAAATTGGCGACGTAGTTCACTGTTAACGCGGAAACCTTTTAAGTACCAAGCCATATGTTTGCGCAAGTCGCGACAACCACGATCTTCATTTTCAAAGTAATCAACTATTAGCTCACCGTGGCGATACATAACTTCGCGAACTTCAAAAAGTGTTGGCAATACTTTGGTCTCTGTGCCAGAGAAAGCCGCAACTAAATCAGCAAATAACCAAGGTCGGCCCAAACAGCCGCGACCAACCACCACGCCAGCGCAGCCAGTTTCAGCGACCATGGCCAGACCGTCAGCGCCAGACCAAATATCGCCGTTGCCTAAAACAGGTACGCCGGTTGGCTTTAAGTGCTCAACTAGCTGCGTAATTGCTGACCAATCAGCCTTTCCCTCATACATCTGTTGGGCAGTGCGGGCATGCAAAGCAACCCAAGCCACACCCAAGTTAGCCGCTGATGTTGCTGCTTCTAAATAAGTTTCGTGATCGCTATCGATACCGATGCGCATCTTTACCGTGACTGGAATTCCAAAAGGTTTGGCAGCTTCAACTGCTGCGCCAACGATTGAAGTAAAAAGATTGCGCTTGTACGGCAGCGCAGCGCCGCCGCCTTTGCGAGTTACTTTCGGAACCGGACAACCAAAATTCATATCTATGTGATCAGCTAAATTCTCTTTACCCATCATGGTCACGGCTGCGCGCATTGTGTGCGGATCAGTTGAATAAAGTTGCACAGACCTTGGCCACTCGCCCGCACCCGGTGCGATCATGCGCAAAGTGTCAGGACGTCGCTCTAATAGCGCGCGTGCTGTAACCATTTCGGAAACAAATAAACCGGCGCCTTGTTCGCGACATAACATGCGAAAAGCAGAGTTGGTAATGCCGGCCATTGGTGCCAGTACAACCGGTGGATCAATGAAGTGATCGCCAGTTGCTAGTGGCAGACGCAGCGGTTTTAGCAACCCAGCAGGCGTGGTGCTAACCATGACTCCACCTGATCGATGCTGATTCGCTCTTGCGCCATTGTGTCGCGATCGCGAATTGTCACAGCGTTGTCATCGAGAGTCTCGAAGTCAATGGTGATGCAATATGGAGTTCCGATTTCATCTTGGCGACGATAGCGACGACCAATTGCGCCAGCATCATCAAAATCAACGTTCCAGTTTTTGCGGAGAGCAGTTGCGAGATCACGAGCTTTAGGTGACAAATCAGCATTACGGGAAAGCGGCAATACTGCAACCTTTACAGGTGCAATGCGATGATCAAACTTAAGCACAGTGCGCTTTTCCATCTCGCCCTTAGCATTTGGTGCTTCATCTTCAGTAAAAGCATCCATCAAGAAAGTAAGTGCGCAGCGATCAACACCTGCTGCTGGCTCGATTACAAAAGGTGTCCAGCGTTCATTCTTCTCTTGATCAAAGTAAGAAAGATCTTTACCTGAGGCGGCAGAATGCGCTTTTAAGTCGAAATCAGTGCGGTTTGCAATGCCTTCAAGCTCGCCCCATTCAGTGCCAGCGAATTCAAACTTGTATTCAATATCTGCGGTGCGCTTTGAATAATGCGAGAGCTTCTCTTTCGGGTGATCATAAATACGCAAACGATCTGGATTAATGCCTAGATCTTTATACCAAGCTAAGCGGTAATCAATCCAGTATTGATGCCATTCCTCATCAGTGCCAGGAACAACAAAGAATTCCATTTCCATCTGCTCGAATTCACGAGTACGGAAAATAAAGTTTCCTGGCGTAATTTCATTACGGAAAGACTTACCAATTTGGCCAATACCAAATGGCGGCTTCTTGCGTGAGGTAGTCATTACTTGATCAAAGTTAATGAAAATACCTTGCGCAGTTTCTGGGCGTAGATAAGCCAAACCTGATTCATCTTCAACTGGTCCAAGATATGTTTTCAGCAAACCGCTAAATTGCTTTGGTGTGGTGAACTGACCTTTATTGCCACATGCTGGGCAATTAACATCGGCTAAAGACTCTGGCGCTTTTTTATGCTTTGCTTCGTAAGCTTCTTCAAGATGATCGGCGCGATAACGCTTATGGCACGAAGTACATTCGGTTAGCGGATCGCTAAAGGTTGCAACGTGACCAGACGCTTCCCAAACTTCGCGAGCCAAAATTACGCAAGAGTCGATGCCGACGATATCTT
>Ga0247844_1002124_pt1 | contig 33334 bp, 32 predicted proteins | sample LaCtaG_FD_192421 | JGI IMG/M metagenome (GOLD analysis project Ga0247844, IMG submission 192421) | Freshwater microbial communities from meromictic Lake La Cruz, Castile-La Mancha, Spain - LaCruzMarch201714.5m_1 | ecosystem: Environmental > Aquatic > Freshwater > Lake | place: Spain: Castile-La...
TCGAGAAAATCCTGGCGGATGAGGCCGCGCGCGTCGGCGGCAAACTGCACGACCTCGCCAATTCGGGCAATCACCTGCATCTCGTCGTGCAACTTCCCTCGCAGAAAGCCATGCGCCGCTTTATGCGTGCCTCTAGCGGCCTCGTCGCCCGTACGGTGCTGGGCGCCTATAAGGGCAGCCCCTCTTCCCTATTCAAGTTAAGAGCGAAGACCGCCGGGGCCGTACAGCCGGTCTCCTCGGGCAGTGCCCCGCGTTCCGCGAGGATCGCAAAGAACTTTCGCAATCCGAAAAATGCGGCTCAGGGAAAAGTTTCCGGTACAAAACCCCGCTTCTGGGACGCGCGCCCCTACTCACGCATCGTCAGTTGGGGCCGCGATTACTCGGGCCTGCAGCGTTATCTGCAGTTGAATCGCAACGAAGGCGCGCTACCCGGACAAACCCGCGCTGCCTCGCGCGCGATGATCGCCGCGATTGAAAAACTCGGCCTGGCCACCTTCGGAGGGCAGGCACCGCCGCATGATCTAGTCCCGCCTTCCTTGGCGTAATGATCGCGTTCGGAGGCCGATGAGCCGTAGCTCCCTCTTGCGCGCTACTTCGTAGCTCCCTCCTGCGCGCTACTTCGTAGCTCCCTCCTGCGCGCTACTTCGTAGCGACAAAGCAAAAAGTTGCGGTGTCGGGATGAAGTTCCTCGTGGCCGTAGTCGCCGGTGAGTTCGATCTTTTTGAATCCAACTTCTCTGAGTAGCCACGTAAACTCTCGATGGCCGTAACCCCGAAGCGAGAAATCCTGCACTTCGGTAGCGACAAGCTTGTCGTTTTTCCACTTTTCGTAGCGCAAGTGAACGTGCTCTACCTGCTCCACCAAATCCCAGTTTCGCGCGCCCTCGAGCAAAATGAAACCGCCATCCTCGGTGGGCACCCGAGTTCCGTGAGTCTTGATCCCCGCCTTATGGGGCTCCGGGCGGAAAACGTCGACATCGATAAACAGTCGCCCGCCCTTGGCTAAACTGCGATGAAAGTTTTTCAGACACTTTGCGGCCACATCAAAGGGCTCAAAGAGTTGGAAGCTCCCGAAAGAAACCACGATAGCCGAGTAAGTGCCCTCGGTAACGAAATCCTCGGCGACTTTGCGATGAATCGGACTCTTGAGCTTGCGGGCCTTGAGATTCTTCTCGAGCCAGCTCGCCATATGCTGCGAGGGCTCGAGACTTTCGACCTTGATACCGCTCTCAACCAAGGGGATCACAAGGCGCCCGGTGCCCGCCCCGATCTCGAGGACTTTGCCGGTCACGCCTTCGAGCGCTTCCAGATAGTACGGCACGTCCGGATAATCGGCCTCGATGGGTTTGGTGATTTGGTAAAACTCTGCAGAAAGGGGGCCATATTGCGCATCCATGCCTCGCTCATAGTACCAAACGTGAGTGAGTCGAACGACTCTCTAGAAGACAAGATCGAGAAGTTGGCTTTGGGCTCGATACATCGCGCAGGCTGGGCTAGAGGGAGTCGAGAATGACGACTCCTGGAGTATCCGAACAAGACATCTATGAGAACAACACGCCCGTGCGCCCCTGGGCACTCCTCTTAGGTCCGGCACTCGGCCTCGTGGTTTACCTTCTCCTAGGCAACGCGGGACTCACGCCCGAGGGGCGGCGCCTTTCGGGACTGGCGGTGAGTACGGTGCTTTGGTGGCTCTTCGAAGCCACGTCACCCGCTGTGGTAGGCATCGCCTTTGCGGTGGGAGCGAGCCTCACGGGCGTGGCGTCCACGGAAAAAGTCTTTGCTCCTTTTGGAAGTCCCATCGTGTTCTTCTTTATGGGCAGCTTTTTTTTGGCCCGGGCCATCGAGGAGCACGGCGTGGCCGTCCACCTTCTGCGCCGACTGCTGGCTTTCTCGCTCGTGAAGGGTCGGCCCGGCCGGGCTTCTCGCGCCTTGGTTGGAATGACGGGAGTCGTTTCGGGCTTTCTCAACAATACGGCAACGGCAGCGCTTTTTCTGCCCTTTGGCGTGGCCTTGGCTCGTCATTCCTTCCGTGACTCGCAAGCCTCTCAATCACGAGTCGTTTTGGGAGTGGCCTATGCCGCAAGCATCGGGGGACTCTTGACGACGTTTGGCACGGCGCCCACGTTGATTGCCCTGGGCCTCTTGAATGCGTCCGGCAAGGCGAGCATCTCGTTTGTGGAATGGTTCAGCTATTCGCTGCCCGTCGCGCTGCCGCTGATGGCTTTTTTGATTTGGCGAGGAGCTGAACGACAACCCGCACACTCAGCTCCGAACTCGGCGCCACCCTCGGGGACGTCCGAATCGGAGCAGCCTGGGGAACCCCACGCTTTGTCTACGGCAGGACGCCGGTCTTTGGCTCTCGTGGCCGTCGCCATGCTGCTGCTGGTGCTGGTTTCGGCCGTGCCGGCCTTGAGCTTTATCGGCGAAACCAACGCGATTCTCGGACCGGCGCTCTTGGTCTTCGTCCTGCCTGCCGGTAGCCGCCCTGGACCCCTGCTCAACTGGCGTCAGGCCGCGCAAATCGATTGGCAGAGTCTGCTCCTCTTCGGAGCAGGACTTTCTCTCGGGGCGCTTCTTTTCTCTACCGGCGTTGCGCAGGTCTTGGGCGAATCCCTGCGCCCCCTGGCGATTCATCCGTTCCTGTTTTTTGCGACTCTCGTTTTGGTGATGCTGCTCCTCACCGAAATCGCCTCGAACACCGCTTCGGTTACATTGCTGGTGCCCATCGTGGTGGCCACCTGTTTGGCCTCTGATTTGCCGGTCAAACCCTTCGTTGCGGCCTCAGCCATCACCGCAAGTCTGGGCTTTATGATGCCCGTCGGCACACCTCCCAATGCCCTCGCCTACGGAACGGGACTCGTCCCGATGCGGCGAATGATTCGAGAGGGCGCCTTGGTAGACCTGGTTGGCTACTTGCTGGTGCTCGCCACCTTCTGGCTCTGGCACCTCTAGCCGGCGATTGAGCCGGTCGCAGAGCAGGTCGCTCTCTCCTCCCGGGGGTGAAGAGGCTGAGTTCAAAGACCTGCGCCCTTCTCCCCCATTTCGGAGCTGTCGGAACTTTCGACAGCCCAAGCGCTCTTTGTCGTCGCGGGCAGTCGTATGCCTTGCTAGCTTTCCCCCCGTGCTCACCCTGAACGCGGCAAATCTTCAATCGGTACTGGAAGAACTCCACGCCCAGTTCAAAGGAAACTCCACGGGTAAGGTAGCCACCTACATTCCCGAGCTCGGCAAAGCCGACCCGAACGGCTTCGGGATCGCCGCCGTCACGAGCACGGGCCAGGTGATCGAAGTCGGCGACGCGCGCAAGAGCTTCACCGGCCAATCCACCGCCAAGCCCTTTCTCTACGCTCTGGCCCTTGAGACCCGTGGGCGCGAGTACGTGTTGGAGCGCGTGGGCGTGGAACCCACGGGCGATGCCTTTAACCACATCAAGCTCGATGAGGACTCGCACCGTTCCTACAATCCCATGGTCAACGCCGGCGCCATCGCCATGGCGAGTTTCGTGGAAGGCAAGAACCCCACGGAGCGCCTGAACCGGATGCTCGACTACTTCGGCGGTCTCATGGGTCACAAGGTGTCTGTTGATATCGCGGTCTTCATGTCCGAGCGCACCACGGGCCACCGCAACCGCGCCATGGCTCACCTTCTGAAAAACTTCGGAATGATCGAAGGCGACATCGACGAGGCGCTCGACCTGTACTTCCAGGAGTGCTCAATCCTCGTGAACGCGGTCGATCTAGCCACCATGGCCGCCTGCCTCGCTCTGCAGGGGATGAACCCGGTCACGCGGGAACGCGCGATCGCCGCGCACGTCACGCGCGACGTGGTGAACGTCATGTTTACCTGCGGCATGTACGACTACTCCGGGGAATGGGCGTACCGAGTAGGTATGCCGGCCAAGAGCGGCGTGGGCGGTGGCGTGCTCGCCGTTGTGCCGGGTCACTTAGGGATCGCCGTGTACTCCCCGCTGCTCGACGCTCGCGGCAACAGCGTGCGCGGCATTCAAGTTTGCGAGGAGCTATCTCGGCGTTTTGGCTTGCACATCTTCGACGCTCCCGCGCATCGCACCGCTGAGAAAGCGCACGAGCCAGATGTCGCCCGCCAACGCGAGCATCAAGCCTAAGCCCAGAAACAGACCGAAAACCCTTGGGGATTCGAAGTAACTCCCGAGGAACACCAGGCAGGCCGCCGCCACCACAGACGACACCGTGATCGAAGCCCCGCCGCGCTCGGCAACCCCACGGTCAAACGCCACGTAACGACCACAGAAAATGTACTGGATACAATTGTCTCCGGTCATGCCCACGAGCACCGACCCAAAGAGACAGGTCAGGAAGTTGATCTTCACCTGGAATATCCAGTAGCAGGACAGGACAACGGCAGGTGCCCAGAGCGAGCCCGCGAGCACGGCCCACACAAGTCGGGGGGACACATGCCCCGGAGCACTGCGGGCGATCACGAGCAAGATCAGGCAAGCCGCCACCACGAAAAGACTCAGCGCCATGCTCTCGAGAAAGTCTCGCGGAATCCGCACCGCGAAATCGGCCTGGGAAATCGGCGAGCCGGCCACGTAGCAATTCTCTTGAGCGCAGATCTCCCGCACCTGCGCGATCATCGTCGTCATGGGCTGTAGGTCCGTGTTGCGCAGGTAGATCTCCAGTCGCCGAAAGCCCTCCACCGATTGCCAGTCTCGCCACGACTCCGTGGACGTGGCCTCCGATCGCGCGAGCGGTTTGGCTTTTTCGGGAAGGGCGGCCATGAGATCGCCCAGAATCCCTTCACCCGAGATGACCCGAGCGACGTTGGGAACAGAACGCAGTTTCTCCTCCAGGCGACTCAAGTCCTCCCCCGTCGTCGACTGCGTCGTCACGACATGGGCACGATCCTCCCAACCCCGACTCTCCGTGAAGTACGCGATGTCCTGCACGAAGGGATGATCTTTGACGAACATGTACTTGGGCGCGCCGGTCACGTTGAGATGGGCGGCTCCGACGAGGGCCGTCACGTAGAAAAGCAAAGCTCCGCGCATCAGCCACGTGGGTAACTTCACCCGCGCCCAGCGATCGAGCGTGGGCGACCCGATGAGGCCGCGGGGGCTCGTCCATCGACGCAACCCGGGCCAGCGGGTCAGCATCGCCGGGAGCACCAAAAAAAGGAGCCCCCACTCCACCAGCGCCCCGACGCCGGCCCAAAGGCCAAAGCGTCGAATCGTTGCGAGCTCGGACACGACCAGCGAGAAGAACCCGAAGATCGTCGTGAAGGAGGTAAAGAAACTCGACACGACGAGGCCCCTGAAGGCGCGACGCCAACGTCCCGGTTCAGCGGAACCCAGGTGCTGTGCCACAAAGAGATAGTCCTGCAGGGCCGCGACCGCCATCATGAGCACGAGGCCGCTCGAAACGACGTCGATGGGAGCTCCGAACCAACCCATGAGCCCCAGGGTGAGTGCGCAACCCGCCCCGAGAATCACCAGAAAAATCAGGCCGCCACGCCAAGTGCCCAGAGCCCAATACATCAAAATCAAAAGTCCAAGGAAGAGCACTCCATTGAGAAGGTTGTTGCGCTCCAAACCACGCCGCGAATATTCCTGAAAGGCGCCCTCGCCCCCGAGACTTACTCGCAAACCCGATTGGGCCTGCATGCGAGCTACGCTCTCCTCCAGACGGCGATACACCTCCGGACTCAGCCGACGTGGACCTTCTCGGGGAAAGATGATTTCGAACACGAGATCGCGTCCGTTGGTGAGGATGCCCTCCCAGGGCCCCCCTCGAAACGCGTCCAGGTTCCAAGTGACCGGATCCGGCGTCCACACGCGAGGGAAGCTCAACTGGTCAAGCGCGGCGTCGTAGCTTGCTCGTCGCAGATGATAGGGCGTCCACATCGCCGGTCGCTCGGGAAACTCCACGTAAAAATTCGTGAACCACTCGTGGATCCGGCGAAGGTCGTTAGGCGTGAGCGCTTCGCTCCCACGCGGCGCGAAGACCACGTAGAGCGACGACCCGCGCGGGAAGTCTCGCTCCAAGCGCCGGTAGTCCTGGCTCGCCGTGAGCCCGTCATCGGTGATTTGGTCTATGTCGAGAACCGTCTGCAAACGGGGCAGGCCAAGCCCCGAAACGAAGATCGCGGACAACAGAATCCCCAGCAAAGCGCGCGGATGGCGATAACTCCACCGATAGAGGGACAGCAGGAGATAGGAAAATGACCGGAGCGCCCGGCGCAAAAGCTCCTGCACCCGAGAATACTACGGCATCTCGCGCCAGAAGAGAACGTCGGTTAAGCTCTTCGAGGAGGGGGCCTGCGATGAGATTTTTCCTATTGGACCGCGTCGTCGAGCTGGTGCCGCAAAGTTCCGTCCACGCGATCAAGGCCTGGACTCTTTCCGAAGATTATTTCACCCAACACTTTCCCGGTTTTCCAATCGTGCCGGGCGTGCTCCTCACCGAGTCCATGGCGCAAGCCACGGGACTCCTGCTCGAGAAAAGCCATCAAGCCCGTTTCGGGGCCCAGCAAGAAGCCGTTTTTGCCATTCTCAGCATCGTGCATCGGGCTAAGTTCAAGGGTTTCGTGCGCCCCGGCGACCAGGCCGTCGTCAAGGCCACGATGGAATCCCTCGACGTGAACTCCGGGGCCGGTCACGCCAAGGTCTTCGTGGACGGAGAGATGCGAGCCGAAGCGGAAATGCTGTTTCGGCTTTTCCCGGAATCCCTGGCCGGAGCCAACTTGTCCCGCCTTCGGGAATACCGTGCTGAGTACCACAGCATCTTGATGCAACCTGCTGATGGCAAACTTCTCTAAGGTCTCCCTCCTCGACGCGGAACTCCGCTTGCCCGGCCTTGGCTCGCTCGCTGCCTTCGGCCCCGCCTATCTCGCGCACTCTCATCCTCCGCTCACGGCCGTCGCCGTTAGGGGGAATCATGCGCAGCTCGAATTGGGGAGCGTTCAGATTTCGCCGGAATCTCCTCACTATCCCCGCCGCTCCGACCTCAAAACACTGCGCTCCGAGTCGATCGCGGCCGTGGATTGCGCCGGAGAACTCCTGGCTCGACGCGCACCGACGGAGTCGGAACGTCACGACATGAGTCTCTACGCCTCCACCTCGATTTCCGTGGGTCAAAACCCCGCCGACATCGCCGAGATTTTTCGTTTAGTGGGCGAGCACGCGCATTCCTCGGAAGAAGCACGCAATCGGCAGCTCTTGGCGGATTTGCATCCGCTTTTCGGATTGCGCGCCCTTACGAATGCCGCCGAGTCCGTGATTGCCCAGACCTACGGCCTTCGGGGCGAGAACGCCACCTTCGGCGACACGCCCCTGGCAGGTTACTTTGCGATGCTCGAAGCCGCCTTCGACATCGAGGAAGAACGAGCACCTCTTGCGCTGGCGATGGGCACCCATTGTAGCGGCCTCTACTCGGCGCTTGCATGGGAGAGCTTCGCTGGCCCCACGCTGCGCGAATCCACGGCGGCGGCGGGCCTCTTCTTGGGACCAGATGCGGGGAGCTGGCGCCTCGTGGAGGCCGCCGACTTCCCTGCAAGTCAGGCCCGCATGCGCTTGCCCGGAGCGGACTGGGCCGTGAGCACTTCGGCCTTTGACGAGAAAACCTGGGCCGACAACAGCACGTTGCTGGCGGGATACGCACGCGAGTGTTTCCTGCCCTTTTCACTCTGGGGATCCTGCGGTTCAGCCTCGTTCGAAGTAAGTGTTGCGTTGGGCCAGCAGCTCGCGAAGCGAAACGGCGCCCGCTCCCTGCTTGTCTACGAGAGCGACGTGTTCGGCCAAGCGGCCTACGTCAAGCTCGTGCGCGAGGATGTCCGATGAAAGGCGTCTATGTTCTCGATTTCGACATGCTCTGCGCGCTGGGCGTGGGACGCGAGGAAGTTCTCGCAGCGCTGCACGCGGGCGTTCGCGGCGGACGCTTGCTGCAAAACTTCCCCGCCCAAGGCCTGCCGAACCAGGCCGGCGCCGAAGTGTCCGCCAACCTTGAGTCCCTTCTGAGTGCCGAGCCTCCGGCTTGGCGAGCGGCGATGCGCTACGACCGTAAACTCGAGCTCGTGATCGCGGCTAAGAATATCGTGCGCGCGCGGTGGTCGCGCTGGCTCGATGCGCTCCCAATCGAGAGTGCCCAGATCTGGCTCGGCCTCGGCCTCGACATCTGCCCTGTCGACCAAATGTCGCGCGAAAAAGTCAGCCCCTCCTACTTGGATTGGGCGCGCCACTTCAACTCGCCTCCTACCATACCCAACCAACTGACCAATCCCATCGACATCGCCACGCAGAACTTCCGCCAAACGTGGCCGGCTTTGCGCGCGGGCCGAAACGTGCTCACGGCCTGCGCTTCCTCGGCGCAAGCCCTAGGTCTCGCGCTCCGATCTCTCCGCCGAGGCGAGTGTGAAGTGGCCCTCGCAGGCGGCGGGGACTCGCTCCTGAATTTGCTTGGCTACGTGGCTTTTCTGAAAATGGGCGTTATCCCGCAATCACTCGACGCCCCCGCCACCCAATGCCGCCCTCTGGACGTGGATCGACAAGGAGTGCTCCTCGGCGAAGGCGCTTCGCTTTTCTTGCTGGCCTCAGAGGACTTCGTGCGACGTCACCGCCTTACGCCGCGGCTGGCACTCCGAGGTTATGGATCCAGTCTCGACGCCTTCAAGATCACCGCTCCCGATCCCGAAGGCAAAGGCATGAAGAATGCCATGGTCCGAGCGCTGCGCGACGCAAGCCTGTCTCCGCAGGACATCGGCTACATCAATTTGCATGGCACCGGTACCAAGGCGAACGATCCAGCCGAGATCAAAGCCACTCGCGAAGTTTTTCCGGCGGGCGTCCGAGTGAGCTCCACCAAGGACCGTCATGGCCACCTCATCGCGGGGGCCGGCGCCTTGGAACTCGCCATCACCTGTCTAGCTCTCGAAAATGATTTCCTGCCTGGGAACTTGAACCTGGAGAAACCCATCGACACGCTAGGACTGGAGTTCGTGCGTGGCGCCACCGTCCCTGCCAACACCCGCTACGCGCTCTCGAGTTCGTTTGCGTTCGGCGGCATCAATGCGTCCTTAGTCATCGAGAGGATTCCCCATGGATCTCGGCCTTGAAGAAAAAATCGTTCTCATCTCGGGCGCCACGGGCGGTATCGGCGCGTCCCTCTGCGAGGGCTTTTTGCGCGAAGGTGCAACGGTGGCCGCAAGCTATCGTGGATCGTCCGATCGCCTGGCGCCCGTTTTTGAGATCGCAACTCGACTGAAGCTACCGAGAGAGCGCGTGATCCCGGTGGAAATGGATCTGCTCAACGCGAGCTCGCTCGCCCAAGGCGTGGCCACGCTTGTCGAGCGCACCCAGCGCATCGACGTCCTTGTGAACAACGCCGGCTATGCCTTCGAGTTCCCTTTTGTCGGGACGCCCGAGGAAGAACTCGAACAGGTTCTCGACATCAACCTCAAGGGCACCTATCTGCTCTCGCAGGCCGTGCTAAAGCAAATGATTCACCAGCACTCGGGTTGTATTCTCACGATCACATCGACCGTGGGAAAAGCAGCCGGGCGCGGCGTTTCGATCTACGCCTCGGCCAAGGCTGCACTCAGTCGCTGGACCGAGATCCTCTCCATCGAGTCCGCCAAGAAAGGGATTCGCGTGAACGCCGTTGCGCCCGGCGCGATCGACACCCGCATGAGTCAAGTGCTGATGAAACGGGCCGGCGACCAGGTGCTCGGACGCACGCCCATGTCGCGCATCGGCCAGCCGAACGAAGTGGTGCCGGCGGTGCTGTTTCTGGCCTCCGAGAAAACAGCCTCGTTCATTACGGGACAAACGCTTTACGTCGACGGCGGACTCAGCTGCGGTTAGCGCGTTGCCGTGCGCATCTCGCGAGGGACGCGACGGACCTGGCGCGCAAGGCCGACCTTCTCGAAGAGAATCAGCAACCAACCCGTGAGATCCCATTCGCGCCAGGAGCGCGAGAGCACGGCGGCACCGCTGTAGCGATGATGAGTGTTGTGCAGCGCTTCTCCGAACGTGAACGGCGCGAGCCACAAAACGTTTCGGCTGCGATCCCGAGTTTCGGGATAGGGCTGGTCGCCAAAACGCGGCATATGACAAAGCGAGGCAATCAGCGCCCACGCCAGGAAAAAGCTCACGAAGATCGGCATCCAGAGTGTAAAGACCGCCATCTGCCACCCTCCCCACCACCAGAGCAGGGCCGTGTAGGCGCCGTTGGCCAGGGCCGAGGGTCCGCTGCCCTGGCTCCACCGCAACCACCAATGATCACGGAGATCGCTCGTGTCGGGCAACGCCTCAAAGTTGGCCGGCTGAATGCGCAAGTACCAGCCAAACAGCGAATGCCACACACCATCGAGCGGCGAGTGCAAGTCGCCGGGAACGTCGGAGGTGCGGTGATGGTAGCGGTGAAGGGCCGCCCATTGCACGGGATCACCGCTAAAGCCGATGAGCCCCCCCAGAAGAAAAAAACCCTCCAAAAGGGGGTGCAGGCGCGCGCCCTCATGCGCGAGCACGCGGTGATAGTAGAGGCTGCTGGCCAAGCCGAACCAGAGCAAATGAAACAACGCCAGGCCGGTGAGCAGTGGCGTGGGCGATATCCAAAAGCTTGCCACCGCGGAGGCCGCGAGCGCCGTCAACAGCAGTGCGTTGATCAGGTGAACAGGTTTACCGACGAGCATCGCGACTTGAACCCCCGCTCGGCATTATCACGAGCCCCGGCAGCTGGGTCAAACGGCGTCTAGGATCAACTTCCATTCGCGCGCGAGGCGATCGGCCTCGTCCGGTCCCGGCAAAAGAGAGGCGTGCAGACGCAAGGCGAGGCGCAAGCGGCCATTCCACACCAGAGCCCCGGCCGCGATGGGCTGCGTGAGTACGCAAGGCGGACAAAAGACGTATCCCACCGAATCCGTCGACTCCCAGCGCCCGAGGTTGGAGAACGACCCCATCCACGAATGCTCCGGCGGAGCATGACGCGCCCAGGAATCCCGCAGGATCCGGCGTGCGCGGGCTTCGCCTACCCAGGGAGAAATCCACTGCCCCAGATTCGTTCCGATCCAGGCGCCCCAATGTCGCCTCTGGCGGAGACCTTCACGAATCTGCGCATGGATCTCTCCGGGACTCGCCCTCGGCGAGATCTCAGCTTCCACGTAGGACGCCAGATTTGCAGCCTGATGATGCGACTCAGGCAAAACCCGTCGCATGTCGAAGGGTACCATCCAGCCGGCGCGCTCCGGCGAAGGTAGGCAGAATGAAGCCACAGCGCGGTTCAAAGCCCAGAGACACAGCGAGTTCAGACTGGCGCCCTGCCCGCGCGCAAATAGCTCCAGACGCTGGGTTTCTTCCGGGGAGAAGAAGAGCGTGCTGGGAACTTCGCGACGCGCTTTCTGCCGCGGATCGCGACGCCGCCAAGGCGTGTGCCGCAAATGGGAGCGTCGCAGATAGCCCAAAAAGAGCGCCGCGCGCTCGACCCAGGTGGGCGCACGGCCCGCGTGCCGCCTTACGTCGCGCTCGGCCGACGCGCAGCTCACGCCATCCGCCTGCGTCTGAAAACGAAGGCTCGCTTGGCCGTCCCGCTGCTCATGCGGCAAGAAATTCCAGCGGATCGGCGTGGTGGCGCGCCCGATCGCAATCGAGGTGTCTTCGCCCGTTTCTTGCAGAATGCGGAACCATTCGCCGGCCCAGTCCACATGACTCACGTCTCCATGATATGTTATTTCGAGAGCATGAGCGCCTCACTCGACACCTTTAACGCTATCTTGTGCCGCTCTTGCGGACTCAAGCCCGAAGACGTCGAGCCCGACGCGTCGCTCGTCCAAGACCTCGGCGTGGATTCGATCGACATGATGGACCTCCTCTACGGCTTGGAGCGCGAATACAAAATTCATTTTGCCTTGGGCGAGTTCGAAGCGCGCGCCCGCAAAGAGGCCGCTCCCGCGGTGTTCGAAGTGGAGCAAGTGCTCACGCCCGAAGGCCTTGCGACCTTGCGTCGCATGCTTCCTGAAGTTCCCGAACGTCTCTACCCGGCCGGCATGATCGTCCAACAGATTCCCCTTCTTTTTACCCCGCGCGTTCTCGCCCGCTTGGTCGACGAAAAAGTCGCCGAACATCAGCGTCGCCAAGACTAACTCGACGATGGCGGAGAGCCCCAAGATTGCCTACCGCCTGCGTCGAACCGAGCGTTTGCACGGCTTCGGAGACGAGTTCCCAGAAGCCCCGATTCTCGAGCGCCCGCTCTCCGAACACCATGCGGACGCCTTTCGCGCGAGCGGCGTGGAGATCGTCGACATCGCAAGCGACAGGGAAATTCGCGAGACGCCCTGCTTCGTGTTCGGCAGCGACCTCTACTTTACCGCTGAGTTTATCAAGGCCGCTCTCGACACGGCTCGCGGAGCCCAAGGTCCCGTCGAGATCGCTCTGCCGGACAACCGCTTCAATCGCCGATTCAGTTTGCCTCACGCCCGGGAAGAAACCTCCTCCTTCGGCTTCGCGATCCTCACCCAACCCGCGCACGTAGGTGCCTCGCGCGAAAAGCGCCTCGTGCGACAACGCGTGTACCCGTACGAAATCGCTCTTCCTGCCCAGATGGTGCGCGGAGGCGTCTACCACTACGACATGTCGCGCGTGTTCCTGACACGCTTGGCCTCCCCCTTCCACCTGCTCCAAGCCAACCTAGCAGCGAACCTGATGCGCACCTTTCCGCTTCGTCGCTGGACTCCGGCATGGATGGAGAAACATCTTTTTCCCCGAGAGTCGCGCGGCTTTCTTTGGGGCCTTCGCTCCCTCAATCGCTACGGCAAGAACTGCCGCATTCACCCTACCGCCGTCATCGAGGGCTGCGAATTGGGAGACAACGTGTCCGTCGGGGCTTATGCGGTGTTGCGCCTGTCAAAGATCGGCGCGGGCGCGGTCATCGAAGAACATTGCTCGGTGAAGTACAGCGTCCTCGGCGAGCGGACTTACGTCTCGCAGGGAAACCAGCTCAACTGCAGCCAAACCTACCCCGGCGCTTATCTCATTCACGGCCCTTACCAGTTCTCCATTTTCGGTCGCGACACGGCGGTGATGGCCGTCATCAACTGTGACTATCGCCTCGACCAAAAGAATATTTCGATTTCCACCGATGCCGGCATTCTCGACAGCGGTCAGCCCTTGCTCGGGGTGGCCTACGGACACGGGGCCAAAGTGGGCGGCGGCAACATCATCGCTCCCGGGCGTATCGTGCCCAACGGCTTCCGACTGACGCCGCCTGATTTTATTCGCATGGAGTTTCGTGAGACACCCGTCGGCTGATTCCTTTCGCGACGCCGAATTTCGCCGCGGCTTCTACCGCGACATGGTGCGCACGCGCGTGCTCGAGGAGCAGCTCATCGGCCTGTGGAAAAAGGGCCAGGGCTTTTTTTGGACCGGCGGCCCCGGCGAAGAAGCCGCGCAAGTCGCGCTCGCGCGCCTCCTGCGCGTGGGCCAAGGCGTGGATTTCGACTACTTCCATCCGCACTACCGCAACTTGGGCGTGATGGTGGCACTAGGCGCGCCGATGGTGAACGCCGTCCGCCAAATGAAGAACCTTTCGACCGACCCCTACTCCGGCGGGCGTAACTTCGGTTCGCACTCCGCAGTGCCCGCGTGGAACATCATTCCGGTTTCGAGCCCCGTGGCCACGCAGTGCCTGCTCGGCACGGGCACCGCCTTTGCCCAGGCGCGGCGCCGGCGGCAAACGGGCGTCGAGTCGCTCAGCGTGGTCGTGATCGGCGAAGCCAGCAGCGCCTCGCCTGACTTCGCCAGCAGCCTAATCTGGTCGTCCCGGCCGGGACAAAACATCCCCCTGTTGACGGTGATCACCAACAACGGGGTGGGAATTTCGACCCGCAGCTCGGCGCAGCTAGCGGCGATCCATGAGCGGGCCCGGGCCTTCGGCATCGAGGCCAAGAAGGCCGACGGCCTCCATGCAAAAAAGGCCTGGATTGCGCTCTGTACGGCCTTCGACCACGTACGCCGGACCGGCCGCCCCTACGTGCTGGAGCTGGAGGTTTCGCGCGTGTACGGGCATTCCTCGTCCTCCGGAGCGAACCGCGCGGAAGATGAGATTTGCCCGCTGGAACTTTTCGAGAAAGAACTGCTCCGCGGTGATCTGTCCGCCAGCGACTTGAAACGCATACGCGAGGAAGCCGTCGAGGAATTCCAAGCCGCGCTTCAACTCTGCGAGGGCGAAACCTATCCCTCGGGCGACACCGTCCTGCGCCATGCTTTCTCCGAATAAAGACGGCGCCCCGCGCAGAAAAGCGAGCCCGCCCCTTACCAAGGCCCAAGGGAGCGGCTAAATTCGTTCGCATGGCGAAAGAATACAAATCCAAACTCGGCCTCTCCTCCCACCCCGCGCGCTTCTGGAACACCTTCGCGGGCGATACAACGGGACAAACGGTCGAGTGCCATCTCTGTCCTCGGCACTGCAAAGTGCGCCCGGGCCAGGGTGGGTTTTGCCAAGTGCGCATGAACGAAGACGGCAAGCTGGTCACGTTGAACTACGGCGTGTCGGTGCAAATGACCCAGGAATACATCGAGACCGAAGCCTGCAACCACTTCACGCCCGGCGCCGCGATTCTTTCGCTCGGCAACATCGGCTGCATGATGGCCTGCGATTTCTGCCACAACTGGCAGACCTCGCAGATGAAGTACGTCGAAAAGAAAGAACTGCACTTCTACACCCCCGAGCAAGTCGTCGAGACGGCCCTGGAAAAAGGCATCGGCGTGCTGTCGTGGACCTACAACGATCCCGTGGTGTGGCAAGAGTTCGTGGTGGACACCGCGCGCCTGGCCAAAAAAGCCGGCCTGAAGAACCTCTACAAGTCCGCATTCTACATCGGGCCCGAGGCCATCGACGAACTCCACGAGGTGATGGACATCTTCAGCCTGTCGCTGAAGTCGATGGATCCGGTCTTCTACTCGCAGATCACGAAGGGCCGCCTGCAACCCGTCCTCGACGGCATCAAGCAGGTCTACAATTACGGCGACCGCCACTTGGAGCTCTCGAACCTCGTCGTCACCGGCCGCAACGACAACGAAGCCGAGATGGACAAGGTCGTGAACTGGATGCTCACGAACCTCGACGAGAACGTGCCTTTGCACATCGTGCGCTTCCACCCGGACTTCAAATACACGGACGTCGAACGCACCTCGATCCCCTTCTTGATCAAGGCTCGCGAACGCGCCCTCAAAATGGGCCTCAAGAACGTGTACCTGGGCAACGTTTATGAGGAGAACCCCGGTCTCCTCACGCGCTGCCAGAGCTGCGACCACGTGCTCGTGAACCGCTTCGGCCTAGCCGTCGACGCCTCGGGCGTAGACGAGAACGGCCACTGCCGCAATTGCCACAAGAAAAGCACCGTCACGATGGTGCCGCTCAAAGAGAAAAAGTCCACCGCCGTACCGCCGCAGCTTCCCACGAAGAGCGTGTCCTTCCAGTGGAGAGGCGACATCAACGCCTGCCACGTGACTCTCAAAAACCCGCTCTCGACGCACACCACGTACGTGGTGGAATCCACCTCGTCGGCCGGCAAGCCTACGTTTAAGACGGCGCGCCTCACCCCGGGCGAAACTTGGCGTATGATCGCCTCGAAGTCGGCCACGCACGACACCGGAGTGAAAGTGTACTTCGAAGCCCCCACGGAAGTGAATTTCTACTCGGTACTCGATCGCGCCCACTTCCCCACCCTCGACGGCGGGACTTTGGACGATCGTACCGCCACCGCCCCGACCGTTTAAGGAGCTGCGATGGCCGAGAACGAAACGGGCAAAGAAAAAGAGCTTTCGCCCATCACCCGGGCACTGCGCCACCGCGTGCGCCTGGACGACACGAATCCGGCGGTGACTCCCCTCTTCCAAAGCTCGGCTTTCGAGGCCACCTCGCCGTACTTCTACACTCGTAAGGCCAATCCGAACGTCGTTGAGTTTGAGGGAGTCGCGGCGATCCTGGAAGACGCCCCGCACGCCTGCGCGGTGTCCACCGGAATGGCGGCTATCCAATGTGCCCTGAACCTGCTGCGCCCGAACGATACTTTGGTGGTGAACCAACTCATCTACGGCTGCAGCTACCAGCACTTCCACCGCTTCGCGGAACGCCTGAACCTGAAACTCGTGCTGCTGGACCTGGGCACGGACGAGGGCATCGCCCAGATGCCCAAAGACACCCACATGGTGTTTTTTGAGACGCCGACGAACCCTTTCTTGCGCACCGTCTCGATCGAGAAAATCGCGAAGTGGCGGGACGCGCACGCCCCCAAAGCCCGCATCGTGGTGGACAACACGTGGGCCGGCCCGCTCTGCCAACGCCCGCTCAAGTGGGGCGCCGACGTGTCCCTGCACTCGGCCACCAAGTATTTTTCCGGCCATAGCGACGTGATGGGCGGGATACTCTTTACCCGCGACCCCGCGCTCGACGAGTTTTTTAAGGCCGAGCGCTTCTTTGCCGGCGCCATCATGGATCCCCACAGTGCCTGGCTCTTGCGCCGCAGCCTGCAGACGTTCGAGCTCCGCACCCGGGAGCAATCGCGCGTGTCGCTGGAGATGAAAAAGTTTCTCGAGGAACAATCCCACGTAGGACGGGTTTACTTCCCCGAGGTCGACGGCCTGCAAATGACGGGCTACCCGGGCATTCTTTTTTTTGAACTCGCGCCGAAATACGCCGATCGCTACCTCGACTTCCGCAACGCGCTCGAGTGCTTCGGCACCGGCACGGGCATGGCGTGCGTGACTTCGATGGTGGCGCAGCCGTTCAGCGGCAGTCACGCCTCCATGAACGACGCCGACAAAACCGCGATGGGCATCGGCAAGAATCTGGTGCGGCTGTGCTTCGGCTTGGAATCTCCGGACGACTTGCGCGCAGACCTGACACGCGCCTTTCAAAGACTCGATTCGACCCGTTGAACTCGGAGTTCGGCGCCCGCTGCCCGAACGATGCGCTCGAAAATTTCGTCCGAGAACGCTTCGGCCGGCGTGAAATAGCCGCTGATCGGTTCCGTCCGTTTCAACAAGGCCTGCGCGCATTCCGCGGCCACCACCGCGGTCGCAAAGTAGGGATCCCGCCCGCTGAGCACCAGCCCATGGCCACGGATCGAAGTCGGCGACTCGTATACGGCGGCTAGGATGGCGTATCGAACCTCCGCCCAGCGATCATCGAACGGATCGCTGAAGATGCCGCGGGCAGGGGGTGGCAACGCTCCGTCCGCGACCTTCACGGACGAACGCGAGTCGTGGACGGCGCGCATGGTATCGACGTGCGCACGTGTGCCCATAAAATAGGACTCCGCCCACTGAGCCCTTGCTCGACGCGCTAGGAACAGCACCTCGGGAAAGGGAACGGGCCACAACGCTTCCACCTCGGGCCATCCCTCCACCTGGATCAAGCGCCCCGTACGCTCGGTCGCGCTCTCCAGCTCTCCCCGCTTGAGGCGCCAGGTGGCGGCCTCCTGCGACTGCCGCATGGTGGCCTTGGTGCCGGGCGAGGGACGCGGTGGGAGAGTCAGATAAGCCGTCTCCACGCGCAAGCAGGCGCCCTGTTCTCGCAGTAAGCGCTCGGCCATCAGATCGGCAAAGAACGACTCGAAGGCACAAGCTTGCACCACTCCGCTCGGCCAACACCCAATCTTGTGCTCGCGCATCATCCATTGCACGAAGGCCTGCTCGCCCGTGAGATCAAGGTACTGAACGCGCCTCCGCAGGAGAGGCTGCAAAAAGGTGGGGCCCAACTGGAGATAAGGCCCCACCGCATTGATGAGAATGTCTCCGTCGCGGAGTTCAGGCGCGAGATGGGCAAAGTCAGACATCGTGCGGGTCGTCAGCGTTGCGGCAAAGCGCTTTCCAAAAACCTGCTGCAAAGCCTCGAGTCTGGCCTCAGCCCGGCCCACGGCCCAAAAAGAAAGACCGGCTTTCTGGAGTTCGCGACAAATGAGCTGTCCGGTAAATCCGGTTGCGCCCAATACGTAAATCGTACTCATCGAGAATCCCCGGAAATCTCCGCTCGCCCAGGAGCGGAGACCGTCCTTAACCGCGGATCACGGAGAGACAACGAGCAAGAGGCCTGCGGGCCAAAGAGCCGAGCTTTCGGCCAAAATACGGCGGCGCTTTTGGAAGTCGTCCGCCCCCTTCAGCCCGGGGAAGTAGCTGTGCGCGCTGTAGTTCCACGCATTGGCCGAACCCCACGTGTAGTTCCGTACCTTGACCTTACAAGACGACCCCGCGTAGGTGGGGCAACGCTCCTTTTCCACTTCGAAGCCCGTCGGCAAGAGACTCAGGAGATCTTGCGGCGGATTCAGGAAGAAGGGCTTCAGATTGATCTCGACCACTTCGTTGGTGGCGATGCTGCGCACCCGGAACCCCGCCTCGGAGGTGACCGGGAGGCCGAGGATCTTCTTGGCCGTCTTCAAGCTACGACGTCCGCTGATGACGGAGTCCCGGAAAAGCCCGGGGTTCAACAGACGATTGGCATCGCTCGGGCGGCCGTCGACAGCCTTCCAGGCGTTCTCGAGATGGCCGTAGGCCACCGTGAGGCTGTCGTAAGACTGTTTCATCAAGGCGGCGCCGCCCTCGCGTAGGGTGAGGAACTTGGGACTCGATAGGCGAGCCTTGCGGAGCGAGCTGACGACTTCCTCGTCGGTGACGCCATCGAGCCGGGTGAGCAAGCCGTCAAAGCCGAAGACCTTACTCACGATCTCAACATTTCGGAGCGCGCCACGAAGGTCGTAAGCCGAAGCCTGCTTAAGACCCGCAAGACTCAGGGCGAGTCCGCCGGCCGAAAGACTCACCTCGGGCGCTCCCAGCACCTTGTAGCGATAATGCCCATCGGCAAAGGTGTTCGCGGCCCCATAGGCCACTTGGCTGTCGAAGAGGAGAGCCTTGGTGGGTGTCTCCGGGTTCTTTTGCAGGTCAGCGGTAAAGCTTGCCGCTACCCGATTCACGCGCTCATAAGCTTGCGCCACGCTCGCGCTGACGTCCTTGGTGAAGAACTGAATGAGGTCTGCGTGGTCCTTGTCTTTAAATTGTTCGTCCTGCGCCGAAAAGGGCTCGGAGACGTAATGGAAGCCGGCCTTCCAGGTGTCGCGCGGGAAGAACGTATTCATGTTCTTGGCCACGTTGCGCACGAGCGTCAGCAACTGGCTATGAGAAACCCGGTAGGGCTTTACGACGGGGATCATCTTCCACACGAGGCCGCGAAGACTCCGGAGCAGCACGATGTGCGAGGCAAAAAAGACGTAGTCGTCGGGCAAAAGTTTGGCCGAATCTTTTTCGCCGCTCGAGATGGCCTGGTCGTTGGCCACAAGTTTCCGCTCGGTCGAGACGAGCAGGGCGTCGAGTTCCCCAGGGGACTTCACCGCGAGCAACGCATCGGAAAGCTGTTTCAGCTGCGGGCTGCGAAGTTTCTCGGCCTGTTCTTCCGTCAGTGATTCGTCCGCGGCCACGCCGCGATCGAGTTTGCCGTAGGTCGGGTACTCCAAGACCGTGAGGGAGGGCATGCCTTGGTACACTTCATAGTCACCCGCAAGCGCGGAAGGGGCCCCTGTCATTAGCCCGCCCAAGACCAAGGCGAAATTCCATTTGTTCAACATGAGAGCCCTCCATCCCAATAAGTCCCGCCTGAAACGATAGCATGGCAGGTGAGATCACGCATGAAACAGACGTGAAATGCTCCGCGTCAAAACAGGGCGTCGTCCACGCAAAGTCTCGAAGTCCTGCCACTATTCGACAGAAACTCCCACGTCTCGTAGCTTGCGCCCACGTGAGAAACCTCATCAGCGGGCAAAACATCGCTAAGGCCGCCGGCGGCCGGACGCTCTTCTCCAAATTGAATTTTGGCGTGGAAGAAGGCGAACGGATCGGACTCATTGGTCCCAACGGCGCGGGCAAATCCACGCTCCTCAAAATCATTGCCCGACAAATCCAACCCGACGAAGGCACGCTCTCCTGGGCCCAGGGCCTGCGCGTGGCCTGTCTCGATCAAGTGCCCCTGTTCCCTGCCAAGCAAACGGTGTTCGAGGCCCTCATGTCCAAGGCCTTCGATCCCGACGACGGCGAAACGCTAGGCCGGGCGTACGAACTCCTCTCGAAACTCGGTTTTCTCGAAGAAGGCTACGACGACCAAACCCCCGTCGAGCGCCTCTCGGGCGGCTGGATCAAACGAGTGGCGCTCGGCCGCGAGATCATGCGCGCCCCCGACCTGCTCCTGCTCGACGAGCCCACCAACCATTTAGACGTGGAAAGCATCGAGTGGCTCGAAGAGTATTTGGCGAGCCTCCGCTGCACCACCCTCACCGTCACGCACGACCGATACTTCCTGAACCGCGTGTCGAACGTGATTTGGGAACTCGATCAGCGCAACCCCGGCGGACTGCTCGTGGTGCGCGGCAGCTACGGCGAGTACTGCCGCACGCGCGACAATCTGATCGACGCGCAGAACCGTCGCGAAGCCGTGCTGAAAAACACGTTCCGCCGGGAAAGCGAATGGCTTGCACGCGGCCCTCAGGCGCGCTCCACCAAACAAAAGGCCCGCATCGAACGGGGCGAAGAACTTCGCGAAGTCGTGGCCGAGCAGATCAGCCGCAACAAAGTGCGCCAGGTGGACATCGAGTTCACCGCGATCCAGGGCGGCCCCAAGCGCCTGTTGGAAGTGCGCAAGCTCTCCAAGGCCTACGGCGACCGCGTGATCTTCCGAGATCTCGACATGACCCTCATGGCGGGTTCGAAGTTGGGCCTGCTTGGACGCAACGGCTCGGGCAAGTCCACGCTGCTACGTGCCCTGCTAGGCAAAGAGCAGGCTGATTCGGGCGAGCGGGTGCCGGCCGAGCATTTGAAGATTTCGTATTTTGAGCAGGCCCGCGAAAGCCTCGACCCCAATCAGACCGTGCTCAAAGCGCTCTGCCCCGAGGGTGACTACGTGAAGTTCGCGGGGAACTTCTTGCACATCCGCAGCTACATGGAGAAGTTCCTGTTCTCCGACGACTTCGCGCGCAAGAAAATCTCGCAGCTCTCCGGCGGCGAGCAGGCTCGCTTGTTGATTGCGAAGTTAATGCTCACCGAAGCCAATCTCCTGGTGCTCGACGAACCGACGAACGATCTGGACCTCGTGACTCTCGGCGTTTTGGAGGAAAGCCTCCGCGAGTACCCGGGTGCACTGTTGATCGTGTCCCATGACCGCTACTTCCTGGAGCAGGTCTCGCAGCAGTTCCTCTTTTTGGACAACGGCACGGCAAACTTCGTGTCGAGCCTGGATCAGTGGCGCGCGCTGCGCTCGCAGCTGGAGCGGACACGCGAGCTGGCCGCGAGCGGCAAAGGCGCCGTGGCCGCCACGGCCACAAAGGGCCCGGCCAAGAAGCTCTCCTACAAAGATCAGCGCGAGCTCGAATTGATGGAGTCGACGCTGTTGAGCGCCGAAAAGGAAGTGGCCCGCTTGGCTCGTCTCGTGGACCACCCGGAGCCCGGCGCCAAGGCGAGCGATCGTCAGCGCAACTACGAAGCACTGGCCAAAGCGCAGACGGAAGTCGAACGCCTCTATGCGCGTTGGACCGAGCTCGAAGCCCTCAAAAACTGACGCCGCCTCCCGCGAAGGTCCTTATTTTCCGAAAAGGTTCAGCATCAGCGAAATCGCAGCGGCGTTCGTGAAGTCGATGAAGACCGCACCTACGAGCGGCACAATGAGATAGGCCCGGTGCGCGGGACCATAACGACGGGTCACCGAGTCCATGTTCGCCATCGCGTTGGCGGTGGTGCCGAGCATGAACCCGATCAGGCCTCCGCTCATGACGGCCGCGTCGTAGTCGCGGCCGGAAAAACGAAACATGACCGTGGCCGAGACAAACACCATGAAGGCGGCCTGAAGCAAAAGCAGGATCGCGAGCGAGCCGGCCACGTCGCGCAAGCGCCACAGTTCAAGGGTCATCATCGCTACCGCCAGGAAGAGCTCGAGGGCGAGGCCGCCCAACCCCTCCACCCAAGTCACGTCGAAGCGACAGCTCGCCCAACGATCGCCCACGTTGCGCACGAGCGCCGCCAATAGCATCGCTCCCACGTACACGGGCAAAGTGAAGCCGATCTTCTGCAACAGGACGCTCACGTAGGATCCGGCCCAAAAAACCAAGAGCAACAGGACGACGTGCCTAAACAGGGAATCCTCGACTGCCACCGAGCGGGTGACCGCCACTTCCTCGTCCACCGCGGGTGGCGCCACTTCGAGTGCGGGCTTGAGGCGCTTGCGCTCGATCAGCAAGGTCGCCACCGGCCCTCCCAAGATTCCGCCCATGAGGATTCCCCCCATGGCGGCGGCAAGCCCCAAGGGGGCCGCACCCGCGAAGCCGGCCTTCTCGAAAGCTTCCGAGAAAGCCAGCGCCGTGCCGGGCCCCCCCGTCAGCGAGACGGACCCCACCAGGACGCCAAAAAGCGGCGGAAGCTCCATGAGTTTGGCAAAGAGGAGTCCGATGCCGTTCTGACAAAACAGAAGCACGGTACAGGCAGCCAAGTAAGCCAAAACCCTGGGCCCTCCGCGCTTGAGGTCGGCCAGCGAAGCTCCGTAACCGAGAGACGCGAAAAAGGCGATCATGAGGGGCGTTTGCAAACTCGTGTCAAAGGTGACCGGCGGGGGCCAATCCGCAAATCGAAAAAGCGAGAGCCCGAGCGAAACAACGAGGCCACCCAAGACCGGTGCCGGCAAATTGTAGCGGCGCGCCAGGGGAAACACTCTCACGATGCCACGCCCCAAGAGCAAGGTAAGGGCTCCGGCTGCGACAGTTTGGACGGCGTTGAGTGCGAGCATCAAACGAGCTTAACGGATTTTTGCCGAATTTGACCTCTCCGCGCGGAGGCGTCATAACCTCGGCCCATGGCTAAGCTTTACTTCCGTCACGGGACCATGGGGAGCGCAAAAACTCTCAACCTCCTGGCCGCCGCGCACACCTACCAGATCCAAGGCAAGAAGGTCCTGATCCTTAAGCCGCAGCTCGACTCGCGTTTTGGCAAACAGAAGGTGCGCTCGCGCAGCGGCATGGAAAAAGACGCCGACGTGCTCGTCACTCCCGAGAGTCTCCTGCCCGCACGCCAGCTCAAGGGCCTGTCCTGCATTCTCGTGGACGAGTCCCAGTTCTTGACCACACGTTTCATCGATCACCTGCGCGACATCGCGCGAGACCACGACATTCCGGTCATCTGCTACGGCCTGCGCACCGACTTTCGCACGAATCTGTTTGAGGGTTCCAAACGCCTGCTCGAACTTGCGGACAACATCGAAGAGATCAAGAACACCTGTCACTTTTGCAACCGCAAGGCAATTTTCAACATGAAGTTCCTCGATGGCGTAGCCACTCTCCAGGGCCCCACGATTCAGCTCGGCGCCGAAGAGACCTACTTGCCGGTGTGCGCGGGGTGCTACAACCTCAAGCTGAACCCCCGTAAAACCAAAAAAAAGCAGCCCTCAAAAAAAGCCCGCGGCCGCTGAGCGCTTGGCAGGGCCATGCGCGTTCCCTTTGTCTCCCACGACCCGTACCCGGCGCTCCCGGAGGGAAGCTACACCTACGACGACGCCAAGAAACACGCAGAGCAGGTGGACGCCTGGCTGGGCCTGCGTGCAGACGAAATCGAGGCGCAGCTCGAAACCCAGCGGGGTCCGGAGGACGGACAGCAGCGCTGGATTGGCCTCAACCTGCAAACACTGCAAACTCCCTACCTCGAACTTCGCACGATGCTTGAACACCTTCAGCCTCAACCCCGGCAGTGCGTGGTGGATCTGGGCGCCGCTTACGGACGCCTCGGCCTTGTCCTGGGAGCGCATTATCCGGAAGTTTTCTTTGCGGGATTCGAGTTGGTGGCGGAACGAGTGAACGAGGGGCGGCGCCTGTTGGATGAGCACCGTTGTTTGCGCGCTCGCTTAGAGGAGGCCGATCTCAGGGCCCCGAGCTTCCGCTTGCCGGAGGCGGAGTTCTATTTTCTCTACGATTTCGGCACGCGGGACGCGATCGAAAAAACCCTGCAGGATCTGCGTGCCCAAGCCCAGGTCAACGGAGCCACGCGCCCGCTCACCGTGGTAGGCCGAGGCCGCGCCGTGCGCGACGCAATCGAGCGCCGGCACCCCTGGCTTTCCGGAGTGCGGGCGCCCGAGAATTTCACGAACTATTCCGTCTACCGGAGCGCTTAGAGCTTAGCGCAGTGATCGAGGTCTACGGCCAGCGTGGAGCCGTCGGATTTGGTGAGAGTGGCCTCGCCGCAGGCACCGAACTCGAGCTTGAGGGTGCCCGTCTTGGACCCCGAAAGCTCAGCGCTCACGCTGCCCGAACTCGGACATTCGCAGTCCGCCGACCACACGATGTCCTGCGAGGTCCACGTGGCCACGTACTCGGCTTTGTTGTGGATGACTTCGAACTTTCCGCCGCTCGCATTGAGCGCCGCGAACGAACTGCCCGTGACCGCGAAAGGCTCAATCGAACGCGTGGACACGTCCGCAAGGACCGTGCCGTCGGCGCTCAAAAGTTGGCGACGCATGCCCAGCACTTCCAGCGTTTTTGAGCCATCGGCGGCCACGCTCAGTTTCTGGCCTCCACCGATGGTGTTGCCGCGGTAATCTTGGTGCGAGTCCGAATCTACTTTAAAGACCCGTCCCCCCGCTCCCGTACGAGTCACGCTCGAAGTGCGAACGACCGAGCCCGCGGACGCCAAGGAGCAGCCCGCGTTGGAGTACTCCAATTGCACCGATCCCACGACCCCGACATTGCGCGAGCCCAGCGTGCAGTCGATCGCGCGCGACTTCACATAGGGAGCGACGCTCGAGCAGCTTGAGAGCGCGGACGAGCAAGCCGCAGCCCAAGCACTGGGCAGTGCCGCCTCCAACAACTGAGTGCCGAGCGAGGGCCGGCGCGGGACGCCTCGCAAGGCCACGAGTCCTTGGCTCGTAGCCACCGAGTTCACGGCCTCGGAACCCGCGTTGGCCAGGGTTTCCGCGTCGTCGTCGCTGACAGACGAAGAGTCCGGATCGTTCCGGTTGCCGCAGGCATTCAGCGCAAAGACGGCTGTCAGACCGAGGGAGAGATTGCGAAACGTGATGTGGCCGAAGGATTTCATGAAGACCTCCTGAGTTAACGGACGTTATTCGTCGGTTTCGCCGCTGACCGGGGAATCCTGGGTGTCGTCCCCCTCGGCCAAGGCTTGGTTACGATTTTTTTGTACGGATCCCGCCGCGTCCACGACGTAGCGATAGCCCCGCACCGAGGCGCGAAGCTTGGCGAGGAAGGCGCGGAACACAAGCGGGTACGTGTCCGGCTCCACCACAATCGGCGATCCGTCTCCCTCCTCGATGCCCGCGCGAGCGACAAAGCCGCCGGCATGAAAGACTGATTCGAAGTAGCGCGACGACTCCGTCACCTCGAAAGGCGTCGCGGACGAAACCACGAGCAAGTGCGGGCGCGACGAGCGGAATAGGAACGAACGCCCCCCCGCTGTCTGGCCCTCGAACCAGATGGAATAGCCCGCGTGCGTCCCGCTCGTGGCCGGCCCCATCACCAAGCGAATCTGACAAGTTTGAATCGATTGCGGAAGTTCCACGCTCAAACCAAAGTCGATTCCCGCCGAGAGGATGCTCAAAAAATCGAGAGGGTCCGTCGTCACACGCTGGCGATACCAGCTTTGCACCGAGGGCAGCGGGGCCGTGCAATCGCTTTGCGGCGGCACCGCAAGTCCGATGACATTGAGCTCGGCAGTGGTCAAAGAGCCCGCCGCCGCGGAACTTCCGCCGGTGAGCGCGAGCGCCGAACGAAGGGTTGTCTCAGGTGCCGACGCATCCGACGAAACCGCCACTTCCATGCGATAGGCATTGCCCACGTCCGTGCCCTGTACCCCGCAAGCCGTGAAGCCAAAAAGAATCCCGATCGCCCGTCTCATGCTGCATCCTCCGTCGATTCCAAACTATCGAGCAGCGGGAAGGCTTGAATCGCCACCTGAATCACCTTGTCCGCACCAGGCTGGCCCGAGAACTCGGCATTCACGGCGTTGCGAAACTCGGCGATGCGTTCCTTCAATCGACGAAAGCCTTGCTCATCGAGCGAAAGCGTCAGTGCGCTGATGTCTCGCTGGGCCAAGCTCCGGTGATCAATGGCGTGCAGTGCGCGGTGGATCATTTGCTTGTGGAACTCGCGCACGAGCTGGCTTCGCACTTCGGCGGGGGTCTTGACCGCGGCATCGCGCACGACCCAGCCGCGGGCAGTTTTCTCGATGAGTCCCAAGCGTTGGAGGGCGACGAGGGATTCCTCCACCTGCTCCACCTGCAGCCCCAGGGCTTTGGCCAGCTCGCGCGTCGGCTTCTTAGCCCAAACGCCGCTCAGAGCTTCGCGTACGGCCACAAAATACCAGCGCGTGAAGTACGCATACTGACTGGGATCGATCGCTCGCACTTCGCGAAACTTACGGAACTGCTGCAAGCGAGCCAGCGCTTGAGTCTGGGCGTCGCCGGGTTTGGCCTCGCAAAAGGACACCAAGGCCGCCAAGAACCGCGCCTCATCGCGGCGCAGGCCCAGCGCCTTCGCCACCGGAGCCAAAAACTTCCCGCTGAGGGCTCGCTTGCCGTCGAGAATCATCTTGAGATAGCTGGGACTCGCGAAGCCCACTTCTTTGGCGAAGCTGCGCTCGGAAAAAGTTCCCGCCGCCCGAAACGCTGCGATGCGGTCGCGCAAGTAAGTGCGGTAATCGAGGTATCCGAAGATCTCGATCGGGCTTTCCGTGGATTTGCTCACGAGGATCAGTGTACGCGCGAGAACGTTAGATGGCTCGCAAAAGGCTCACTTTGTGTACACTAATGTGTACACCTTTGGACATCTAGTGGAATTCCTTGGGCCGACTTCGCCGCCCCCACGCGTCAATGCCTTGTCTTGGAGCTCCGTCACTTTGAGGTTTGAATGGTGGAACATGGAGACACTCCTGGCGCCGCGCGGTCTCTACATTGTGGGGCTTCTGGCCGCCCTCGCCCTCCCAGGCCACGTCCACGCCCAACAGAACTGCACCGTGCGCGGCATCAACGAGAGCGGCTTCGTCAATCAATGTACGGACGCCCAAAGAGTGCCGGTGAGCGGCGAGGCCTACCCCACTTTTGGCGACGCCCTCAACCTGAACCCCGCCTCGATCCCGGTGCACTCCACGCCGCTCGGCGTGGAGTGCATCGGCAGCGCCAAGGATTCGCAAATCTCGGGCGCCAACTGGAACGTGGCCCTCATCCGCGGCTTCAGCCGCTTTGGAACGGCGCTGAGCACGAGCGCCGACAACACCTTCTACAGTTCGCCGTACCTGCAAGCCACCTCGGATGCCTCGGCCTTCGCGGTGCCCGCGCCACTGGTTGTACCCACGATGAGTTTTGGACTCGCCACCGACGCTTTGTTCAAAGCCGCGTCGTTTCTAAAGCCGGTGGCGGGCGCGGCCCTCCGCTACAACCAGACACGCGGCACCTTCGGATATTCGAGCGGAGTTTCGCTGGGACTCGGTCGATCCCTGTCTCTGGGCGGCAGCTTCATTCACGAACCCACCGGCAACAGCCTGCCGGGCGAGCAGTCCGTGCACCTCATGGCAAGTTTCAGCACGGCGCGCCTCCAAGCCGACCTGACCTACGCACTAAATCGAATTCTCTCGTCCTCAGGAAACACCTTCGAGGACGGGCTTCATCCCTCGATGGCGATCGTCACAGTGTCCGCCAATGTCGGAAAGCTCGGCGGGACTCTGGGGTACAAACGCTTCCTCGACTCTTTCGCGACGTCGGTTACCCAGCTTTGGCTGGTGTCCGCGTCGGTAGAACTCGGCAAACGCATCCGCCTGGCCTACCTCTACGACTACGTTCCGGGAGCCCATTCCCTGGGCGCGCAGATCCTCTTTTTGTAGGCAGAGAATTCCAAAGGAGGGCAAAATGTCCCTCGCCAGGCCCAAAAACATGCAAAAAAGGCCTTTCTTAGCTATTTGGAGCCATAGATTGCGGAATCGTACTGGCTACGGCCGCGCCTTAATCTAGGTTCCGTCCTCACGAGGCAATGACTTCGGATCGTTTCGCTAACGGAGGATAAGACATGGAACTCGGAAACAAGCCCCTACTGGCCCTACTCTCGCTTCTCGGGGCCGGTCCCGCAGCGGCCTTAATGTGCACCACCTCCAGCACTGGCATCGCCTTTGTCTCACGCGGTTACGACGTGAACTCGGTGAGCGCAGCCGTGATGAACGACTGTCAGGGAGTGAGCTTCACGAGCAACTCCGAATGTCGGCAAAATCTCGTTTGTGGCGACTATCTCCCGGACCCCTATCCCTCGGGTCAGGTGACGTGCTTTGCCCGCAGCGCGGGCCTCCCGTACGAGCGTTCCGGATCGGTCGAATCTCTGAGGTCCTTGGTTCAAGGCACTCTGAACGATTGCACGTCGAGCGCCTATACCTCCAACTCCGAGTGTCGCGCGAGCCTCGCGTGCCAAGACACGGGCGGAGGCTACGCTCCTCCGCCGGGCTACGGCCCTCCCCCGAGCTACCCCGTGCCGCCCGCTCCGGGTTACGGCCCTCCTCCGAGCTACCCCGTGAGGCCCGCTCCAGGCTACGGCCCTCCTCCTCGGCGCCCCGTTCCCCCGCGCCACCCGCCCTCGCCGGGTCCCGGCTACGGGGATCACGGAGGTTCTTGCGCGACCGTTACGTTGTGCGTCGACAAACAGACGGAAGTCACGATTGCCGATAACTTCCTGAACGTCTCCAACACCAAGTCGCTTTCGCACGAATCATGTCCCGCTCAGTTCGACGGCGTCCTCGTGGTTCGCTCGTCTTATGGCGAACATTCGATTGGCCGCAACGAGCTTCCCGCTCGATTCCCGCTACCGGGCCGGGTGGAGAGTTATCAGAAGCTCGCTGGACGCGCTCAAATCGACGGATCCATCGAGAACGGTGTGCTCCGTGTGAGGATCAGCGACGGTCGAGACGGAGCCGGCGTCTACTCGTTTAACGTGTGCACGGCTCGCTAGCTTAATAAGCGCCGTCGCCAGAGACTCTCAGAAACAGCCGGGGCAGCCATGCTTGCCCCGGCTGTTTCTCTGTCTACACCCGGACTCGGCAAGCAACCTTTGCTAGCCTGAAGCGCATGGCTACCCCTGTGCTACTCATCGCCACTTTTGCCGGAGGATGTTTTTGGTGCATGGAGCCGCCGTTCCGCGAGCTTCCTGGCGTCAAGAACGTGATCTCCGGTTACACCGGCGGCAAGATCGACAAGCCCACGTACGAGCAAGTGTCGTCCGGATCGTCGGGCCACTTCGAAGCGATTCAAATCAGCTACGATCCGGCGATCGTGAGCTACGACAAACTGCTCGACACTTTCTGGCGCAACATCGACCCCACCGATGGCGACGGGCAATTTGCCGACCGCGGCAGCCAGTACCACACCGCGATTTTTTACGCCAACGAGGCCGAGAAGAAGACCGCCGAGGCGTCGCTCAAGAAACTGAGCGAAGGAGAAGTTTACAAAGGGCGCAAGATTCTCACGCAGATCCTGCCCGCCAAAGTTTTCTTCCCGGCCGAGGACTACCACCAGGACTACGCCAAGAAAAACCCGCTCCGCTACAACGCCTACAAGGCGGGTTCGGGCCGAGCGGGTTATCTCGAAAAAACCTGGGGCAAAAAGAAGTAGCGCTTAGCGCACGATCTCGTGGGTTGTTGTCTCGGCCGATTTATTTACGGGAACTCGTGGTCTTTTCGAAGAGCTTCTTCCACTCTCCGTACCCCTGAGCCTCCAGGTCCTTGACCGGGACAAAGCGCAGCGACGCCGAGTTGATGCAGTAGCGCAATCCGCCCTTGTCTCGAGGACCATCGTCGAAGACGTGGCCCAAGTGCGAATCGCCACCCTTGCTCTTAACCTCGGTGCGAGCCATGCCGTGGCTCTTGTCGGACTTTTCCACCACGTTTTCGGGCTTCAAAGGCTTCGTGAAACTCGGCCATCCGGAGCCCGAATCAAACTTGTCGAGAGAGCTGAAGAGAGCCTCGCCCGTAACGATGTCCACGTAAATTCCCGCCTCGTGATGGTTCCAATACTCGTTGCGAAAGGCGGGCTCAGTCCCACAAGATTGGGTCACTTCGTACTGAAGCGGCGTGAGCTTTTTCTTAAGCTCATCTGAACTTGGTTTTTTCATCGGCGTCCCTCCAAGAGCCATCGAAGCCGCAAAAGCCACGACCAAAGCTGCCACGTGTCTCATGGATCCACTTTACACCCGAAAAATTGACCGCGCCCACGAAGTGATGGAGCATTCTCCGAAGAATGAAAAGAGAGGGACTGTGGATCGTGCTCGCGCTTCTCGTGGGAACTATGGCCGGGTCAGCCTCGGCCCTCTTCCTCACTCTTCTGGCTCGCGCCACAGAAGCTAGGGAAGCTCACTGGTGGATAATCTGGCTCCTACCTTTGGCGGGAGCCTTGACGGGTTGGCTTTACGCGCGCTTTGGCCAGGAGTCCGGGCGCGGAAGCCAGTTGATCCTCGAAGAAATTCACGCCCCCGCCCAAAAGTTACCTCGCGGCATGGCTCCTCTCGTGCTGATAGCCACCCTTCTCACACATCTCTTTGGCGGGTCCGCAGGCCGGGAGGGCACGGGCGTGCAAATGGGCGCCGCGCTGGCCGACCAGCTCAGCGCCCCCTTCCGACTGAAAGCGGAGGAGCGCCGGCTGCTCTTGGTGATGGGACTAGCCTCAGGCTTCGGCGCCGTCTTCGGCACACCGCTCGCGGGCGCGGTCTTTGGCGTGGAAATTCTTAAGCGAGGCCATATGCGCACGAGTGCCTTGTTCCCGGCCTTGCTTGCCTCGATGGCGGGCCACTTTGTCTGCCTCGCTTGGGGCACGCGCCACCACGTCTACGAGATCGGCGCGCTGCCAAGCCTTACGCCCAGCTCTCTAGGTTGGGCGCTGCTGGCGGGCGTGGCCTTTGGACTGCTCGCGCGATTGTTCCTCGGAGCCACGCACCTCGCCACGGACTGGCTCCGAAAGCGCGTGCCACACCCAAGCTTGCGGCCCTTCTTAGGCGGACTCGCGGTGGCTATTCTCGCGGCGATCTTTCAAACCCACCGTTATTTGGGCCTCGGCGACCCCGTGATTCGCGCCTCCTTTGTGGAAAGCACCCTCGCGTGGTGGGATCCCTTCGCGAAAATTCTCTTCACGGCAATCACGCTCGGTTCTGGCTTCAAAGGCGGCGAAGTGACGCCCCTGTTTTTCGTGGGATCGACCGCCGGTCACGCACTGTCGGCTTGGCTTCCCTTGCCCACGGCAACTCTTGCGGGACTCGGCTTCGTTTCGGTTTTTGCCGGAGCTGCCAACGCCCCACTGGCCTCCACTCTGATGGCCGTGGAACTTTTCGGCGGAAACGTCGCGGGGCTGGCGGCCGTCTCTTGTCTCGCCAGCTCGTTGCTCTCGGGTGAGCGGAGCCTTTACGAAGGGCGGCAAAGCCGCGAGTCCACGAGCCTCTCAGAACTCCGCTGAAGCGGGTCCACGGCTTGCCGAGCCCGGCAAAGCATGGCATATATTTTTGAGTTCTCTGGTGGGGGCTCGTAGCTCAGTTTGGGAGAGCGCCGCGTTCGCAATGCGGAGGTCGTGGGTTCGATCCCCATCGAGTCCACCATTCGTCAATCTTCTCCAACCACCGGGTTTTAAAAAAACTTGAGTGGGTTCAGCTTGTCCAAAACCTAAGGAGCCAGGGGTTTTAGCCCCTAGCTCCTTTCTCAAATACATCATCTCCCAAATCTGCGAGAAATCTTTAATCGAGCGGCTTAGCCGCGAGAGCTCTGACACCATGACTAGCGTGATTTGTTGCATTTCCTTTACGTCGGCAAAAAATTAATGCGAAGCAATATTTGTAACAATTCAACTTAGTGTTGATGAAGAAACGCTTCCTAGGGTCGAAGCCCGCGGGAGCGCAGGAATTAAGCCGCCGCTTTAAACTCGATCTGATAGGGACTCTTGGGTAAATAAACCGCGATCCCGCCATAGCTGAATTTAAGCTGAGGAACCTTCGTTCCTTTAGCGTCGTTCATTTCCTTAAGATTAATAAAACCCGTTGCCGTGAGTCCGGTGCAGTCCCTAAGAACCGCTGCGAAATCTCGATCAACTAGTTTAGCCAATTCGTAAATGGATGAGGGCTTAAGAACGGCGATTGTAGTCAGAAGCTCAATCTTCTGAATTGTCATGAAATTTCGAAATGACGCCACAGAATCGAAGACAACATGATTTTTGGGCTGAATAGTAGCCACTCTTTTAGAAAGTGCTTTTGTGACTTCCTTTTTGAAATCGCCGAATGCTTGGAAATGGACCTCTAAAAATTCAATTTTCTTCATTTTTGATAATCCTTTCTACTTCGGTCATAAAAAAGGCCAGAGCCTCTTCATGGTCTTTAACATCAAGGATCTCCCGGTGATCTTTGTCGTGGGGTAGTTTCGTGTGCATATGAAACCCAAAGGGCTGATGATTATCGACCAAGAGTCTTGCCGTTCCATCTTCGGAATCTTGCACTAGAAACTTGGCCTTAATGCCTTCTGGGAACTTTTTGCTTTTCTCTACCTCAAAAACCGCAATGGTGACGACATACTTGCCGTCAGCCAATACAAACTCTTTAGAGATCAACGAAATGGCCTTCATGTCCTAGTACAGGATATCAAAACATATGTGTTTGTCAAGCATATATACAGGCGGCTTATTTGAACCACTTAGCCTCTCCTGGAAACACCGAAATAGGCTTCCAATCGATCTTTAAAACATCTAGCGACCGTTTTTGAAACATCTTCACGCACTGCCGCGAATGGCAGTTCTTGAGCCATCGACATTCATTCCGAACTCGGCAAATGCCGCAATCGCCATGAGTTTCACCAATAGCCGATACATATTTACTCCTTCTTGAGGCGTTTTAGCCTCGTAACAATACATGTTTTCGGCATATCGAAATGAGCCGCGATCCTTCGCAGCGTCCATTTCTTTTTGAACCGTAAGAGTGCCAGCTCTTTTAGGTCAATCTCAGGCCGAAACCACTGTGCCGTGTAGTTCTTAACGGTCACCGATGGTTCGATCACTGTGGCGCAGCGCCCACCATTCTCCGATCAATTGATTGATTCTCCGATTGGTTCTCAGGGCGGGCTGGCGATGGTCACATAAGCGCATGTGGATTCATAAGAATTGTAGTCATAGACACAAACTTCATCTTCGCCCACGCTTGAGCCGGCCGTATAGGTGTGAACTGCGGGCGTTTTGCTGGAGGCCGTGAGTCTTACAAAGTAAGAGCGAACGGGCCGGCAGTTGTTGGATCCTTTTTGACCATCGCCTCGAGCTCGCTCGGCGTCAAGTAGCCGATCGAGGAAT
>Ga0247844_1002126_pt1 | contig 33328 bp, 47 predicted proteins | sample LaCtaG_FD_192421 | JGI IMG/M metagenome (GOLD analysis project Ga0247844, IMG submission 192421) | Freshwater microbial communities from meromictic Lake La Cruz, Castile-La Mancha, Spain - LaCruzMarch201714.5m_1 | ecosystem: Environmental > Aquatic > Freshwater > Lake | place: Spain: Castile-La...
CACCATCACCGGTGACGCCCTGGATGCGTTGTGGGTCGTCGACTCCGCTCTGGGGTACCGACGAGAGAAAGAGCAAGAGGCGGCCGCAGCTGAAGCGGCCGCGAGAGCGAGGGCCTCGTGAGCATCGACATGCGCTACTCCATCGCCGTCGACGCCCAGCAGGCCGACGCCGAGCTGGCCCGCCTGCACAAGTCGGCGACCACGCTGGCCGGGTCAGAGGACCGGCTGGCTGCGTCGACGACGGCAGCAACGGCGGCTGTCGTCAAACAGGGCGACGCGGCCGCAGCGACGGCTGTCAAAACCGAGACCCTGCGCCAGCGTATCGGGAAAATGCCAGACGTTCTCGGCAAACAGGCCGCCGCCATCTCGCTGGTGTCGTCGTCGATGGAGGGGCAGAACGGCCAAATCGGCAAGCTTGTCGCCGGGGCTGGCCAGATGGCGGCCGCTTACGGGGCTGGTGGTCCATACGCCCTCGCCCTGGTCGGCGGGATGGCTCTCGTCGGACAGCTCACCGCCCACTGGAAGGCGCTGAACGACGAGGAGGAGCGGGCTCAGCGGCTGCAATACGCCGGGGTCGACGCCGCCACCACCGAGCGCGACCGGCTGCAGAAGCGATTGGTGGACCTGCGGCGGGAGGCTGACCCTGTCGCCGCCGCCAAGGCCGACCGCGACGCCGCCGTCGCCGCCATCCAGAAGCTCGAGGCCCAGACCAGGGGCCTCGAGGTCGCTGCGATGCAGTACGGGGTGAGCGTCGACGACTCGCGCGAGATGAGGGCACGGGCCGGCATCCAGCGGGGCCAACTCGCCCTGATGCGCGAGGAGCTGGACCTGCGCGACCGCATCGCCGCCAAAGGCAAAGCCATCACGGCCGTCGAGAAGCCCAAGGTAACGGGCCGCGGGCTAGCGACGGCAGCCAAGGCTGACACCACAGTCTCCGACGAGGCGGCCGCGCGCCTCGCCGAGAACGCCGAGGTGGCCCAGCAGGAAATCGACGAACGCCGCCGCGCACAGGATGCCATCGACGCCATCGACGAGGAGGCGCTGGAGCGTCGCCTGGACCGCGAGCAGCGAATCGCCGACAACGAGGAGCGATTCCGCAACCAGAACTATGAGCAGGCCAAGCAGGCCGCCGCCGACCAGGTTGCCATTCAGCAGGGGTACGCGAACGCCGCCATCGGCATCTTCGCGTCGTCGTCGCAGCAGCTCATCGCCGACCTCATCGGGGGGCAGGAGCAGGCGCTGGAGAAAATGGGCGCGAACATCCTCTCCCAGGCCGGGACCTTTGTCGTCGGCGAGGGAGTCAAGGCCGCATCGGCTGGTGCTGCACGGCTGCTGATGGGCGACCCGACCGGCGCCGCCACCCTGGCCGGCGGGCTGGGCATCGTCGGACTCGGGGCCAGCATGGGCGGGCTCGGGGCCTGGTGGGCCGGGATGCTCGGGGGCGCCGGCAGTGGGTCCCAGCGTGGACCGAGCGACCGTGGGGTCCCGTCCGGGTTCTCGGGCGGTGGCGGTGGCGGGAGCGGTGGGACGAACATCACCGTCGTGTATGCTGGCGCCAGTGGGCCGACCGCTGACCACGGGGCCCGAGCGGTCACCGATGCCAACGAGCGAGCCCGTGACCGGCAACTGCGACGCCCCGAGGTCCGATGAGCTACCCGCTGATTCGACGCGCCGTCACCATCACGACGGCAAACCAAAACATCCGCCTCAACGAGGGTGGGGTACTCTACACAGCCCTCGTCACCCCCGGGGTGTATTGGGTTCGCGACTCTGGCGCCGACTCGCTCAACCTCGCCGTCAAGGCTGCCATCGAGGCCGTCACCCCGACGAACACCTACGCCATCACCACCGTCGCCAGCATCGACCCGACGCTCCCGAATGCCACCACCACCATCACCCAGACGGGTGGCGCGACGTTCTCCATCGCGGCCGCGTCGGTGCTGACCACGTTCCCGATGCACGCCCTCGGGTTCGCCGTCAACACCGCCCTCGACACGTCGCCCAAGGTGTCCACGAAGTCGGCGTCGGGGCTGTGGGTGAGCAACGACATGCTCACCATCGACGAGCCCGACGAGACCGGCGAGGTATTCGGCGACCTCCCGTCGCGCGGCGGGGTGGTATTCGCTGGCTCGCAGTCCGAGGAGTGGGAGATGTACCGGTGGGCCGTCGCCTACGTCGCCCGGGCGCGCACTTGGCTGGAAGGCAACACCAGCGACCCGAACGCCACCTGGCAGGCGTTCTGGCGGTACCTGCGCACCGGGGCAGTCCTCGAGCTCGCCCGCCTCGACGCGGTCACACGGGCCGAGACGGCGATGTCGGGGCAGTGGGTGGCCGACAAGGCGACCAGGGCGAACGTCGGGCCCGTGCGCCGCGCCGCCGGGTCGCCCATCTACTCGTGGCCGATGGTGTTCCAGAAATGGATTGAGCCGACGTGACGTTTTCCACCCACCTCCTCTCAGCCTCAGGCAAGTCGCTCCGATTGACGGTCTCCGTCGACGGGGTCCCTCTCGATTTCACCGCGTCGATGGCATTGGCTGCCCCTGCATCGCCTGCCATCGACGGTCGCGGGATGCTCGTCAGCGTCGACGAGAGCACCACCACCCTCGACCGGCAGAAACGAATCCAGGTTGGTGGCGGGTTCGTCGCCGTCGTCCAAGACCGCGACAACATCCTCCGCAACCTGTTCGCGACCCGCTCATTCCGCACGACGTGGGTGACCGCCAACGCATCGCGCACGGCCACCACCATCATCGTCTACGACACCGCTGCGTTCCCCGCCGCTGGCGTCGTCTACATCGCTGGCGAGACCATCGAATACACCGGAAAAACATCTGGGCCTGACACGCTCACCGGCTGCACCAGGGGCGCCTACGGGTCGCCTGCCCAGGCGCACCGAGGCGGGACCGAGCAGGGCGCGTCGGTGTTTCTCGTCCCTCCCTCGTGGCTGGGTCGACGGGTGCGCCTCGTCGGTACGTTCGACGACGACAACGGGGTCCCAGACACATCGACCGCCGAGACGATCGGGACATTCCGCATGGAGCGTGCTCCCGTCGAGGATGGGCAGGGGCGCTGGGAGCTGCGCTGCTCGCACCTCTCCGACGAGTTTGGCCGTCGCAAGGTCGGGAGCGGGCTCAAGGAAATCAAGACCCCAGGGACGCGCGCCGTCTACAGCGTCGACGGCAGCGGGGTCAAAATCATCACCCTCGTCACCCTCGATGGTGTCGCCGCACTGCTCACCCAGGGGACCTATCCCACCCACCTGATAGTTCAGTCGGCAGGTCGAGGGCGGACCATTTTCCCTATCAAATCCGTGACCAATGGAGCGACGGGCGACATCATCGAGTTGTACGCCCAGCACCTCACTGAGCAGGGGCGCTTGCTCGTGTCGGATGCGTGGTGGGTGTTCGAGACTGGCGGGACAGCATCGGCGCTGGAGCGGCTTGAAATCGAATGGGTCAAACACGTCTGCCTGCTGGAGGGCGGGACCCCGGCGAACCTCCTGACGTACGCGCTTGCCAGCATCGTCGGCGACGGGACGAATGGGGCCAATGACGTCCTGGGTGGCGTGGAGCCGACCGTTCTTGGCGGGCCCGGGTTCCGCTTCGGGGCTGGGATGCCCGGCGCTGAGATTGACACTGCATCCCTCACGACATCATCCATCCCCGTCGGGTGGACGTGGGTTATCGACGAGGAGCTATCCGTTGCCGAAATCGTTCGCGATTACTGCCGCGACAGCAACACCGCCGCTGTGTTCACCGCTGCCGGGCTGCTCTCGTTCAAGCCGCTGACTAAGCAGCGCTCAACTGCGGTGGCGACCATCAACGAGAACGACGTCATGGGCGCTATCAAAGCGTTCATCGCCGAGGAAGCGATTTTCGGGCGGGCTCGATTGGAGTGTGGGTATGACCCGATTGACGCTGAGTTTGAGGCCACAATCGACGTCATCGACGAGGAAATCTCGGCCACCTATGCCCCCGCCGAGGGCTCGCTGGTGCTCCAGTCGCGTTCCATCATGGTGGACCCGATTGCGACGGGCGGGGAAGGCACGCTACTGCGGCCCACGACGTCGGTAGACGAGATTCTTCCTGACCTCCGTCGCTCCATGCTGGATAACCGAGGTGGGTCTCTCTACCTGCGTTTCCGCACCGATGCGCGCCATGTCCTGCGCGGCCTTGGTGACCTCGTCGCCATTGTATTCCCGTCGGTCAGCGATTTCCGTGGCGGTGATTGCACGAGCGTTCTCGGGCGCATCATGGAGCGGACACCAAACTGGCAGGACCTCACGGTTGAACTCGTCGTTATCGTCGAGGAAGCTCTCTTCCATTTTGCCCCGTTCGGTGTCGCCACCACCGTCGATGCTCCCGCTGCCGGTGTGCAGGTCTGCCATCTCTCGACGACGGACTTTGGCGGGAGCACGACACCCGCCGCATCGTTCCGTGTCGGGGATGCTCTCGTCGTCTATGATCCTGCTGCCAACACCATGCGGGCGAACACGGTGCTGGTAACGGCGACGAATAACGTCGGGAACCTCACGGTGCAGGACCTCTCTGGCGCCGTCCTCCCCATCGTTGCCGGCGAGGTGCTGATGTATGCCTACGCCGTCACCGACGCCAACGTCTCGTTTGACGGTTTCGCCGTCAGTGAATACGTCGGGCTCGACGGCATCAATAGTTTCGTCGATGGCCTGACGAGGTGGCGCTGATGGCTATCCTGAAAAACACCGTGTTCGTTGGCTCGCCCATCTACGACGTCGACCCCGGCGCCGAAACGTGGGCCCGCACCCTCAGCAACGCCCAAGGAGACATTGCCGGGGCACTCGCGCTGCTCACCGACAACACGGAGGGCGACCACATCAACCACAGTGGGGGCATCCAGGGCGCGCTGCTGGGTATCCCCTGGGTCAACCAGGCCATGGGCGTCGGGCTGGGGCTCGATAGTGGGGGCGGGAAAAACGGCGGGGTGGTGTCCGGCGACATCTACAACTTTTTTCACATCGTCGTCATCGAACCCGGTGAGACTGAGGTGCGCGTCGAGATGACGCTGGCCAACCTCATCGACGGGTTCAATCCGCGCGGCCGCCTCTCGCTCGCCACCGACATCACCACCGCCGTCGGGGACGACCTCGAACTGGCGATGCTCGACGGGGCTGGGGCCGGGCAGCGGACGTTCTCGTGCCTATTCACTGGGTGCGCCGCTGGTGTCGCGCTGTTCACGTTCTCGCTCGATTGCGAGCGCGAATCCGACAGCACCGTCCTCACCGACTCGACGGAAATCATCGACGTCATCATTCGCAAAAACCGTGAGGGTGTCGCCAAGCTGCAGGCCGCCCGCGACACCTCGGACCCGGTGCCTGTTGAGGCGCCAGCGTCGACGGAGGCGCTGTTTTTCCAGCAGATGGATTCGGCGGTGTTCGCCCTCACCTTTGGCGAGCAGGCTCTCACCGGGTGGGCGACGTCGCGCCTCGACCGCAGCATCAACGGGGTCCTCGAGAACCTCACCGCCGCCCCCGCCGGCACCAATGCCGGGTACACCCACACCGAGAGCGCCCTCGTCGGCCCGACGCGCGACCGGTTCCGCGCCTTCACGCGCAAGACGTTCCCGAACGAGCCCATCCCCGTCATTCCCGTGATGTCGTTGTGCTTCGGTGGCATCAAGGACGACGGGGGATACCTCGTCAACCCGTCGTCGGGTGCGTCCGTTGCCGCCCGTCGAGCGTTCGCACCGTTCGCGGCGTCGGCTGCGTCGACGCAATTGGGAACCGCACGGTGCCGCATGCCCGACGTCCCTGATGGGGCGTCGTCGGTGCTGCGGTTCGCCATCCTCGCCGGCCAGTCGTCTGGTGTGGGGTGGACCAACATCCGCGCCCAGATGCAGATGGGCAGTGAGACCATCTCTGCCGCCACAGCCCTCACCCCGCTGACCGGTGCGTCCCACCTGGCGCTCCTCACTGGCACGGCCCTCGACATGAGGCGGGACCAGCGCGACAAATTGCAGGTGTTCCTGTCTCAGGTCGCCGGGGCGTGGAACGACACAAACTACTGTCTGCTGGCCGCCGCCGTCTGGATTCAGGAATGACCTCGCGACTCTTCTCCCGTCGATTCCTGCCCGCTGAGGCCGTCGTCGTGCACGCTGCCGCGACATCGGAGACCGCCCAGTCTCTCGTCGGGCGCCCACGGTTCGCGTTCGAGATGGCCACGGGCGCGTCAGCGGTGGCCGGCGAGCTCCCGATGGTCGAGAGCAACCCACAGGGGGGCACCGGGGTCGACATGAGCGGCCCACCATTCGGCCCTGCCCTGCTGCTGCCAGTCTGGGAGTGGGTCGGGAAACCAGACGGCGGGACGTCGCCAGCGAACTACCTCTCGGCCATCGGGTCGACGACGGCGACACTCCCACGGTTTCGCCTCTGGAACCGTCCCCACGCCGTCCGCTCCGACGGCAACGCCCCGCTTCAGCAGATGGTGTTTGCCCACCGCACGACGGCCAGTGCGGGCACGTCGACGGTGCTGCAAATCGTCATCCGCAACATCAACACCGGCATCGAAACGGTATTCACGAAAAACATCAACGCGACCGGGACCAGCGACTACACCGAGACCACCCTCGTCCCCACCGCGCCAGGCCAGAACGTGTTCGAGATTCGCGCGCGCACCACCTCGGGGACGCGCACCATCAACATCCGCTCCATGCTCCTCGCCGTCGGGGCCAAGCGCCGCCACGGCCTCACATTCCCCGGGTGACCTCATGCTCACGACCGCGCGCCCCGACGTCTCCATCGCCGTCACTGGTGGAGGGACCAACGTCATCCCCCTCGCTGCTGCTCTGTTCGCCATCATCCGCCGCCTCGTCAGCGAGGGGCGCCACCCCCGGGCCCTGGTGGGCAGCAGCGCTGGCGGGCTGTCGGTGCTGGGCGCCGCCATGGGCATCGATGAGGAGCGACTGCAGGCCCAGCTGGAGGGCGCATGCAGCCGGGGCCGCCTCATCGATGGCGGGGCCCACAACCTGCTGACCATCGGGGCCTGGGCGTCCATGCGCGAATTCCGACGCAACGCCGAACTGGTCATCGGGCCCGACACCCGCCTGGGGTCTGCCCGCATCCCCGTCGCCTGCGTGGTCAGCGACCAGTGGACTGGGCGCCCGCGGCTGATTTCCTCGTGGGAGCACCCGAACGTCCTCGCCGTCGACCTCGCCTGCGCCACCGCCGCCATCCCCTATGTGTTCGAGCGCCAGAAAATCCGAGGCCTCGACGACCACCACTACGTCGACGGAGGCCTGGCCAAGAATCTCGCGAGTGACGAACTCGACCGGTTCGGGTGCCCCGTCGTCTCGCTCCGGTTGCTCGAGCAACCCAGGGTGCCAGCCGAGCCCAATGGACCACTGGGTCGGCTGCTGGCGAACGCTGAGCTGCTGATGCACGCCAGCAACCACGCATGGGAGAGCGCTCACCCCGGCAGCATCGTCGTCGACGTCCCCGGGGAGAACGGGTTTGACTTCGACCTCTCGCGCGCCGACTCCGTCCGACGTCGCAAGGCCGGGCAGCTGGCTGGCGAGACCTGCCGCCTGCCCTGATGGTCTGGCCAACCTGCGAGGCAGCGGGATAGGCTGGGGGATGCGCGCCACAACACATCCCCAGGACGAAACATGACCCAAGGCATCGTCAGCACGATCGCCGACAACACCGGGGCCGTCGTCGCCGGCGGGGCCAGCTCTCTCGGGGCCCTCGCCTTCGCCGCCGGGCAAATCCCAATCCCTGCCGGCCTCCCGTCCGAGCTCGTCTGGGCCGCTGTCACGTTCGGGCCCCCGTTGGCCTATTTCGGCATCGCCATCCTCAAGGCGACCGCGAGCTACCACGTCACCCGTCGGCTCCGCGCCCAGGAGCGGGCCAACAAACTTCTCGAGGCCGGCCACGCCGTCGACGATGACGACGTCGAGCGCCACCTCGACGCCGCCGACCACCACGCCAGCTGGGCCAGCGCCCTCGGGCACGCCACCAGCGAGGTCGACAGCGCCCGGAAGCGCAAGGCCTCGTGAGCGCGCTCACCCGCCTCGGGTACGCCGACCCTCCCCGGGTACTGCACCAGGGGGCCAGCCAGTGGAGAGACCGCCTCGTCGGGCTCTCCGCCGACAAAAAACGCCACACCATGGGCAAGGTCGGGTGCGCCATCACCGACGTCGCCCAGGCCGTCCTCATCGTGCGCCAGGAGCACGCCACGCCCATCACCGTCCAGGCCAGAGGTCTCAATGCATCACCCCCGGTGTGGACGCCGGACCGGCCCGCGTCCGCCCGCATTGGGCGGCTGGTGCGCGCACAGGGCCTGCGGTGCGACGACCTCCCCATCGGCGATGACGGGGACGACATCTACACCGACCTCGACACCGCCGCCCACCGTGAGGCCATCATCACCACCCTCAAGGCGCGCGGGGTGTGCATGCTGTGGGTCGACACCGACTCCTCCGACCTCGACACCGGCGGGAAACACTGGGTGCTCGCCCATGCCGCCCTCCTCGACGAGAGGGCCAAGGGCATCGTCGGGGTCGTCCACGTCTGCGACCCGGCCACGGCCCGTGTTGAGGGGCTGGACCTGCGGACGCTGAGCGGGTGCGTGATGTGGGGCAGCCGCCCTCGTCCCTACGCCGTCCGAGCTGTCCGCCCGATTCTGCGTTGACTACGACGACGACAGTGCCTAGATTCGGCTGATGGGCCGTCGTGGGCCTCGGGTCATCTGGTCATGGTTCGGCAGGCGCCATCCTTCGGGGTGGCGTTTGTTTTTGTGCGCGCGGTCACAGTTTCCGGTTTTGGGCTGTCGGTTGTGTCGCACCCAGTGGCCCTGATTTGGCCTTGCAGCGCCACGGAAAACAAAATGCACACCATCGCTTGACAGCATGAGCGATAGCGCGCATAGTGGGCTCACGGCACACGACGCCGCCGACGGAGACCCCACCATGGACCTGCCCGATTTTGACCGCCTCCTGCCTGACCCTGCCGCTGCCTCTCGCCCCGACCCTGACGGCGCCCTCGACGCCGTCCTCGACGGGATGAGCTACGCCGACCTGCTCGCCTGGGTGCGCGGCTGCCCCGCCGTTCTCGACGCCTTCGCCGAGGACCACGCCGACGAAATCGCCGACTACCTGGCGGACGCATGACCACCCTCGCCCGCCACGGGCGCAAGGGCTGGGTGCTCGTCGTCGGTGACGTGGTCCACGAAGTACCGACGTCCGCCGAGGGCCTCGAACGGTGGGCAGAGGCAATCGCCACTGCCGTCATCGTCGGCGACGTCGCCCGCATCACCTGCCCACGCCGGGAGCCCACCATCACCACCGACACCGAGGAATCCCAATGACCGTCAACGTCCCAATCGTCCCCTACCCCGTCGACCCCGCCGCCATGGTCGAGGCTGGCCGCGTCGTCGAGGGGCTGCGCGTCGCGCTCAATCGCACCGACGGCACCCTCACCGAGCTGGTGACGCAACTCCTCGAGGAGCGCGCCGAACTCCTGCTCACCCTCCACGACCGCCCCGATGTCGTGGCCGGCGCCCTCGACGCCATCAACCGGGCTGGTGGGTGACATGACCAACAACCACAACCACGCCCGCGCCAACGGTGACGCGCCCCCGCCAGGGTTCTCCATCCGCTCGCCCAGGGGCCTGCTCCGCGTCGACCGCTCGTTTCCCTCCGTCGCCGGGGCAGGTTTCGCCGCGACGACGTGGGCCACGTCGGCCGGCGCCATCCGCACAATCGACCGCTGCCGCCTCTACCTGCAGGGCCCGCCTGTCGGGGCCGCTGCTGCCGGCGCCCTGGCGCTGCTCGACGGGTGCCTCGTCCTCCCGCACGACCTCGCCGCTGAAATCTGGCACGACGGGCTCAAGGCCTCCCGGCACCGGGTGGACCTGCGGCGCCGGGACCTGCTCGCCGGGCTGGGCGCCCTTGTCGACGCGGCCCTGTTCATCGGTGCTGGCGCCGTCGTCGACGGGGCGCTGGTGACGCCCGAGATGGGAGCCGCCCGCATCGAGCGCGAGATTCTCCGCATCCTCGCCGACGGGGAGGCTGACCCCGAGCTCGCCAGCGGGTGGCTGTCGGAGGCCGGCCTGCGCACCTGGGTGAGCAACCGGCAGGCCGGGGCCAAGGGGCGCCGCTAGAGTTCCACGATTTCCCCGTCGACTTCGACGCGACGGGGGGAGCGGTTGCCCGGCGGCAATTCTGCCGACGGGGCACCAACCGAAACGGGGGCGTCTTGGCGCGCGCCCCGTCGACGAGCACGGCGCACCGATACGGTGGCTCGTCCTGATGAGGACGCCGACAGGAGAACCAGATGTCACCCCGCAAACCGAAACCGCCCAACCGAACGCAGACGACGTCGATGATTGCCGAAATCGTCGGGGTGTCCGCCGCCACCATCCGCCGCTGGTGCAGCCTTGGGGCACCGCATGACCGCATCAGCCAGCGCGTGATGCTCCTCGACGCCGCCGAGCTGCGCGCGTGGCGTGCGACGACGCCCCACGTCAACAACGGCAACCGCCACGCGGCGAAGGGTGGTGAATCGTGAGCATCGACCGCAACAACGCCCACAAGCTGATTGACGGCGGGGGCGCCGCCCGGGCTCACGACGTCGTCGACAACCTCTGCGACGTCATCGACGCCATCGCCAAGCAGGTCGCAGCACAGTCCGCACAACATGAACTGCAACTGAAGCGGCTGCGTCGTCAAATCGGCGGCGCAGAAAGAAGCCCCATGTCACAGGAACGTTTTGGCCTTCGCATTCGTGAAGCCGCAGAAGCCCTCGGGCTCGGGATGACCAACACCCGCAAGTTGGTGGCGTCGGGCGCCCTCCCCTCCGTCCGCATCGGCAAACGAATCATCATCACGCCCGAAAGCATCCGCGCGTTCCTCGCAAAGGCGAAGGCCAAGCCACTGGCCCGTGTGCTGTTTGACGACGTCATGGGCGGCGACACCGTCGCACGGTGCGAGGCGTGCGGGCGGTACTTCGTCGCCCCCCGTAAGACGTCCCGCGGGTGTTCGGACCGATGCACCGGCACTCTGCGGCAACGGCAACGCCGGTCGGGTGGCGACGTCAAGGTCATCCTCGACGCGTGGAAAGCAAACAAGCACATCAGCGACCGTCCAAAGCGAATTGCAGCGACGGCCCGAGATGCTGGCTTTGGGGCGAACACTGAACGGGTAAAGACGGTGCTCAAACAGAACGGCTACAGCCAGACCGCCTCGAAGGCCAACTACGCCATCACCAACATCAGCACGCAGGGAATCCCATGACCGTCACCATCTACAAAGACCTCGTCCAGGGCTCGCCAGAATGGCTGCAAGCTCGCTGCGGGCTGCTCACCGCCAGCGAGATGAATCGCATCGTCACCCCGGCAAAACTCAAAGCCGCGAACAACGACAAGTCGCGCGCCCACCTCTACGAACTGCTGGCCCAGCGCGTGACCCAGTATGTCGAGCCAACCTACATCGGGGAACACATGTTGCGCGGGGAGGCCGACGAGGGAGAGGCGCTCAACATCTACGAGGACGCCTATGAACAGGGGGAGCGCGTCGGGTTCATCACGAACGACCGCTGGGGTTTCACACTCGGATTTTCGCCTGACCTTCTCGTCGGGGAAACGGGGTTCGTCGAGGTGAAGTCTCGGATTCAGCGGTTGCAAGTGCAAACGATTCTGGAAGCGGAAATGCCCGAGGATTTCTTTCTCCAGGTGCAAACCGGGTTGCTCGTTTCTGAGCGGCATTGGTGCGACTTCGTGTCGTTCTCCGCTGGTCTCCCGATGTTCACCAAACGCGTCTTCCCAGACGAGGAAGTGCAGGCCGCCATCATCGAAGCCGCGACGAAATTCCACGCGCGTCTCGACGAGGAATACGATAAAATCGTCGAGCGGATGGGCAACCCCGATTTCCGTCTCATCCCCACCGAACGCCGCGACGACACCATTCTCGTCTGACCCACGAACCGAACCACACGACCACCAGGAGCACCATGACCAGCGTTGACCTCGGGGCAACCATCGCCCCCAAATCGGACCAACTGAACGCCGATGACCTCATCGTCGGCCCCCGCACCATCGTCGTCACCAGCGTGAAAGCGCGCGCGTCGACCGGGCAGGGTGACCAGCCAATCGCCGTGCATTTCGACGGCGACGGCGGGAAGCCCTACCTGCCGTGCAAGAGCATGCGCCGTGTCCTCGTCCACTGCTGGGGACGCGACGGTGCTGCCTACGTCGGTCGCTCGCTGACGCTGTTCCGCGACGAAACCGTGGTGTTTGGTGGGGCCGCTGTCGGCGGGATTCGCATCAGCCACATGAGCGACTTGCCCCGCGCGGTGACGATGTCGCTGACGGCATCGAAGCAATCCCGCAAGCCCTACGTCGTCCAACCGCTGACGACGACGGCGGTAGCCCCGGCCAAGGCAAAGGCCGGGAAGACGGTCGAGGAGCGCACGGCTGCCGCGCGGACGGCGCTCGGCACCATCCTGCTCGACATCGCTGGCGCCGAAGACGTCGACGCCTGCGTGGCCAAGCACGCCGACACCATCGCGCGAATCGTCGCCCTCATCCCCGACGCTGCCGACCAGGTCGAGACGGCGGCGAACGACGCCAAGAAAGACTGACCCTCTCGCGTGGCCCCGGCGAAACAGGGCGCCCCCATCCACGACCATCAGGAGACCTCATGACCACCAAGAACGACAACGGGGCCGCGACGGCCAGCGGCTACTTCGGGGCCGCGACGGCCAGCGGCTACAGCGGGGCCGCGACGGCCAGCGGCTACTGCGGGGCCGCGACGGCCAGCGGCGACAACGGGGCCGCGACGACCAGCGGCTACAGAGGGGCCGCGACGGCCAGCGGCGACAACGGGGCCGCGACGGCCAGCGGCTACTGCGGGGCCGCGACGGCCAGCGGCGACAACGGGGCCGCGACGGCCAGCGGCTACAGAGGGGCCGCGACGGCCAGCGGCTGGAATGGTCGGGTGCGCGGTGCCATCGGGTGCGCCCTGCTCCTCGTCGAGCGCGCCGACGACATGGTCATTCTCGCCGCCATCGGCGTCGTCGTCGACGGCGTCGTCGTCAAGGCCGACACCTGGTATTCGCTGAAAGGCGGGAAGCTCATCGAGGTCTGAAGGCGAAACGGGGACAGCCCCGTCTGCAGGTCGCACCATGCACTGATGAGCCAGCGAACACCACGAGGACACCATGACCCACGACATCGACCGAAAGCGCATCGAGGACACCGGCGAACGAGCACGCCGCGTCATCGCCGACCTCGAATACCTCGCCGTTGCAGGCACCACCCAGCACGAGAAGCAGGTGGACCTGTTGAAGGCCGAGCTTGAGCAGATGAGCACTCGCCTCGCCACTCGGGCTGATGCCGACCGCATCGAGGACGAAATCCACGCCATCGAGACCGCCTGCGAAGCCGCTGGCATGGCCGCCACCGTCGAGCGCCGCGACATCCCCGCGTGGCTGGCGGCGAACCTGAAGCCCCGGGTGAAGACGAAGAAGCCGCCTGCCGAGGACGAGCCCGTCGACGACGGCACCGGCTGGGTCGTGATGCGCAACGACGCCAATGGCCGGCGCTTCTACAACGCCCCGGTGTGGGGCACGTTGGACGCCGCCGCGAAGCACATCACCTACGTCGCCGCCTACGACGCCAAGCCGCGCGGGGCCAAGGTCGTCGGCATCGTCGAGGCCATGCGCCTCATCGAGAACGACGCCCGCGTCCTCGCCTCTGCCGAGCTGCCGATGGCCAGCGTCGGCGGTGAGTCATGACCGCCACCACCATCGCGGGCTGGGTCACCACCTGGGACAGCGAGGCCCCACGCGCCCATCTCCCCGTCCGCTGCCTCGACGACGAGCTTGCCCCGTGCAGCATCAACGCTGCCCACCTCGCCGCCGTCGAGGTCGCCCGCGCTACGCAGAAGGGCCGCACCGACGCCGCGCGGGCTCGCAACATGCGGCGACAAGACGCTGCCGAGCAGAAGCGCCGGTCTCGTCAGGGTGTCACCCACGGCGGGACCAATGAGTGAGCAACTCACCCTTGGCGGGGGTGTCCTCCCCGATGCCCTGGTCGTCGCCTTCGCCGCGCACGAGGTGCGGGCCAAGCGCCGGCCATCCATCCTCACCGCCCGAAACGTTCTGCTCGTGAAAGGGCGATGGTGGATTGACCTCATCGTCGATGGGCGAGCACACTACGCCCTCATGAACAGGCCAGACCTTGAGGTGGCTGCGGCTGACCTCTATCACCAGGTGCACGGGGAAGCCCCACGCACCGAACCAGGAGAACCATGAAAGAGCCCGAAGTCACCAACAGTCCCGAGCGCGCATCCATCGTCAACCTGCTCTCCGGCGGAAACTGGCGCACCAAGAACGGCGAGTCCGACGAAATCAAGGTCCCGTTCAGCGTGCTGGCGTAGCGCTTCGCAGCACGAAGCCACGAGAACACAACACGGGGCGGCAGCATTGCCGCCCCCTTTCTTCTCGGGCACAACAGACCCCCACGAACCAAACGACCAGAGCGCTGCGACCCACGACCTCACAGCGCCACACGACCAGAGGCTGACCAGTGAAGTACACCCAGCAGAGCATCGACGACGTCAAAAGAGCGTCGTCGATGTCGAACGTTGCGCGAGTGTTTTGCTCCAAGGTGAAGCACGAGACCGGCCCCCACTATTCGGCCGTCTGCTGCTTCCACAAGGACACCCACCCATCCCTCGACATCGACGACGACAAAGGCGTGTTCCTTTGTCGCGCGTGCGGGGTCGGCGGGGACGCGCTGACGATGATTGAACGCCAGCGAGGTTTCACCTTCACCGAGGCCATCCAGGAGCTCTCAACCATCACCGGCGTCCCTCTCGTCGAGGCCGCCCTTGAGACCCCTCGTGTCGTCGCCGAGTGGCACTACCTCGACGACACCGGCGCACGCGCCTACACCATCCAGCGGTGGGAGCCTGGACGGGGCCGCGATGGCAAGCCGAACGGCAAACGCAAGAGCTACAGTCAGCGCCTCGCTGACGGTGGGCCGGGCAAGAGCCAGGCGCAGATTCCCTACCGCCTCCCCCAACTCATCGACGCCCGGGGCAGCGGAGCCTTCATCGTCCTCACCGAGGGCGAGAAAGCCGCCGACGCCGTCGTCGCCCTGGGCATCGTCGCCACCACCTGGGCAGGCGGGACCGGCGCCGTCGGGAATGAGGAGCGGACGACGTGGACGCCCGCGTTCGCCGAGCACTTCCGGGGTGCCCATGTTGCGCTCTGGCCCGACAACGACGAGGTTGGCAGGGCTGCGATGACCAAGATTGCCGGCGTCCTGCACGGGGTCGCTGCCGAGGTCGTGACCATCGCACCCCCGACGCCGGGCAAGGGCGACGACGCCGACGACTGGGTCACCGCCGGCGGGACACGTGAGGGGCTGCAGGTCCTCATCCTCGAGGCCTGCAAGGCCGCCATGGGGATGGCGGTGACCCCGGCGCCACCGCCCGGCAAGGGGCACGCCGACTACCTCACTGACTCGGGCAACGCCGAGCGCTGGGTGAGGATGCACGGGCAGGATTTCCGCTGGCTCGTTGACGAGGGGTGCTGGCTCCACTGGACCGGGGCCTACTGGGAGAAGGGCGCCGACGCCGCCGCCCTGCACAGCACCAAGGACGTGGCCCGATCGTGGCGCGTCGACATGGCTGCCGAGGCCGACGCCGCGCTGAGGGTCAATATCCGCCGGCACGCCGAGAAGTCCGAGGGGCTCGCCCGGCGCTCGGCTATGCTCGCCCTCGCCGCCGCCGAGCCAGGCATCGCCATTCACGCGAGCGAACTCGACCTTGACGTGTGGTCACTGAACTACCTGAACGGGACGCTCAACCAGCGCACCGGCATCCTCCGCGCCCACGACCGGGCCGACCTCTGCACCCGCATCATCCCCATCGCGTTCGACACGACGGCGCTCTGCCCGACGTGGGACGCGTTCCTCGCCCAGGTGATGCCCGACGAACACACCCGCGACTACCTCGGGAAGGTGCTGGGGTACGCGAGCTGCGGCGCCGTCGTCGAGCACATTTTTCCGGTGTTGTGGGGGCAGACCGGCCGCAACGGGAAGGGCACGCTCATCGAGCTCGTCTTCGCGGCCCTCGGGCCCTACGCCACCGCGCTCCCGAACGAGGTCATAATCGAGTCACGCCAGGACCCGCACCCCAACATGTTCGCGCAGCTCCTCGGGGTGAGGTTCGGTGTGGCTGCCGAGCTCCGACCCAGCGACCGCCTCAACGAGGGCATGCTCAAAAAACTAAGCGGCGGGGACACCATCCGCGCGCGGTTCATGGGTCGGGAGTTTTTCAGCTTCGCGCCGACACAAAAGCTGTTTTTGCAAACGAACTACAAGCCGCGGGTGAGAGGCGGGGACCCAGCACTGTGGGCCCGCATGCGCGTCATTCCATTCGGCGTCTCGTTCGCCGGCCGTGAGGACCTGACGCTCAAGGCCCGCCTGCTCCTCGAGCTGCCCGGCATCTGCGCCTGGCTCGCTCGCTACTGCCTCGCCTGGCAGCGCGAGGGCCTCACCCCGCCGCAAGAGGTCGTCGAGGCCACCGCCGACTACCGTGAGGAGAGCGACAGGGTGGGCCAGTTCCTCGCCGAACGCACGACCCCGGCGCCCATGGCCCGCATCCCTGCGGCCGCCCTGTGGAAGGCATTCCGCTCGTGGTGCGAGGATAGGGGCGAGGGCGCCGGCGCGCAGAACACGTTCGGCGCTGAGGTGCGAGCCAAAGGCGTCGGGACCATGCGCGTAGGTGGCGGGCGCAGGTACGCAGGGATCCTGTTGAGCACAGGGACCGCTCCCACCGCTGCCGACGGAGATGACGACGACCAGCCGGACCACTGGAACAGCTGACGGTGTCGTTCGGGTGGCCATCGATGCCGCCATGGCAGCTGAGCGTCAAAGGTAGGGAATGGTGCGAGGTGACGCGGTGAAACGGGGCCCATTCGGGCCCCGTTGCTGTTTTATGGCGTTGCAAAGCCGCATAATGGAACGCGTAGATGGTGTGACGCGCTGTGACGCGCTTGTGCGAGGTATCGCTCCAATTGCGAGGGTCCGCTATTCCCCAGCGGAGGCCTTTTCTCAGACCTCATTTTGTACCAAAACCCCGACAAGTCCGTCACAAAGAGGAAATAAAGGCATCAGATAGCCATATTTTACAGGTGACGGGCTTTCCAGTCACTACAGCACAACGAGTCATAGCGTCACACTTTGTAGTGCATTTTCGCCGCATTGGGAAGCCGTTTACGGTTCTGCCTACAGTGTGTGCAATGTAGGACCCCAAACGGCAACTATGATAGAGACATCGTTTAGAGGTGATGCGCCGATTCGCTGGCTGTATTTTGACATCTGTGTAGTGATGTTCGTAGGGTGAGTGCAGGAGACCACAAATGACGCTGAAACGCACCGGGCTCGCCCCCGCAGGAAAAAACCGCACCACCCGATTCACCCTGGAGCAACTCGCGTGGCTGCAAAAGGAGGCCTACGCCCGGAGCATCACCACCGCCAGCATGCTCCGCGAGCTGGTGGACGACCGACGCCTGGGCAGGACGGTGGCCCGATGACCACGGACAACGGGCCCAGGTGGGTCCACGACTGCCAGGCCTGCGGGGTCCGCCTCCAAGAGGGTGAGGTCTGCCCGCTCCACGCCCCGGCGACCATCACCCCCGAGGAGCAGGCCCGCCGCGACCGGGTGACCGCGGCCATCACCAAATTCCAGAGCAAGCCCGCACCCCCGCCCCGACGGTGGCGCCGATGACCACCCTCACCGCCCGCATCGACGTCCGCCTTGGCAAGGGGCAAAACGAGCGCGAGCACCACCGTGTCCGCGCCAACCGAGTGCAGGCAGAGCGGCAGGCGACCGGCCTGGCGCTGTCGTTCGGGGAGTGGGAGGGCGCCTGCCAGTCCCTGCGCCGGCCTGAACTCGGGGCCCGCGTCACCCTCTGCCGGCCCTTCGTGGCGGTGTCGCTCGACAGCGACAACCTCAGTGCCGCGTTCAAGGCGCCCCGTGACGCCATCTCGACGTTCCTCGGCGTCGACGACGGGAGCGACCGGCTGCACTGGGTGTACCGGCAGGAGCGCGCCGTCGTCGTCGGCAAGTCGCAGAAGCCGGGCAAGTCGCGGCCGTCCCTCGACCACGACACCCGCCCGACGGTGCGCATCGAGGTGCTGCCCGTCGAGGACATCGACCCGCAGTGCCGGGCCATCCGCATCCTCCGCGCGTTCGCTGAGCGGATGGCAGAGTATGACTGCGATTACGGCGACGGATGCCCACCATTCAGCGGGACACGCCACGGTGACTGCATCGGGTGCCTCGCCGGCAGAGCCCTCGCAGAAACCCACGACCAGGAGCAGCCATGACCGACATCAAATCAACCCTCGACGCCGTCGGTGGCGCCGCAGACACCCTAGCCCGCAACACCTACTCTCGTGGATTCGCCGACGGATACCGAGAGGCGCAAGAAACCATCGACAATGGGCCAATCCGTGGAGTCGTCGAGGACATCGCTGACATGGTTGCCGCCAAGAACGCCGCCGAGCGCCGCGAGTCAGAGCTCGGCCTGCAGGTCGTCGCGCAAGCGGCGCGGCTGAGGCTGGCGGATGGGCTCTACCAGTGCCTGCTCGGGTGCCATCGATGCGGCTGTCAGCACCCCGCCTGCAGCTGGTGTCGTGACGATGGTGACATCCGTGACGCCCTCGCCGCCTGGGACGCCGTGCCGGGTGACCAAGGGGGTGAGGGATGAGGTCATTCTGTCAAATCCACGTCTCTGAATACGCAGACCCAGAGGCCAACTGCCGAGAATGCGACGTGCAACGCGAGATGGAGGCCTGCTGGATGCGTGCCGAAGCCGCCGCCACCGCCCGCGCGGAGAAGGCGGAGGGCCACGTCGGACGCATCATCGACGCAGTCGACTGCCAGATGAAAGCGACCGGTCTGCCACACGACCTCGTGCCCGACATCACCACCGCCATCAACTACGTCGCAGGTGCCAAATGACCGATAAACAGCCATACATCGGTGGCATTCTCCGCTGTGACGTCTGCCAGCACGAGGGCTGCTATGCCGCCCACAAACTCGGGCCAATGTGGCTTGCCAAGGGAATGCCGTGCGCCCGCTGTGGCCTGCCACAGTGCGTGTGGGACGATGTCCGCCACTTCGCCACCGAAGACGACGCTGTGGCCTACGCATCGTCTCTCGACGTCAACGAACCAGAACCACCAAAGGCCATGCACGAGCGCCACGAGGCGGACGCGCTCGCCCTGCGGTCTGCGCTGGCCAGGGTGGTCGAGGTGGAGGCGCTGGCCCACTGGGCCGCCAAGAGCCATACGGAGATGGCGGAGCTCGCCAAGCGAGACCTCGAGAACATGGCCAAGTTGCGGGCTGAAAACGAGCGCCTCACAGCCGAACTCGCGACGGCACGGGGGCAATCATGATGGTGCCCCGGGCTTTCTTTTGGCGCCCACGACAACCACGACCCGATGCGGCATAGTCGATGCAATGGCTACACGCCGCGACATTTTCGACACGGGCGTCAAACCGCCCAAGCCGTCGACACCCAAACCAACCGCAGACGTCCCCGAGGACGCCTGGGTTCCTCGTGCACCAGCCGACGGAGATGGCGCCGAGAAAACGTTCGATGAGGCCGCTGACGACATCCAGCGGCTGACATCCGCGAACCGGGCGAACTACGTCTACGAGCTGGAGATGCTGGCCACGGCCTGGCGGAAGGACCTGTCGCTGGCCGCCACATCCGCGCGAGCTGTGATGCAACTGATTGCGCTGGCCGGCGGTGGACCTGAGAAGCGCCCACGTCCGCCGCTCGACCCGGGCGACGGGGCTGACACCGACGTCCCCGAGTGGACCCCGCGAGTCCGCCGTGATGAATGAGGTCAAGCGGGCGTCCCTCGAGTTGAACGAGGGGCAGATAGACATCGTCGACGACACCACCTCCCGCATCATCGTTGCCGAGGGTGGGTATCGAGGCGGGAAAACATTCGGGCTCGCGTGCAAAGCCCTCGACCTCGCGCGCCGCAACAGCAAGCCCGTCGTGTTTGGCGCCCCGACGTGGCCAATGGTCGAGCAGGTGTTCATCGACACGCTGCGGGACGTGTGCGCGATGATGCGAATCTCATTCACCTGGAATGCCCACCAGAAAACCGCAACTGTCTACCGCCGTCACCCCCGCCGCATCATCTGCCGCTCGCTCGACAACCCCCGCAGCGCCGAGGGTTTGACGTCGTCGTCGGCCATCATCGACGAATGGGAGCTGTGTCACCCGCAGGCAATCAAAACGGTGAACGCTCGAATCACGAGCGGCAACGTCACCCAGCTCGTCCTCGGCGGCACTCCTGAGGGATTCGGCCCGGCCTATGACCTCATCCTGAAAAGCCCAGCCCCGACGACGACGGTGGTCAAGTTGCCCACCATCGGGAACGCGCACAACCTCCGCGACGACTACCTCGAATCGCAAAGGAGCGTGCTCGATGAGACGGAGCAGGCCGAGAAGCTCGACGGGGTGAGGCAGCAGAAAGGTGGGCTCGTTTACCGGCGCCTCGTTCGCTCGACGACGTTTGGCATGCGATGCATCCACCCCGACGAAATCGTCGACCTGGAGATGTGGTGCGATTTCAACGTGGGTGCCCAATGCTGGTACCTCGTCGAGGTGCATCGGGCGACCAAGCGATTCCACGTTGTGCTGGAAATGGTCGGGTATGACGTCGACACCGACCAGCACGCGGCACGTGTCGCCGGGTACATCGCTGAATACCTCACCCGCCGCAGCAAATCGAAACGCCGTGTCGACGCCGACGACGTCCGCAGAATGAATCTCCGCGCACCATGCGACGCCAGCGGGCGCAATCGCGGGGCTCTCGGGTCCCACGCCACGGTGCTGACGGGGCATGGGTTTCGCCCGCTCTATTCGACGAAGGGCAACCCCGACGTCGAGGACCGCGTGCTGTCGGTCAACGTCGCAATGGGCCAGCGGCGCCTGACCATCGACGAGGCCGCCTGCCCATTTCTCACCCGCGCTCTCACCCAGCAGGGCCGCGACCCATCAGGCGCACCGGCCAAAAACAAAGACCCGCGTAACGACCTCTCGGGCCCGGTCGACGCCATCGGGTACGGGGTTTTCTGGCACAGCCCGGTGTTCAGGTACCGGGTCAATGCCACCACGGACCCCGCTGAGGAGTTTGCCCGCGAGGTGCGCGAGCGCGAGGAGCGGTTGTCAGACGTCGTCCGGTGACGGTGTCCACGCCATCGCTCGTCGTCGTGCCGCCGCTGCCTATGCGCTTGACACCTGACCTGCTAGTGTGCTGCGCATGGACCTCTTCCAGTCGCAGTCGGACTCCCTCGTCGCCGCCATCCGTGCCGCAGCCTCGCAATCCGTCGAGGCCCAGGCCGCCGACGCGTGGGTGCGCATCCCGCTCAAGGCGGTGCTCAAGGCCGAGCAGGAGCGCCGCCCGCCCGGGCACATGGCCGACTCCCGAGCGTTCGCCCAGCGGTACCTGGGGAATCAGGGCGACCTCATCCGAGCGGCGTTGGCGTCGCGGTATCCGCTGTCGGCCGCACGAATGCCCATCGCCCCGCTGCCCTACATCCGGCAGTGGGCCCGCGCCGACTCTGGCTGCTACCAGAACGAGGCCACCCGCTCCCTCGTCGCCAAGTCCACCCGCGACCCGCTCCCGCCTGCAGACCCGCGAAACCTGATGTTCACCCATGGGCTCGAGGGCGCCCGGGTGTCTGAGGTCTGCCCCGAGTGCGAGCGCCGCGCCCGCAGCGGGGTGAAATCGACGGCGACACACACGACGTGGATGCCAGCCATTGGCAACGACGACGGGCGCGCCATCGTCCAGCACTACTGGCCCCATGATGTCCTGGCTCTCTCACACCCCTCGTACCCCACCGAGGAGGAGGCGTTGATTTTCGTCGCCCTCCGCCAGGCCGACGGGGGTTGGCTCGGGTACCGACGGTTGTTCACCGAGGTGGATGGGGTCGTTGATACCTGGGGCCCATGGGAGGTCGGGACGTGGGTCGAGGGGCAGGAGGAACGCGCACGGTGGGGTGAGTACGAGGGCAAACTTCTGCCCGTTGTCATCCTGCGGCTGGAGCCTGGCGACGGGGGTGTGTGGCCCGCGGCTGAGCGGGATAGCTACCTCGTCAGCGACCAGCTCAACACCTCCCGCTCCAACATGGAGCACGTCACCGACCTCCAGGGACACAGCAATTTCGTCGTGTCGAGCGACACCGCCGACGAAGATGACCTTGGGGTTGCGCCTGACTCGCTCGTCAAACTTCGCACCGGGGACTCGGCCAACTGGGCGTCACCCACCCCGGAGCTTGAGCAAATGCGCGAGGGCATCGAGGAGAAGCAGCGCGCGGTCGCCGTCTCCCGGGGGAACGATGCCGGGGCCTACAGCGCCACCCCGGGGCCAGCCGAGAGCGGAATTGCGCGCGTCGTGGCCAAGTTCCCGCACGAACTCGCCCTCCGCGAATCCCGCGAGGCCGTGCGCCGGTTCGACGAGCGCCTCTGCCGCGTTGTCGTGGACGTGCTTGACAACTGGGGTGATGGGTCGTTCGGCGTCGACGTCGTCCCCCGCACCGTCCTCGCCCCGTCGGTGGTGTTCGAGGACCCCACTGCCAAACAGCAGCGGGCGGCTCTCAATCTCGACCTCGGGGCCATCAGTGGCGCCCAGTACGCCGTGGAGATTGGCCTGTACCCGTCGACGGAGAAGGCGGCTGAAGCGGGCTACCCGGTGCTGGCGGGGATGCAGGCTCCGGCGGCCGTTGCCACGTCGGTGTCGGCGTCGCTGCCGGCGCCTGTCGACACTGCGCCGGTGGTGACCGATGCCGCAGGGGAGTGAGGCCGCTGATGCCGTCGCCAAGCGCCTGGGTGACATCCTGGGCGCCGCCGAGGCCGAGGTGCGCCGGTTGCTGCTGCGGATGCAGACGGCGCCAGGGGAATCGACCCTGGCGCGCGCACAGAACAACCTCATCGTCGCCGGGCAGGTCCGCCGCCGCATCGAGGCCCTGGGCGCCATCGTGATGAACGAGGGGGCGAAGGCGAGCGCGACGGCAGCCCTTGGCGAGGGGCAGCGCCTGGGTGTCACCCTCGACCCACAGACGGCCCGCCTTCTCGACGCCATCACCGAGGACCGGCTCGCTGAAATCTCCAAGACGTGGGGCCTCGCCGCCGACGAGGTTGCGCGCGCGGCCCGAGTGGCGACGACGACGGGCGGGGACCTCTCGCGCCTCATCGACGATGTCCAGGCGAAACTGGGTGGGGCCCGGGCAGCCTCGTTGTCGGCCGTCGACTCCATGACAATGGCAGCCGGGCGTCAAATCACCATCCTCGACGCCGAGGCCAGCGGGGCTGACATCGTCTACGGGTACGGGGGGCCAGTCGACGCCATCACCCGCCTGTTTTGCCGCGAGCACCATTCCCGCCTGACCTCGCAGGTCTATACCAGGCAAGCGCTCGACCGCCTCAGCAACCCTGGGCAGCCCACCCCGGTGTCGGTCTACCTGGGCGGGTACAACTGCCGCCACAACCTGCAGCCGATGACGAGGGCGATGGCGAAAGAGAAGGGGTACCGGGTGGTCGAGTGAGCATCACGAAATCGCCACCACCACAACCTCCGCGCGTTGACGTCCGCAAGGTCGCCGAACTGGTGGCGTCCCTCGTCATCGGGCACATCCGCGAGCGCTGCGAACAAGGCCTCGACATCGACGGGAAGGCGTTCCTTGGGTACGACGACGACTACGCCGACACCCGCACCGCCCTGGGCCGCAACACCCGCCCCGTTGACCTGCTGATGACCGGCGGGCTGATGGGTGCGGTGCAGGTCGTCGAGCGCACCGACGACGTCGTGACCATCGGGATTGGCACCGGCACATCACCGCAGCGGCGCGCCCCGACGAAAGGTAACCGCCGGAAACGGTCGGGAGAGAAGCGCGGCCCGCCCCACAACCTCCTCGGGAAATGGCATCAGGATGGCGCCGGAAATAACAAGCGCCGCCGGTGGTTCGGGGTGTCGAAGAAGGGTGACGCCGAAGTCAAGCGAGAGGCGTCACGTCGCAAGCCGCCGCTTATGTAAGCGCATCACAGCGCCGTTTGACAGTGAGCTATGTAGGTGGTTAACGTGTTGCATATGGACGACACCGAAACCTCCCCAGCTGTCACCGCCGTCATCGAAGACGCCGCCGCCGTCGTTGCCGCCGTCGCCGAAGTCGACCCCGACCTCGCCGATGCCGTCGCGTCCGTCATCGAGGAGGCGCTGGCCATCGGTGGCGCGTCGGAGCCTCCCGCTGACCCCGCTGCTGATGCGTCGGTGACAGCGTGAGCGGTGCTGTCCCTGCCATCGTCCCCGCTGCTGATGCGGTTGCTGGTGCAGCGCCTGCTGGTGCTGCTCCTGTCGTTGCTCCTGCGCCCTCGAAGGCCGCGAGCGCCCTCGCGTCGTTTCGGGCCAAGCGCGCGAGCGTGGCTGCTCCTGCTCCTGGTGCTCCTGCCCCGGCTGCTGACGGCGCACCCGTCGTCGCCCAGGTTGCGGCGGCACCCACCATCCCCGCCGACGTCGCCGACGGTGCCAAGCGCTGGGCCGCCCACGTCAAGGCCGAGGCCGCGCGCATCACCGCCGCCGCCGAGGGTCTGAGCGACGAGGACAAAGCCCTGCTCGCTGGCGTCGACGACGTCGCGCTGAAGGCTCGCATCCTCGACCGCCTCAAGGCTGGTGCCCCTGCGGTCGCGCCGGCGACGAAGGCCGCGCCTCGTCCTGCCGGCGGCCCTCCCGCTGCCAGTTCGGTCGACTTCGCGGCGGCCATCAAGGACCCCCGCGCCATGGCTGAGGCCAAAGCGAAGGACCCCAAGGGGTTCGCCGATTTCTTTTCCTCCGCGCTGAAGAGCGCGGGGCGTAAGTCCACCCTCGACGGCGCTCCCAAGCGCACCTGACGAGGGCGGCATCCCCACAAGGAGGCCCACATGGGTACCACGAACGTCGCTTCGGTCTCGTCCCACATCCTCACCGAGCTCATGGGCAACGCCCTGGCTCCTCTGTTCCGCCGGTATATGGCGCTGCGGCTGCTCAACCGCAGCAACATCGACGGCGACGGCGGCCTGAAGCGCAAGATTCCGACGCAGGAGGCCATCGCGGCCGCCTACGCCGACGTCGAAGGCGTCGAGCCTGGCACGCCCGCCGAGCTGACCTACGGGACGGCCATCGAACTCACCCCCTCGGCGATGGTGCAGTTCGTCCGTCTGACCATGAAGGCCATCCGGCGCATCATGCCCGGCGCGACCCGGGAGAGCGTCATCGCCGCCGTGGCGAGCGGCAACCCCGAGTCCCTGGCCCTCATCGCGCACGCGGTGCAGCTCTCCCTCGACGCGCACTTCCGCGCGGCCGAGGTTGAAGCGTTGTCAATGGCCAACGACTTCACCCGCACCAGCGGCACGACCAACACCGTGTTGAGCGCGGCCGCGATGCTCGACGCCGTCACGAAGTACCGCGCGGGCACCGTCACCGCGCTGGCGACGTCTGGCGCCCCCACGAACATGAACAGCGCGTTCGTGCTCGACGACATCGGGGTGGGGCAGCTCATCAACGTGCTCCAGACCGGCAGTGGCACCGGCCTCGCCGCCCTCTGGTCGAACCCCAGCATCGACGTGAAGCTCGGCGATGCGTCGGTCATCAGCCAGGAGGACGGGCTGCGCGGCTACTGGATGGGCATCCCCGTCCTCGCCTGCGACAGTGCGCTCCAGGCCCAGGACGCGACCGACCGATTCGGGATGCTCATCGGCATCGGGACCAACGAAACCGCCGAGCCCGGCAGCGTGCGTGGCGCCGGCGAGTTCTGCGAGGGACACACGCCCTCGGTCGAGTTCGCTCGCCACATCGAGAACGACGTCATCAACGTCGTCTCCCGCTGGGAGTGGGCGGTCGCCAAGCACACCGACCTCCACGGGGTCGAGATGCAGTACAAGAAGACCTTGACCTGAGGTCACGGTCGACGATGGCGCCAATCACGGCGCCGTCGTTTCTCTGAAGGACGACGACGATGGAACGACCTGGACCCGGTGGCCGACTGCTCAAGATCATGTGCGTGACCCGTGACGGGGTGCGTGAAAAGCGCGACCTCGGGTACGACCGCAACGGGGAGAAGACCTCGCAGCGCCAGGCCATCGAGCGACTGATGGAAGAAGTCGTCTTCATCAACGGGCAGAAAGTCGCCGCGTTCGCCCTCGCCGAGGCCCCCACCAAGGCGTGGCCGAACGACAAATTCGACTCGGGCGTCCTCTGTGGGCGCACCGGGAAATGGCAGCTCCCGTCAGAGGAGTGGCTGGGCATCCGCGCCAAGCAAATCCTCGCCCGCAACGCCGAGCACGAGGCCCAGGAGAACAAGGCGCGCTTGCTCGCTTCGCAGAACCTCGCCTCGCAGCTGGAGTCCCTCGCCGCGCGGTCTGGGAAAGCGAGCCGCCAATGAGCGACAAGCCGACCCCTCCCCCGGTGACCACCAAGGTCGTCGACGTCGTCGCCAGCGACATCAAGAAATCCAACCCTTCCATGTCCTCAGAGCAAGCCCGCTCCATCGCCATCGAAAGCGCCCGCCGGGTCGACCGGCAACAGCGCGAAAGGAAGTAGCCCATGCTGTCCGTTGCCCCCGCCCTTCGATTCGTTGCCGCCATCTCCGACGACACCGGTGTTGCCGAGACGGTCACCACCGCCGGCACCCCAAACACTCTCGGGGACGCCCTGTTCCTCGAAATCCAGAACGACCTGGCGAGCGCTGCGGGCACCCCCGGGTTCCTGTGGACGCCCGCCGACGGGACGCTCGACATCATTGGGCCGCTGATGGCCGGTCGCTACAAAGCGACCTTCACCCCCGCTCGCACCATCGGGACGAATGCGGGCGTCAAGATTTTCAAGATTGCCAAGAACAGCGTCGCCGTCGGGTTCCAGTCCCGCGACGTCAGCGCCGCCACCGCCGTCGAGACCTCGCAGGCCCCGGCCATCGCGTTCTTCAACGTCGTCGCCGGCGACGAAATCAAGGTGCTCGTCGACGTCGGGACCAACGGCCACGCCGTCACGGTTCGCGCCGGCGTGCTCGAAGTCGAGCGCATCAAATGAGCGTGATTCTCCGGGGTCAGACGGCGAGCATCGTCAGCTATCCGCGTCTCCAGACGTCGGGGCTGCCGCTGTCTGCCCCGTCGACCCCGGAGTTTCGCTTCTCGACCGCCGCCACGCCCTGGGTCGACGAATCGTCGGCCTGGGCGACCGGCACAGTGGACACCCTCGCTGCCGTCGTCGCAGCCGCCGCCGAAGAAGGCGACACCGAAATCGACCTCACCACCACCACCGACGTCGTCGTCGGGAGGCGGTACCTCATCCGAGTCGCTGACGCTGTCCAGGTTGTCAGCGTCGTCCGCAAGGACACCGAGCGCATCTACCTCGGGGAGCCCCTTCGTCGCGACGTCAGCGACTCGGCCACGCTCACCGGGTGGGCCATCCTCGCCGCCCTCACCACGGGCAACACGGACATCGTCGGGCCTGCGGTCGTGCAATTCCGCTGCGTCATCGGCGGGGTCACGGTCTCGTGGACCGAAAGCGTCCGCATTGCCCGCCGGCTGCCGGTGGTGCCGCTCACCCCGGACGAGCTCGTCCGCGTCTACCCCGAAATCAAGTCCCTCCACGCTCGCCAAGATGAGACCCTTGAGGACCTCATCCTGTCCGCCTGGGACCACGTCGTGCTCCCCCGCGTCATGCGCAAGGGCCACTACCCCGAGGACATCGTCAACGCCGACGTGTTGCGTCCGCTCCTCGCTCTCGGGTGCCTTCTTCACGTCGTGCGCCAGTCCCGTGCCGTCGCCGCCGACTTCGTGGCCCGCACCGAGACGTCGTTCGACCGGCTGCTCGACAATACTGTCGCGTCGGTGCTCTGGCACACCGAGCCGCAGGACGTCGCCACCATCCCCCGCGAGCCGTCGACTGAGGCCCGCAACGCCGCCCGCTACCGCATGCTGAGGCGCTGATGCCCTTCGACCGCGTCCGCGAAACGTCGACGACGACAGGCACCGGCTCCCTCACGTTGGCGGGGGCTGTGGCTGGCTTCCGTCCGTTCAGCCCCCTCTACGCCGTCAACAGCACCATCCGCTATGCCATCGAGGGCCGCACTGCCGGGGGCGCCTTCGATGGCGAGGCCGAGGTTGGCACCGGCCACCTTGACGCTGGCGGCCTCCTGGTCCGCGACGTGGTGGTGTGGTCGACGTCGGGTGCCGCGACCCTCCACGCGTTCACGTCCGCCAGCCTCGTCGTCAGCGACGCCATCAGCGTGGCCGCCGTGACGTCGATGGCTCAGGCTGCGGCGTCTGCCGCCGTGGCCACCCACGCGGCCCTGACGACGGCCCACGGCATCTCGGCATTCGGGGCCACCCTCGTCGACGACGCCGATGCAGCGACAGCCCGGGCGACGCTGGGCGCCGAGCTGGCCGGAGCAGTGGCCACCCACGCGGCCCTGACGACGGCCCACGGCATCTCGGCATTCGGGGCCACCCTCGTCGACGACGCCGATGCAGCGACAGCCCGGGCGACGCTGGGCACCAACCTCGCCGCTGCCGCTGCTCTTGATCTGTTCGGCTCAGGGGCTGATGGTGACGTCGTCATCTCGTCGGGCGTCACATCGCTGACCCGGTCGATGTTCTATCGGAACCTCACCATCAGCGGGACCGGGCAGATCCGCACCAACGCGTTCCGCATCTACGTCTCGGGCACCCTTACCATTTCCACATCGACGGTCCCCGCCGTCCTCTGCGTACTTGTCGCAACCGGTGTCGGTGGCAACGGCGCCGCCGCCGGCACTGCTGGCACCGCTGGTGCCGCAGGCGCTGCGGCTGAGGTGGGGGCCGGCACAATCGGCGGCGCCGGCGGCGCGGGTGGCACTGCTGGTGGTGCAGCACCTGGGGCGCTCTCCGCTGCGGCTGCTGGTGCGGGCGGCACAGGTGGGTCATCGGGCACCGGTGGGGCAGGGTCTGGTGGCGCCGGCGGAGTAGGATCCACGGGCGGTGCGGCGTCCCTCACCGCAATCATTTTGCCCAGAATCTTCGAGCAGCTGTTTCGAGGCATCACCCTGCTGACAGGCGGCGCAGGTGGCCGCGGCGGTGGGGGGGGCGGTGGCGACGGAGTCGCCGGAGGCGGTGGCGGCGGCGGCGGCGGCGGCGGCGGCATCATCGACATCGCGGCACGTGCCATCAACGTCACCGCGGCGACGGCACCCATCGCCAGTGTGGTCGGCCGCGCCGGCGGCAACGGCGGGTCGCCTGTATCCGGCAACAAGGGCGGCGGTGGTGCCGGCGGCGGTGGCGCCGGCGGTGTCATTCGGCTGATTTACGGTGCCATCGTCGGTTCGTTGGTTGGCGCTCTCCACGCCGTCGGCGGTGTCGGCGGTGTCGGCGGAAATGGAATCGGCACCGGCATCGGCGGTGGCGGTGCGATGGGCGGCGGCGGCGGGCACATCGCCGTCTACCCTTTCGGTGGAGTCGCCTCTGACACGTTCGGCGCATCCGGCACTGCTGGCGGCGCCGCCTCTGGCGTTACGGGTGGCGGCTCTGGCGCTGCGGGCGCCTGCAGCAAGAACCTCCCATGAGCCACGTCGACCTCACCTCTGCAGACCTCGCCGCCGTCGTCGCTCGGGCAGCTCGGGACCCTGGCATGTCGCCGGCCCCTGCATTGCTCGTGTCGCCCGAGGTCCTCGCCGTCCTCACGGTGGAGACCGTCGACGGCCACGCCTACCTCGGGGTCTGGCCTGTCGTGACCGACCTGAAGGCCAACCCGCCACCGCCGCCCCGGGCTGTCGACCAGCAGCCCCTCGCCGACGCCATCGACCAGCGCATCCTGGAGCTGCAGCAGGTCATCCGCTCCCACGTCGACGAGCACCTGCCGCCGTCGGAGCGGGAGGGCCTCGCTGCCCTGTTGCAGCGCTGCACGCTGATGCGTGGCATGGGCCTGCCCGTCGACGACGGTGCGCTCCTGGCGCTCCTGGCCTTCCTCGGGTGGGCTGAGAGCGCCCTGATGCTGGGTGCCGACGTCGCCGCCCGATGCCGCGCCTGCGCCACGCTGGCCGAGCTGCAGGCCGTGGCCGTCGACCTGGGCGTGCTGGGTGATCCCCCGATCGTGAGCGCGGGTGAGATTGCCGTCGCCCTGCGGGGTCCCTGATGTGGGGCGAGAGCGCATGGGGTGAGGCACCGTGGGGCTCCATCGTCGTCGAGGCCGCGGCGGCTGTCCCGCTCACCGGCCCCATCGTCGGGCACATGGCCTGCGTCGTCCCCACCCCCGGTGCCCTCTCGTGCTCCGTCCCGGCGACTGCTACGCTCGATTGCGTCGTCGTCGATGCCTGGGCATTCCCGCCCGTCTGTTTCACGAGGTGACCTGTGGCTGACATTCGCCTGAAGCGCGGGCAGACCGGGTCCGCCACCTTCGCCATCCTCGACGCCGATGACCTCGCGTTCAACCTCACCGGGTTCACGGTGACGCTCTGCATCGCGACCAAGCAGCGGTTTGAACGCGTCGCCACCATCGACATCCCCGCATCGCTGGGCATCGGGGCGTTCGCCTTCACCACCGCCGACTACGACAAGTTGCGCCCCGGGGAATACACGTTCGAGGTATGGGCCGTCGATGCCGCCGACTCCCTCCCCGTGTTCTCGGGCACCCTTGAGGTCGTCGACGTGCCTCAGTTGGCGGCCGCATGACGCTCTCCACGGTCAAAACCCAGCTCACCCGCATCATCGAGGGCGCCACCCCGACGACGAAGGCGCGCGGGCTCCCTCCCGAGTTCAAGCGCGTCACCACATCTGCTGACCCGCTCGACGGGCGACGCTTCTTCTTCCGTCTCGACGGGATGATAATCGTCGGACCCCACATTGACGTCGATGGTGGGTTCACGCGCGCGGTTGACGCCCTGGTGCTCGTCATCTGCTACCCCGAAGACCTCGGGGGCGACGAGGTCGACGACCACGTCCACGCCGATTACCTCGTCGTCGTCGCCGCTCTGCTCGACCAGACCGGCTGGCGGCCCGAGAAGAGCGGAATCGTCAACGTCCTCGCCGAATCAGGCACCCGCCTCGCCGCGTCGACAATCGAGCGTGAGCCGGGCATCATCCGCCTGACGATTCCCCTCACCGTGGAGCACATGACATGAGCGCCCTTCTTCGCCAAATCGACGTCCAGATGGGTCTCCACGCTGACGCCAACGATTTCACCGCCGCCCCGTCGACGTTCCGCCGCATCCAGGTCACCGGCGGGGCTGACTCGCTGATGCCTCGTCGGCTTGCGGAAATCTCCCGCAACGACATCGCATCCCTCGACGGGAGGGGGTTCGTCCACCTCTACGGGCCGCTCGACCTCGCCGATTTCGCCCCCGTCACCGAGTTCAAGGGCGTCAACAGCAACACTGGTGCCGCTGTCGCCGCCGCCGACTGGGCCGCGAAAATGGAGCAGGCCGACCTGCTCACCTCGCTGTTTGGCTCGCTTCCGGTGGCGACGACGTCTGCCGCGCCAACGGTCAACGCGACCGGCCACAGCACCACCACCCTGACAACGTCGGGGACGGCCCCGGTCGTCGGCGAGTTCTTCCTGTTTCAGACCTCGGTGGCTCCCGTCGTTCGACAGGTCGCCAGCGTCGTCGGCAACATCGCGACGTTCGACCGCGCCTACGCCGGCACCCCGACGACGGGGTCGACCATCATCCGCGCGGCCCGCTGGGTGTGGGGCCCGAGCGTGCGCAACCACATCCACATGGGCGCAAAGGTTGAGGTCGTCGGGTCCATGTTGGCCACGTTCCTCGGGCTCGCCCCGGTCTCGTGTGCCATCGCCGTCCCGACCGGCGGGAAGCTCTCGGCGACGTGGGCATTCAGCCCCAGCGACGTCGATGGGTTCGCTGCCGCCGTTGCGCCAACCCCGACGCCACCGACGGCGGGCACCCCCATCGTCGGTCTCAATGCCGTCGTGATGATTGGCGCCGAGCGGTTCTTCGCCGAGAACCTCGCCATCAGCATCGGGACCGGCAACGAGCCCCGCACCACCCCCGCGTCGGAGAATGGCGTCGCCGGCGGAATCCAGGCCGAGAAGCGCGGGAAGGGGTTGCAGGTGACGTTCAGCGTCAGGAACGAGACCAACTCCCGCGGGGGCGTCGAGCGCAACACCGGCACCGAGACCATCCGCACCCTGTTCGGTGACGCCCTGGGCGCGGGCTCGCTCTCGACGGCCCGGGATGCCCTCGTCGTCATCGGTCGGTCTGCCGGGGCCGCTCTCGCCTTGCGCATCCCCACCGCCGACCTGCAGGCGTCCATAGCCACCGTCGGAGGGACGCAAGCCGTCGCCGTCACCCTCTCGGCTACCGACACCGCCTCTTTCGGGGTGCTCTGATGTCGTTCCTCATCGTCATCCCCGGAACCATCCTTCCATCGCGCCCTCTCCTCGGGGTGCTGCAGGAGGACCACGAGGGCCGGGCAGCCGATTTCGCCATGCGCTCGAAATGGCGAGAGGAGCAGGGCATCCCCTCGACGCCCGACATCGACTGGGCAGAGCAGCGGCGACGACTCGTGGCCATGCTTTCCATCGTCGACGGGGCCAACCCAGACGGAGCCATGGTCTCACTCGGACACCAGGCCGGGCTGATGGCGATGGCGCCGGCACCATTGGACCCGGGCCCATGGACTCCGCCGGCCGGACTCGAGGGAATCAGCATCAGCCCCGTGGCCCTGTCGGCCGCCAAGCGGAACGAACTCCGGGACGCGTGGCGGGCTGCTGTCGCTGCCGGCGCCGACTCACGCCCCGCCGCGAACGCCCTCGTCGTCGAGAGCATCGCCGACATCAGCGGCGTCGCTGTCTACCTCGCCAGCGACCCCATGCCGATTGACGTGGGCGCTCCCGACGTCATGGATGCGTTCTGGGAATGCGGGCTGGCCCCGTTCCTCCTCTCCGCAGCGCTGCACCTGACGAGTCTCGACCCAAAAAAAGCACTGCGCTCTGGCGTGCGGCCGCCGCAGACCTGAGCGCGTTCGTCTGCGATTCGTGCCCATCTTCTCGACGGGGAATGCTGGGCTGCCACGGGGGCGGGAGCCTGCACTACGCCGACCGCGCCGAGCAGACGGACACCTGCCCCCGCCGATGGCTGCGCAGATACCCCGACCTTGGGGCCGCGTTCGACCTGTGGCGCCTGCACGGTGGAATCCCGACGACGGGCATGGGCACGCTCGACACCATCACCGGTGACGCCCTGGATGCGTTGTGGGTCGTCGACTCCGCTCTGGGGTACCGACGAGAGAAAG
>Ga0247844_1002127_pt1 | contig 33323 bp, 21 predicted proteins | sample LaCtaG_FD_192421 | JGI IMG/M metagenome (GOLD analysis project Ga0247844, IMG submission 192421) | Freshwater microbial communities from meromictic Lake La Cruz, Castile-La Mancha, Spain - LaCruzMarch201714.5m_1 | ecosystem: Environmental > Aquatic > Freshwater > Lake | place: Spain: Castile-La...
AAAGTTAGCGAATTAATAATTAACAGCCAAATTAATTAAGGTTAATTCATCTTTACTTTCAAACATTTATCTTTGAGTATCGTATTGACTTATTGATGATTAGAAGTTTTCTTTCAAACACTATTTACCAAACCAGAATATGCGGCAGTACCAGTAAAAGTTGCTGTTGTGCCACCATCATAAGGTTTGTTTGATCCTGTTAGACCAGAAATAGTTAATCCTTTGGCAGTAACATTGTTTCCTGAGCCAGCAGTGGTGATATTTACTGAAGCAGCTCCTGCGCTTGACAATATAATGTTTTGTGAATTATAACTACCCGAAACGGCAGAATTTGATTTTAAACGTACACTCAAAGTACCGCTTGCACTTCCATTTGTTTGTGTGAATATAGCGGTTGCACCATACGTTGCACCATCGATGGCCATTTCAAAACCAGTAGGGGCAGTTGCCAATAGATTTGCAGTCAAATTAACTCCCGATACGGAGAATGTTTGTGCACTAGCTGCAGTACCATAGGTGGTAATAAATGGGCTGGTAGTAGCAGCTCCAGTTATGGTTGGTTCACCGGGCTCACCGGGTCCTGTAGGAGGTGTTATTTCCATGATTACTGATGAACGTATTTTACCTATAGATGAGCTTGTGTTTTCCGCGTTTAAACTTTCTGCAGTCAAAAGAATTAAACCAAAAGAAAAAACAACTAAATTAAATGCTTTATAGCTCAAATAGCCAAAGTTCCGAAAGAAAACGGAGGGAATGCGAAGGATTTTCATAAATATAAAATTAAAAAGTTAGTTCGTTTTGTGAAACTAGTTTATTCTGAAAAGTGATAGTCTTAATAATACAATATTCCGTTACATCCATGGTTAAATCATTGAAAATCAACAAAAATAGCTCATCTTTCATTTAGCTAACACATTAAAAATCAGTACCTTTACATATTACACACATAATTTATAATGTATGACCTTCATGGAAATTAACTCTTTTCTTTTATTGTTAAAAATATTTCATATAAGACCTCAAAGATCAATAAATGGAGACGTGACTTTTTAACAGAGATGTTTCTGTTGTATATGGTTATTCCAAATCGTATCAACTTTAAACAAATGGGTAGATACAGTGATTATGGTGAACAAAAATTTCGTAATCAATTCAAACAAAAATTTGATTTTATGGAATTAAATCATGAACTCACTTCAACTTATTTTGGCCAGCGTATTGCCATTGCATTTGACCCAAGCCATATTGAAAAGTCAGGCAAGAAAACAGCTTACCTAGCTAGGTTCTGAACAAGCCATGAAAAAAGGACTTGAGATTTCAGAGATTGCTATTATCGATTTAGACCTTCACTAGTCATTTCAAATGGAAGCTGTTCAAACCAGCACAACCGAAAACATTAAAGACTGTTTCTATGACTTTAATTGACTTGTATTCTGGCATTTTATGCTCTAGAAAAGAAGAGCTCCAAAAAACATCTTCAATTGTTGTTGCAGATGCCTATTTCTCAAAAATAACTTTTGTAAATCCACTTTTAGATGCTGGATTTCAATTGATAAGTAAATTAAGGAGCGATGTAAATCTACGTTAAAAATTTATGCTAAATAGATTTATCAAGGCTTTCGGCATTAAACCGAATGCAATTAAAAGTCACCACCATTTCAAAGAACTACTCTATTACGGTATTAAATCCACATAGTATTAATATTTTCTTACGAACTATTGCAAAATAATCTCCTGCATTTAGTTTCTGATTTGCAGTTTGCAGTTTATAGCTTTCAGAACCATTCTCTATTAGCTGTCCCGTTGTATTATAAATACTGTAACTCGCTTTTTCAGGAGTAATAATAGTGATTTGATTCTCTGCATTTTAAAACACATGAGTATAAATTTACTAGCGGCTAACTCATGATTTCTTTAATAACTTGGTTTGTGTATTTTTCTTTTTTATGTATTCTACTTTTAAAATATACATACCGCTTTTCCAATTTTCGCCAAAACATTCTGTCAAATTTTCAACTTTTTTAGTCAACATCAATTTTCCACAGCTGTCCAACACTTTGATCGTTTCAGCATCATCAGCCAATTTAACCTTAAAGAAGTTATCTGTCTGATTAGAAAATACAGTAATATTATTTTTACCATTAATAGTTTGGTCAACTGCTGAAATTGACACTTCGGAATACTCATTAGAAATTGATTGACCTTTATAATCGCCAACAGGCAAATTAACGAAAATAGAAGTGGTTCCATCGGTATTGTTTAGTGAACCAACACCAGAAAGCACTTTAGATATATTTATAACTACTGTAGAAAGTAATTGTGTTGGATCTGCAACAGATATCTTATATCCAGTAGCTATAGTCTGAATCAACAACAAAGCAGGTTTATCTACCGTAACTGTCAACCCATTTTCTAATTGAGCAAAGCCAGCCTTATAAAAAGCAGCAGCATATAACTTAGCTTTGCTATTATACACTATTTGCGCATCACTTGTGTTAGATATGATTGAAAATGGATTTTTAGTTACCCATGCTTTAAACTGAGTTAAAGACTGATTTGGCACCACTATATATTCATAAGTACCATTGGTAACAGTTGATCCATGAGAAAACCAAGCACTAAATGTTTTTATTGTATTAAGGGTAGAAGTACCACTGGTTGTAATATCTCTCCATTTACCTGTTTGATAATCATTTTTTACAGTAATACTGCCTTCACTTGGAAAATAATATCCCACATTACTGTGATATACCCAATTTAAGTTAGTATAGTTTTGAGTTGTTCCTGTAAATGTTGATTCTGTCCCATTGTTATTTATTGCAACTGCCCCTTTTGAGTAGGTTTGATTAATACTTGTTGTTACATCAGTAGCTTTTGTTGCAGTAATACCTGTGCCTAAACAGAACATTGCTTCGTCGGTAAAAAAATATAGTTTTCTTCCTGAAATACCTTCCCAATTCAGAGCATAGCTGGCGAGGCCACAAGTGCCGTTTGAAACACCACCTGCAAAACTTATGGCAGTACGAACAAAAGTAGTTGCTGTTTTGGAATATTCTGTAACTGGTCCAGAAGCACACGTAACACCGGGTACACGCGCCCAATCCCAACAGGGAAATATACCTTTATATTCATCACCATAAATCATAATATTTGTAGCTCCAATACCTAAATATCGACACAAAAAATTTTCTCCATTCATACTCTCACCTGCAATAGTTCTACTAGAAGCTACCCTCGCCGACAAATAAAACTTAGGACTATGTTGTACCATAATATCGGTAAACCAAAAATGTCTATTCCCGGGTGATTGAAAATCTGCATTTATATTTTGTACATAATATTTGTAATTTGCCAATTCAGATGCCCGAGTTACATTTCCCGTAGAAAGCAAATTATCAATTACACCTGTAATACTACTTGAACTATTTGTAGCAGAACGAGATATTTCCCTTCCATTTACCCCAAAATCATAACTTATACCTTGTGTAAACCATTAAAATCCATCAAGCAGTTGATTCGCCATAACATTTTTTTTATCATCAGACAATTGATAAGTTGTGCCATCTACGAGTGCCATAAAATTGCTAACACCTTCCATGTAATATAAACCATAACCAAATGTATATGCCAATTCCCCATGTTGATAAAAACTGCCATCTGGTTTTATTCCATCACCGACACTCGAAATTATACGTAAATCACCACTAATAACATTACAATTGCTAATAAATTCAGTTTCGTTACCCTCTATACAAGCTTTGTAATTTGCATTATTAATAAGCCAAGTTTGGTTAGCGCCTGTGGCAGAATTAGGCCATTGTTGAATTGCTTTAGTGTAATAATATAGAACCCCACCATTTGCGCTTGTCAAATTCGCTTTGTTTGAATATTTATCCAATTGCGCTTGAGTAAATCCAAAAGTGTCACTAGTTGCCATAAGTAATATTGCCTGAGACAGATCAATGGGTATGGAAATTGCTTGAAACCACCAATTGGAAGAAATTGGGCGATTATTATAAAAATATTCAAAAGCCAATACAATCTGGGCTTTTAATACACTGCTATGATAATAAGAACTTTCAATTTTATTATAAACAATACACATTTGTTTCAAACGGGTAATATGATTAGCTGCTGGAAAAGTAGTGGAACTAGAATTATCTGAGTAATTTATATCAGAGAAACTACCATTAATTTGTAAAATTGCTAAATACCCCGTTATTTGGAAATCAGCAGGAGCATTGGACATTGTATTTGCTACTAAACGAGCTTTAATTGTTGAAAGTTGCGCTGAACTTTCAACAGAATTAAATCCAAAAATAACTAAAAACAATAATGTTATTTTTTTTATGACAATATTAAAAAATAATTCCTTGGTGTTCATAATGGTAAATTAATTTGAAAATGAAAATTGGGTATAATAGGTTCTGTAAATATTCAATGATATCCTAAAATTATGGAGACCACAAGCTAGCTCCAGAACTAAATCAGCAAAACAAACTGATGGCAAAATAGAATTATCAATGTTATCAGTAATCATACCATCAAAATTGATTTGCACGTCGTAAAACAAACAACATCTGTTACTTGCTTGAAATTATAATCAAATGTTGTTTTTTAATTCTTCAACTTTTATTTCTTGAATAGTCTTTCTTTTTAATTTAAAAATATACTTTAGCTGATTACAGATTTAAACGGATCGTTATTAATATATTCCGTTGCTAACGAAGTACCTTCTCCGGGACCTACAGGTGGGCTCGATTCCAATGCTAGGGATATTTCATTATCTAATGCTACGCAAACTATTTCAGGAGTTTTATACATCTTTTTTGCTCTGATATTTTCTATGGTTTTCATACTTTCAATTACTGTTTTTCATCCGTCAGTGGACGGACATGTTTTACTATTTACCATTTATGATTACACGGGTTGAGTAGTTTCTTCCATTTTCAGAAACCAGTACCACAAAAATACCAGAACCATTTATACTGTTTACAGTAGTTCGATTTGTTGTTGTTGTAAGACTTTCGCACACTTTTCGACCAACCGCATCGTAAATGCTAAAAGCACTTTTTTCGGGTGCTACAATCGTAATTTGATTTGCAGCATTTACAAATACTTGTGCAATGAGTTTTTCTGGGTTCGCAATTCCGGTTGTATTACCAGGAGCACGAAAAATCAGACTGAAACGCTTAGTTGTGGCAACTGTAATCGGTGCACTAAAGTTGTACGGTGTAGCGTTTGTAAGTTCAGTTTCAACACTATGATTAAGTTTGTCAATCAAGATTACTTTTGTTCCAGCTTCTAAATTTGATATTTCTTTTGCTGAAATACTAAAATCGTTTGCTTGCAAGGTGCTGAATCCAAGCGGTATTTGAGAATTATACGTTATGTTTTTCATGCCGTTTATTACCAATTTTTCAGATCCTATTTGAGTATAAATTTCGGGTAAAGAAGCTGAATTAATTATCATTTTTGGAGAATCAAACATATCAAATGAGTTATCTGCATTCGAATTAAAAAGTATGACTGCTTCATCAGCATTCGTACCGTTTGAAATTTGCAAACGTACTAATTGCTGTGTGATTTGTTTTGGTGCTTTAAATTTGTTTCCAATATCGTCAATGTGTTTACGCATCGAATTATTTACAACATAGTTAGTCGTGCCACTAGCACTTACCCTTACCCAATACGCCTGCATAGGTGGTATCAATGTAGAAATTGTTGTATTTGGGTTTACAGCAACAATTGTAGGATTTTGAGGGTCAGCCACATTTACAGTTGCAAATATGTAGTTTCCTGAATTATTTTTTGTACGGAACCATGCAGTAGTAAGTAAACCACTATTAGCGGCAGAAACCATAGTCCAATCCAAATACGATGGATAAGGATTTGCTACCAAGTTAAAACCTGCACTCAGTTTTCCGGTAGTGCGGGTTAATTGCAAGGACTTATTTCCGGTATTTAATGTACCATTAAAATTCAAGGTAGTTTCGCCCGCCGATTGTACAATATAGCCTTTGCGGGGGTCTAATGCTGCGCCTTGGGTTTCGGCTACCCAATAAAGACTTGCTGGTGCTATAAAACCGGTATTACTACCTGCTTCGAGGTAGGAATAATAGGTCTGACCTGAAGGAACGGTAGCATTTGCTACAGGCGGCGTAATGTACCAGTTTCGAGCTGAGCCGAGGTATTGCTGCACTGTTCCTGTAACAGCTAAACCGGTTGTACTTTTATCAACAAAAGTTCCTGTCCCTACAGCATTACTGTTTATGCTGATATTATTCACATTAAGCTCTACTAAATCATTAAGTGTCACTTTTCCACCACTTTCGATAATAATATTATGAACGTTGCAGAAGGCGTCTATTGTTAACTCTCCGGCACTTGAAACAGTTAAATCTTTAGCAGCAGTTAAATCCAGACTTGCTATTGATGGATTTGTTGTTGTAACATATACCATGGTAGATTCATATGCACCTAAATCAATAGTACCATTAATACGAGAATTTCCTGCAAGATCTATAGTGGTGGTATTAAATGAATTAGTACCCACATTAAAAGCTGGACTACCTGATTTTAATGTATAGTTACTAGCTCCCAAATTAGGTGAAATCAGAGTAAACACTTGATTTGCGGTTATTCCTCCAATTGCAAGATCGGCAACAGAGCTACCCTCAATTAATGAAGTATTTTGTCTTGCATCGTTAAGATAAACAAGATTAGTTCCTGATGTAAACCCTCCAAATATTATTGAATTATTAAAAAGATAATTAAATGATAAATGAGAAACGCCAGGATAATTATTAACTATAGTAGTATTTATAATCTTGCAATCTCCGTCTAAATAAATTGTTGATGTAGTATTTGCAGATGTACTCTTACTTGAATTTTCAGCAATTAAACAATTAGTTAATTGTGTAATTCCTTTGTTTCCACCAGTTAGATATACTGCACCAGCACCATCAGAAGAAGAATAGTTTTTAATAAACTGACAATTAATAATATTTGGTACATTCGAAGATGCTACAGTAAAACCAGAAGCTAACCCCATCCCTTTTCCTTGGTTTAATGTAAAAACACAGTTGGATATAGTTGAAGTTGAGTTTACCAAAAGAGCTCCACCTCCAGTTTGAGTATTTATTGCGAGTGAGTTAACTACAGGATAAGTTGAGGAATTAGCCCATACGCCACATCCTCCTTGAATTGTAAATCCATCCAAAAGCGATTTGCCTGTATTACCTACAGAAAGTACAACGTGATATACATTATCAGAAGTATTTCCTATTGATAAAGTACTAATTGTTGTTCCTGACAGCACATCGTTTTTGACTAAATCTCCAGATAAAATAGTTTGGTATGCCCTACAATTACGATCAACAAATAAAGGGGTTCCGATTGAAGGAAATCCACCATATACTTTTACATTTGTTTTTAACAAAAAAGTGTTGTGACGAGCAGTAAACCCATTATTTGCAGGATGTGTAGGATAGTAGTTGCCTTGAGCTACCCAAACTTCACCTCCACCAAGAGTTACCAACTGATCACTCATAGCCTGAATATCACATGATGCAGCGGTCCAAGAAGTTCCATCACCAGTTCCATTAACTTTTACATATCGAATCTCTTGTGCTTGTGAATTCACAAAAAAAGCAAAAAACACAGTTAAAATAGCAAAATAGTTTTTTTTCATTTTTTCTATGATTAATTTATTAGTATTGAAATTTGACTTCTTATAGTTGTAATTTTTTACTTATTATCACAATCTAATTGATGTGATCTAAATTCTCCATATGGATGTGGTAGAATCAAATTTATTTATTTCCTATTTTTGCTTTTCTAACCAGGGCTTCCAGGAAATAATAATCAGCATAGTTTAGTGGAACATCAATCTCGTGACCATGTGGAATACTGCCTACAGAATGCATCAATAAGAAATTTCCATTTGTACCAACAATAGCAAAGTATGCTGAACTCCTTAAAGAATCTATAATTTTATCTGCCATCTGTTTATATTCTATTTTTCCATATCCTGCTAATTCATACAGTGCAGATGCCATAATTGCTGCTGAGGAAGCATCACGCGGTTCATTTGGAATATTCGAAGCATTAAAATCCCAATAGGGAATTAAATCATTGGGTAAATTTACATTATTGAAAATGAACTTAAAAATATTATCAGCAGCTTCTAAATATTGGGGATTACGTGTAAATCGATAGCACATTGTAAAACCATATAAAGCCCATGCTTGCCCGCGAGCCCATGATGATTCATCGGAATAACCTTGTGCAGTTTGTTTACTACGTACACCTCCATTTTGTTTGTCGTAGTCAACTACATGGTAACAGCTCCAATCATTACGAAAATGATTAATCAATGTATTATCAGCATGTGATACAGCAATTTTATAAAATGTTGAATCACCAGATAAATGTGTAGCTTTAAATAACAATTCCAGATTCATCATATTATCAATAATAACAGGACACATCCATCCTCGTTTTCCTTGCCAACCATCGTTTTCATCCCATGATTGAATTACTCCAGCAGCAGGACGAAAACGTGTTGCCAAAGATTTAGCTGCATGTATGATTACATCTTTATACTTTTCATTATTTGTATAAATAAGTGCGTTACCAAAACTACAATTCATTATGAATCCTACATCGTGTTGCCATTTTATATATTTAACAGAATCCAATATCTCTGTATATTTTAGACCATAATTCAACCATTTTTTATCTTTGGTGAGTTCATACATATAAAACATTGTTCCTGGGAAAAATCCACTTGTCCAATCATCTGCATTTACGTATTTTATAACTCCGTCAACAACAGTTCTAGGATTAACAAATGTATGCGACTCGTTAATCAATTTGATCTGATAATCAATTTGACTTGTAGCTTTTTCAAGCACAAATGATAAATCTGAATTTTCTTTCACATATTTTTCTTGACTACTGCAGCTAAAAATCAACAAGAAAATTGACCCTGCAATAAATAATATATTCTTTTTCATAGCAACTGTATAAAATCTAACTCGCATTAATAAATAAATGAATAATATGAATACACGACAATATATTTCACTGATAATTAAACGTTTCTGATAAATTTGAAATCATTACTTTGAACTCACCTGGTTCTGTTACTCTTTTTAATTGAGCATTTATAAATGATAATTTTTCTTTATCAATTGTGAATTCAACAGTTTTTGATTCACCGGGAGCCAATTCTATTTTTGTAAAATCACGCATTCGCTTTACTTCTGGAGTAATGGATGCAATTATGTCAGCAGTATAAAGTATAACTATTTCTTTTCCAACCATATTTCCAGTATTTTTCACATCCACGGAAACAATAATGGGTTTCGTAGGCATAAGATTCATTGATGATAATTTCAAATTAGAATATTCAAAAGTTGTGTAACTCAAACCATATCCAAACTCCCATTGGGGATAATAAGTAGGGTTGTCGAAATTATTGTTATCCTTATATATATCCACATATTTGCAGTAATAATTATTTAATTCATTCGGGTATCTTGGGTATGTGAAAGGCAATTTTCCGCTCGGATTTATTTTACCGATTAGGATGTCAGCCAACACATTTCCACCTTCATTACCAGGTATAAAAATATCTACAATAGCTTTTGCATACGCTTCAATTCTAGAAATAATTCTCGGACGTCCTTCCGACAACACATAAACGATGGGCTTACCTGTTTTTGAAAGAGCTTTTGCCAGCTCTATTTGTGATTCAGACATTTCTAGATTATTAATATTATTTTTCGCTTCAGTTCTGGAAATTTCGCCAATACATAATATAATAACATCACAATTTCTTGCTTTATCAATGGCTTTATTCACGTCTTTCAGTTCATCGAAAGATGCTCCTTCTTCGTATTCTGTTTTTTCTGCTCCAAAGACATTTTGTATTGCTTCTAAAATAGTGTTTTTATTTTCTTCAGTTTTATCTGAACTTTCACCTTGCCAAGTTCTTGACCAACCACCATTCAATACACGCATAGAATTTGCACATGGTCCCGTTACCAAAACTTTCATGTTTCTTGACAATGGAAGAAGGTTATTTTCATTTTTGAGTAAGGTAACACATTCTCCTACTGCATCATAATTTTGTTTGTTAGATACCAAACTATTAAAGTTAGGGTAGTCATTTTTATTTCCAATAGGATTTTCAAACAATCCAACAATAAATTTTACTCGTAAAATCCGTCTCACAGCATCATCAATTCTGGACATAGACACTTTTCCTTCATTTACCAACTCAATTAAATCAGTATAAAAATCAAACTTAAAAGGAACCATACTCATATCCACACCAGCATTGATAGCCATTTCGACTGCTTCTTTATTATCTTTAGCTACCTTATGCCGATTATATAACTCTTTAATATCTTCCCAATCAGAAACGACAAATCCAGTAAAACCAAGCTCTTTTTTCAACACGTTGGTAAGCAGATATTTGTTGATATGTACGGGAGTTCCATTAATTTCTCCGCTGTTAACCATAACAGTCAATGCTCCAGCTTTTATGGCCGCCTGATAAGGTGGAAGATAATACTCCCGCAATTCTCTTTCAGAAACATTCGCCTGTGTTCTATCATGTCCATTATCTGATGCACCGTAGCAAATGAAGTGTTTCAGACATGCAGTAACGTGATATTTGTCTATGGTAGTGTAATTTCCCTGATAACCTAATACACAAGATGAACCTAATTCACTGTTCAACAAAGGGTCTTCTCCATAAGATTCCCACAAACGTGCCCACGAAGGATTCTTAGTCAAATCCATTGCCGGACTAAATGTCCATGGAATAAACGATGAACGAGTTTCATAAGCAGTTGTTTCTGCAATTTTTTTAACCAAATCCCTATTAAAAGACGCAGCTTGTGTTATTGGCTGAGGAAAAAGCACTGAATTAGTAGTATAATTATTTCCGTGAATGGCATCAATTCCATATAGTACAGGAATCTTTAACCTTGTTTTTTGAGTTGCTGCCTGAATCTGAGTGATTCTATCTCTCCATTCATCAACATTTAATGAAGCTGAACCACCAACGTTTAGTATAGAACCAACTTTATATTTTACAACTACTTCGTCAAGCTTCTTAATATTAATAGAATACGGCAAATCAGGATTATCATTTTTTTTTCCTTCCAGAAATGTTTTCACATCCAGCTGTGTCATTTGTCCGACTTTATCTTCCAAAGTCATTTTTGATAAAAGATTTTCTACTTTACTTTCAATGGCTTTATTCTGAGCATTTAACATTAGAAATAGTGTACTTAAAATCAGAATTGTTTTGAATCTTTGCATAGATAAAAATGTGTATTTTGAATTATTTTATATGAAAATGGATTCACTTGATATTTATTTTATTATTTGTAACATATACATTAATGGAAAGAGGTTTATAAAAACCATTTCCAAAAAAGTCAACAGCTCTTTGTCAGATATCTCTTTCAATATTCAATTTTGGAAGCTCTGACTCAATGATTGGGAGGTAATTGCGATTTAATCTAACATATAAATCGATTTATAAAGAATGGAAACTTTAAATCGCAATTTGAAGGATAGAAAAAAATAAAATCATTCAGGTATTAGCAAACATGTCGATCTATAAATTAATATCTTACTTTATAGATAACCAATTAACACAGACAATATAATTTAAAATGCACAACATGCTTTATTATAGCCTGTTGTACATTTATAAAAGCATTTAAAAAATTATTTTTTCGAAAATTTACCTGTTATAATACCATTTTCATCAGTTACGTTGATTATATATAAACCGTTCAACAAGTTATGCACATCCACACTATTCCCTTTTATTCCTTTATTAATTATAGTTCTACCGGCCATGTCCGATATCAGTATTCTAGCGTTTTCTGTAAATCCATTCAAATACAATTCGTCAACAACTGGATTAGGATAAATCCTTATATTATTTTTCACGATCTCTGCTCCTGTTGTGAAACTTGATGATTCATAAGCACCTAAATCAATAGTACTATTACCGATTCGAGAATTTCCAGCAAGATCTATAGTGGTCGTATTAAATGAATTAGTGCCCACATTGATAGCTGGACTACCTGATTTCAAAGTATAGTTACTAGCTCCCAAATTAGGTGAAATCAGAGTAAACACTTGATTTGCTGTTATTCCTCCAATTGCAAGATCGGCAACAGAGCTACCCTCAATTAATGAAGTGTTTTGTCTTGCATCGTTAAGATAAACAAGATTAGTTCCTGATGTAAACCCTCCAAATACTATTGAATTGTTAAAAAGATAATTATATGAGAAATGAGAAACACCAGGATAATTATTAACTATAGTAGTATTTATAATCTTGCAATCTCCGTCTAAATAAATTGTTGATGTAGTATTTGCAGATGTACTCTTACTTGAATTTTCAGCAATTAAACAATTCGTTAATTGTGTAATTCCTTTGTTTCCACCAGTTAGATATACAGCACCAGCACCATCAGAAGAAGAATAGTTTTTAATAAACTGACAATTAATAATATTTGGTACATTCGAAGATGCTACAGTAAAACCAGAAGCTAACCCCATCCCTTTACCTTGGTTTAATGTAAAGACACAGTTGGATATAGTTGAAGTTGAGTTCATCAACAGAGCTCCACCTCCGGTTTGAGTATTTATAACTTCTCCGTTATAAGTTGGATTTGCACCAGTCCATGTTGCTCGTCCATTTTTAATGGTAAAACCGTCTAAAAGGGAAGAACCGGTATTACCAACTGAAAGAACCACATGATAAGCATCTTCAATAGATGCAGTAAAACCTATTGAAAAATCATTTATAGTGGTACCGCTAGTCCAGTCATTTTTAGAAAAATCTCCGGATAAAGTTGTTTCGTTTGTTTTAGAATCACGATTTGCAAATGTAGGGTCTCCTGTTGAAGGAAATCCACCATATACTTTAACATTATTTTTCAGCAGAAAAGTGTTGTGATTAGAAGATAAACCTGTTATAAGAGGATGACTTGGATAATAGGTGCCTTGTGCTACCCATACTTCACCTCCACCAAGAGTTTCCAACTGATCACTCATAGCCTGAATATCACTTGATGCCGCGGCCCAAGAAGTTCCATCACCAGTTCCATTAACTTTTACATATCGGATCTCTTGTGCTTGTGAATTCACAAAAAAAGCAAAAACAATAATTATAATTGCAAAATAATTTTTTTCCATTATTTCTAAGTTTGAATTGTTATTAATAATATATGATTTTTTATATTTGTTATTTATTAGAATAGCAGTGTAAGCTGATTTTATTTAGATTCTAAATTTTAGTTGTGAAACGCACAACATATTCTATTATACCTCTGTTGTGCGTATAGAAATTATTTTTTCGAAAATTTACCTGTTTTTATACCATTTTCATCGACTATGTTGATTATATATAAACCTTTTGACAAATTATGTACATCTACACTATTCTCTTTTATCGCCTTATTGATTATAATCCTACCAGCCATGTCCGATATTATTACGCTAACGTTATCTGTATATCCCTCTAAATGCAATTTATCAACAACTGGGTTGGGGAAAATTTTTATGCAATTTTTCACGATTTCTATCCCAGTAGAGTAATTTGATTCATAAGCACCCAAATCGATAGTTCCATTGAAACGGGCATTGCCTACTAAATCTATAGTTGCTACAGTAGGAAAATTAGTATTATTATTAGAAGTTGTGGTATTATTATAATATGAATCAGTACCTACATTTAAAGCCGGTCCGTCTGTCTTCAAGCTATAGTCACTGGCTCCTAAAGTTGTTGAAATATTTTTAAACACTTGGTCAACAGTGATAGTACCTATTGACAAATCTGAAATAGGACTGCCTTCAACTAAAGAAGTCTTTTGTCTAGTGTTATTGTAATAAGTAAGGTTTGTGTTACTAATTCCACCAAATATTAAAGAATTATAGATATAATATTGGCATGCAAGATAGCATTCTTTTGGCATGTTATTTACTACAGTAACATTATAAAAACTACAATCTCCATCCATAAATATTGAACCAATCGGAGAAATAGGAGAAGTGCCGGTCATTCTGTTTTCAGCGATTAAACAATTAATTAGTGTTGTTACTCCCTTATTTACTCCACCAGATAAATATACTGCACCAACAGCCGAATTTCCATCATAATTTTTAATAATTTGGCAATTGATAACATATGGTTTATTAGTGCTTGCAGTATTGAAAACAGAAACTAAACCAGCTCCTTTTCCTTGACATAAAGTAATCTTACAGTTAGATATTGTTGATGTTGAATTTACCAGAAGAACCCCCCCCACCCATCTGTGTGTCAACAACTTCTCCGTTATAAGTTGGATTTGCACCAGTCCATGCTGCTCGTCCATTTTTAATGGTAAAACCATCTAAAAGCGAAGAGCCGGTATTACCAACTGAAAGAACCACATGATAAGCATCTTCATTAGATGCAGTAAAACCTATCGAAAAATCATTTATTGTGGTACCGCTAGTCCAATCATCTCTTGAAAAATCTCCAGATAAAGTTGTTTCATTTGTTTTAGAATTACGATTTGCAAATGTGGGGTTTCCTGTTGAAGGAAATCCACCATATACTTTAACATTGTTTTTTAATAGAAAAGTGTTGTGATTAGAAGATAAACCTGTTATAAGAGGATGACTTGGATAATAATTGCCTTGTGCTACCCATACTTCACCTCCTCCTAGAGTTTCTACTGCATTTATCGCTAACTGGATATCACCTGTAGCTGTAGCCCAAGATTTTCCGTTACCAAGTCCGTTTGGCTTTACATACATTACATTTTGTGCCTGCATATTCATTAATAAGGCAAAACTAATAAGTAAAAAAGTAAAAGATTTTGTTGTTTTCATTTGTATAAATTTAAATTGTTTTTATAATTACGCTATGAAGATGTGTTAATCTGTTTAGTCGTTCTTTTACTCTTTGATTAAAAATCTTCATATAATTTGAGAGTGTTGTAATAATTAATATCGCTTTTATTTTATAGATAAGCAATTTGACAAATAATTCCGATTACTTAGAATATATTATTTGCATAAAGGCCGCAATTTTTAAATTACGATTTACTTTTGTACAAAATTACGATTTACTTTTTTTTATAGACCCTGACATAATCATACTTTACCTGATCTGGATATGTACCTAAAGCTCGGTCACCCCCCATCCCTGTAATTTCCATGGATAATACAATAAATTGTGGTCTTTTTGAAATTGGCACATTATTAGTTCTCAATTTCTCAAAACCATCAATATAAATTACATATTCGCTATCAGTCCATTCAATACCGAAAACATGGAAACCTGTTTTAACGGAAGGATTATAAAACCGTTTACCAACAGTCTGATGATTTACGCCATAACCATTCCAATGAAAATTAGATTCAACACTATCAGGAAAAGCTTTATGATACTCAAATATATCAATCTCAACTCCATCATTTGCAGGATTAAGTGTTGCCCCTATACTTGGAGTTTGAAGCCAGAATGCGCTATGTGGACCTATTGTTGATTGCATCATAACCTTGCACTCGAAGTATCCATATTGTTGTTGAAAAATTCCTTCAGTGGAAATCATACCTGTGTAATACTCACCATTGGCATTCTTTGTAGCTTTGATTACAACTTGCCCTGTTCCGTTCAAAGAAACATTTTTTGAATCCATATAGGAAAATGTTCGTAACGCACCGTCAAACCGATACATCCATTTGGAAAGATCTAGATTTTTACCTTCAAACTCATCATTCCAGACAAGCACATACTTATCCATAAGTGCTTCAGGAGTTGGCTTTAAAGATGTTGTATCAATTGGTTTTGGTTTATCAAATGGAATTTCATTAGAACCTTTACAAGAGAATTGTAACACTATTGTTACAAATAATAATAACACAATTTTTGACTTATTCATATTTTTGTAATTTTAACGTTTGTTTGAGCATCACTAAGACTGCAAATCGCTAAGCGAGAAGAGTTTAGCAATTGGGCTAAAGACTTTCTACCAGCCTGGATTTTTCTCTAGTGCAGGATTCATTTCAATTTCTGCTCCTGGAATTGGCCATAGATATTCTCTTTCGTTGAAAACTCTTGTATAAACTGCAGGTTCGCCAGTTAGTTGTAATTCTTTTTTTCCATTTAATAAGGACTGTGAAAGGTGCCAACGTCTTAAATCACTATAACGCACTCCTTCTCCAGCTAACTCTATAGCTCGTTCATGTACTATTCTCTTAAATATTTCATCTTTAGTTCTGGCTTCAAGCCATATTGGTCCGCTATTTAACCCAGGCATATTTACAGATGGCCTTGCTCTTACCCTATTTATTAAAGCAATAGCATTATCATATTGATCAAGTTCGTTATAACTTTCAGCAAGCATCAACAAAACATCGGCAAATCTTATAAGTGGAAAGTTGATAGGACTTTGTTCTCTGTTAAGTATGAGACCACCCTCATTACCTACAGAAACAAATTTTCGCCAGAAACATGTATTAAATCCAAAATTATTTCTTATAAATCCGTTGTTTATATTAATTGAAAAGTGTACCAGTATTTCAATTAATATAAACAAACAACCCGAGAATGTTGAATTCTCGGGTTGTCATTTTTTTTAATCAAAAGCTATTCTTTGTGACTGGTTCAAAGTTCACACAATCCACTCGCACTATTTCACCAGAACAGAAACACTACTTTTTATATCAGCAGAAGAGGCTGCATTGCAAAGCACAAATTCTCCTGGCTCCACTGTCCAGTTATGCGTTTTATCGTTGAAAAAGGCAAGGTCCTTCACCTTTATTTCCATCTCCACAGTCTGAGTTTCACCAGCTTTCAGGAATACTTTTTTGAATGCTTTCAACTCTCTAACCGGACGAACAACAGATGCTTTTGTTTGCGAAGCATACACTTGCACAGCTTCTGCGCCATCTACTTTGCCTGTATTTTTTACTGTAAACGATAGCTTAATGGTTTCGTCGGTTGCGTATTGTTTTTTATTGACAGTAATTTTTCCGTATTCAAAGGCTGTGTACGAAAGTCCGAAACCAAATGGAAACAAAGGCTTGATTTTCTTGGTATCGAACCAGCGGTAACCCACCAGAATGTCTTCCTTGTATTCTTGCTTGATACTATCGCCAGGATAAGATATTTCGCCAAAAGCATGTGCGCCATAATCATTCAGTTTGGCGGCAAAAGTGAAGGGCAACTTTCCGCTTGGATTTACAACGCCCGCAAGTACATTAACAATGGCATGTCCAGCTTCCGAACCGCCATACCAACCTTGCACCAAAGTGCTAGCTTGTTTTAACCAGGGCATTTCGTAAGCATTTCCGCTCAGCATTACCAACACAATGTTTTTATTTACTTTTTGCAATGCAGCAATCAGCTCGTTTTGGCCAAATGGTAAGCCGTACGAACGACGGTCGTCGCCCTCGCTGTCTTGTTGCGTATTTTTATTTAAACCGCCTACAAAGATGACAATATCAGACTTTGAAGCAAGTTCCACAGCCTCTTTCAGAAGCAAAGCAGCATCATATTCCGACGCATTTACTTTATCGTAAGAAACTGCCCCTGAAGCATATCCCAATGAATATTTAATCTTATCAGCACCAAATTTTTCGGTCAATGCTTGCAAAGGTGAGATTTCATGTTTTGGCTTCAATTCCGATGAGCCACCGCCTTCGGTCAATTTCCGGGTGGCGTTTTCGCCTATTACAGCAATGGTTTTATATTTGGAAGCAATAATTGGCAACAAATTGGCTGAGTTTTTCAGCAATACAATTCCTTGTTCAGCCACGGTGCGTCCCACATTATGATGCTCTTCACTGGCCAATGAACCATAAGGTTTATTTACATTCATGGCGGTGCGGAAAATAAGTCGGAGAATGCGTGAAGCTTTTTCATCTACATTGGAAACTGGAATTTCACCCGATTGCAGCATTTTCAAATATGGATCAGCCAGAAAATAGCTGTCGTAGGCATTTGCTTTGTTTGAAGTAAAACCGTTTGTCCATGTCCCCATTTCAATATCCTGCCCATTGAGCGCTGCATCTTTTGTATTGTGTGCCCCACCCCAGTCGGTAATTACGCAACCGTCGAAAGCCCATTCACCTTTCAATATTTTATTCAATGTCAATTCGTTTTCGCAGGCATATTGCCCACGTATTTTATTGTATGAACCCATGATGGACCATACTTTTGCTTCTTCAACAGCAGCTTTAAAGGCTGGAAGATAAATTTCGTACAATGCACGGTCGCTGATTTGAACATCGATATGTCCGCGCCATTTCTCCTGATTATTCAAAGCATAATGTTTCACGCAAGCTGCAACACCATTTTCCTGTACGCCTAGAATATAAGGAACTACCATTTTTGATGCCAAATAAGGATCCTCACCAAGGTATTCGAAATTACGGCCATTCAACGGCGTTCGATAAATATTTACTCCCGGCCCGAGCAACACATCTTTGCGACGATAACGAGCCTCTTCGCCTACCGCCTTGCCATAAAGTGCTGACATTTGCGGATCCCAAGATGCTGCCAGACAAGTCAGTGCTGGGAAAGCAGTACAAGAATCATTCGACCAATCGGCATGACCCCAACTGTCCCAAAGAATTTCCATGCGAACACCATGAGGACCATCGCTCATCCATAATTCAGGAATTCCCAAACGTGGAACACCATGCGTGCTAAACTTTGACTGTGCGGTACATAGTTTCACTTTTTCTACGAGGGTCATGTGCGAAAGTGCATCTTTAACCCGCAGTTCAATCGGTTGTGTGTTGTCGAGATAGTCGGGTTTTGTTTGTGCTTGCAGTCCTGCAATTACTAACAGACACAACAAAAATGTTTTTAGTTTTGTCATTGGATTTATTGTTTATTTATTGAATTGATTATTTTCTTTTTCAGTAATTCCTTTCCAGTGATCAGTCCGAAAAGGTACCGCAGGGAATCCTTCGGCATTTATCAAATTACAATCTGGATTATCGCACCATGCATAACGTACAGCAATCGGATTAATTACTTTTTCTGAACTTATAATTATTTCATCGCCCTGAATTTGTGCTTTGGCGTTATAGAACTTCTTATCATCTCCCGCAATGGTGAACTCACGTGGAGCGAGGCTGTCATTAGTTTTAAGTCCAGCACCGGTTTCAGAGAATGAGATTCTGATTGAGTTGCCATCTATTTTGTAGCTGCGAAACAAGGGCCCGGATACGGTGCCTTGTTTTCCATACAGCATTTTTTCGGCCTGCAACGCTAATCTAAGCCCCACATCCTGCTTGTTTGTAGGGTGAATATTATCAGTAACACCTAAATCAATGGCACAAACCATTCCTGTATTTGGATGATTCAAAGCCATGGCTTGGGCTTCACGCAGTTCTGCCCATTCGCTTTCCATGGGACCTGCTTGTCGCTTTTTATAATTCGGTAGTTGCACGTACAAAAAAGGAAGATAGCCCTGTTGGAAACGGACTCTCCAATCGGTAATCATCATGGGGAATAAGGTCCGGTAGTAGTAAGCCAAACTGTCATTGGCTTCACCCTGGTACCACAAAAAACCTTTCAGCCCATAAGGGATCAGTGGATGAATCATTGCATTGTACAACAAGGTGGGATAGTACTGATAGTTGTGAATCTTGGGCAATGAAGGTTCCATGTCCTTCTTGTATTTCCAGCTTCCGGCAATGCTTATTTGGCTTTTCCCATCGGAGAAGTACATTTCCTGAGCGGGTGGATTGAATCCGCCGCCACCCCAAAGATACGCCATGCGCACAGCGATTATATTCTTGCCCGTATGTAGAAGACCCTTTGGAATAGTGTAATTATGCGTTTTGTTGGCATTCCAAACTGTTTTGCATATTTCCTTTCCATTCAGATATACTGAATAATTCATTTCGGGATGTCCCATATTCAGAGTGACCGTTTTTGAGTCAAAACCTACAGGTAACTCTATTGTTTTGCGTAGCCAAATCATTCCTTCATAATAAGGAATTCCCGAAGTTTTAAGTACGGAAGGCATGCTAACTTCGTCCCATTTTGAATCGTCGTATGCAGGTTGAGTAATTATATTATCCGTATTGTTTTTTGGATGATAGACGATATCCCAAAAATGGATTAGATCAAGACTGTCTTTTACGAAATGAACAGGCTTTACACTGTCGATGGCAATAACTTGATTTCTGGTAATGGATGAAGTCAACATCATTTCCTTGCTGGTCCAGGCTTCAACGGGCGAACCACCCCAGGTAGCCTGGAGAATACCTATCGGCACATTGATATCCCTATGGATTTTTCGTGCAAAATAGTATGCAACCGCCGATGTGGTTTTTACAGTTGACGAATCACACACTTTCCACGAACCTGCCAAAATATCGGCTTCTGGCTTAACGCTTTTATTGTGAGCAACAAAGAAGAAGCGGATATTGGGATAATTGGCTTGTTTAATTTCAGCCTTTGCATTCTTAGCTTCTTGTACCTGCAACTCCATATTCGACTGACCAGATGCCAACCAGACATCACCCACCAGTACATCCTCAAATTCAATTTTCTGTTCGGGGTTTTCGGTTACAAAAACAACTAATTTATATGGACCACCGGCTTTGAATTTGGGTATATGTAACAACCATTTCCCGTTTTCATCAGCGTATGTTTTTGTTTGCGTGCCACCGAACAGTACCGTAAGCTCCTTTCCGGCAACGGCATTTCCCCAAACGGGAATTTCAATGTTCCGCTGCAATACCATGTGGTTACTAAATACCCGGGGCATGGTTAGCTGAGCCGATATTATGAGGTTTTGGCTTAGAAAAAGGAATAAAAAAAGGATTACTCTCACTGTATTTTTATTGCTTGATAAGGTTTAAAAAATACACATCATTCTCCCTAAGATCAAGTTCCTTGCTAAAAGTTTTAGAGGCATCCACTTTTACTTTTTGCGTCGAAAACGGAGATCCATCATTCTGTTTCTTTATTTGCTCCACTTGTGGTTTTGTCAACTGATTTGGTCGTCCCATAGCCAGATAAGTAGCGTAAGCGTCATTCGATTTATATCCGACTTTGTAAATTTCCAATTGATACTTTCCTTTGGGTACATCGGACAAGTTGATACGAATATTGCCTTTTGATTTTGCAGGTAAATCTTTAATGTAATATGCCTGATTGTTGATTGAATCTTTCGGAGATGTATTGGTGAAATCCCAAAGTAGCACTTGAATATTTCCTTTTGTATCTTTACATACCCACGAACATGAATCTGCGTTTTGCAATTCAGTTTTTCCTAACTGATTCATAAACTTATAGGAATAAAAAGCAGGTTTATTGATCCCTTGTGTGTTCAATAGTCCGAAGCCACCGTGGAAAGGTGTGAAGCGCGGTCCGGCTTCTTCAAAAATATCGGTGAAAACCCAATACGACATGGAGTTGGCAGCATTACCAACTTGTTTTATCTTTTTTAGAATATAAGCGGCTTCATGATAACTGTCGTGAATAGGGTCGGCGGGTGTGTACGACGAGCTCCACTCGGTGTAATGAAGTTGCAGATTTGGCATAGTCGAGTTTGCAATTTGTTTGCGGGAGTTTAGAACTTCGCCACTTACCGCCATCGGGTTCTTACTCAGAACGGTACCGGAATTACCATACTCATCCAAGAAACCTTGTTCTACTCCATAAGCATGTGTACTGATAAAATCGAGAGGAACAGCGTTTTTCTGACAAAACTCTATCATTTCGGGCACCCAGGCAGCTCCGGCAGTAGCAGGTCCACCTATGCGGAAATCTTTATTTACGCTTTTAATCGCATTTGCCGAATATTTGTACAGTTTGAAATACTCTTCCTGTGTTCCCGTCCAAAAGCCAGGTGATAAATTCGGTTCATTCCAAACTTCGAAATACCATGTTTTCACTTCTTCAACACCGTAACGATCAGAAAAGTGAGCAGTCAGATTGCGGATTAAATCACCCCATTTGTTATAATCTTTCGGTGGAGTAACATTTCCTTTCCACCAAAAAATGGTTTGCGGACCGCTCGCTAATGCAGAAGGCATAAAGCCCAGCTCTACAAATGGTTTTATGCCAATGCTCAGCAAATAGTCAAATAAAGGGTCGATATACATGTAATTGTATTCCGGATTCCCATTCCGATCTTCGCGATAAACTGCCATATCATCGCTCAACAATCCGTGCATACGAATGTACTTGAAATCACAGGATTTCTTTACCTCAGCCAGTTGTTGTTGCCAATCGGCCCTCAATCCTTCGTTGGCCCGACCGGCACCGATACATTCCTTGAACATGGTGTTCAGTGGCCCTTTTACCTTGTAAAAATCGGTATTGATCACCCGTTTCTGGTGGCCCGAAAGTGGCTGCAGGCAACTGCAAGCCAGCAATAGCAAAGTGGGAATGATTTGTTTTTTCATGATTTAATTTGTTTAAGGAAACTACAACACAAAATTACCTATTCCAAGTGTTTTTTGAGTCTTTAAATGTTTTCAAATGCAGCACATTTCAAACAGTTTTTGTTCAAAATGTTTCTTTTTGGAGGGTAATATGTTTAATCATTGAAAAAGCTCTCAAAAAACAGGCATAATGTCTGTTTTTTGAGAGTTCAACTTGATTTACTATTCCATAAACTTTTTCTTGTATTCGTTGGGACTCACACCATATTCATCCTTAAAGTATTTGCGGAAGTATTTGGGGTCATTGAACCCAACCTGATAAGCCACTTCATTGACAAATAACTGGCTTTTTTCCAACAAGTCAGCAGCTCGTTTCAACCTTATAAACCTTATAAATTCGGATGGCGTTTTATCGGTGAGCGATAGTATTTTCTTGTAGAAATAGACCCGGCTCATGCCCATTTCACGACACAAATCTTCCACCAGAAAGTCACTGCTTGCAATATTTGCTTCGACTAATGCAACAGCTTTCTTCACGAATTTCTCATCCATAGAAGTTATTTCTACATCGTTGGTGGTAATGTCCACTTTCCGTTTGAACTGATCACGTGTCTTTTTTTGTCTATCAATAATCTTTGATACTTTCAATGATAGCATTTCCATATTAAATGGCTTCGCAATATAATCTTCGGCTCCTGCTTCCAGTCCAATGTATTTGTTTTCGTCGCCAGCTTTAGCAGTAAGTAAAATGATGGGAATGTGAGAAATTCGAATGTCCTGCTTAACCAAACGGCATAGTTCAAAACCATCCATATTGGGCATCATTACATCGCTTATAATAATATCGGGCATTTTGTCCAAAATTACTTTGTGTGCCTTTTCGCCATCTTCGGCTTTCAGTATACGATAACTATCGGTAAACATGGCCGAAATGAAATTACGAAAATCCTCGTTATCATCAACAATCAACATAAGCGGAAGTTTGTTGCGAAGGTCTTCCACAAGAGTTTCCTCCTCAGTTAGCTCATCAACAGTTGCTTCCTCAGTATTATTAAGGGTTATAGTCTCTTTATAAATCTGTTGATTGGCCGGAATAACAAACGAAAATGTAGATCCTTTTCCGGGTGTGCTTTCTACCCCAATGTCGCCAAAATGCAGCCGAACATACTCACTTACAATATGTAGTCCAACACCGGTACCAGTCTGATTTCCATTCTCAGTATTTTCCACACGATAGAAACGTTCAAAAACCCGTTCCAAGTCATTGGCGGGTATGCCAATTCCAGTATCAGAAACTGAGAATTTCAAAAGCTTCTTATCATCGTTTAGTTGCTGTATCAAGCTAATGTTGATATCTATTTTTCCAGAAATCGGAGTGAATTTAAAGGCATTAGAAAGGAGATTTGTCACTATTTTTCTCATTTTCTCGGGATCAAATTCCATGCGCAATTCTGATATTGATGTAGAAAAAGTAAAGTTGATCGACTTCCGATTGGCAAGCTCAGTAAACGAATAGCAAATGTCTTTTATAAATGCCACAATGTCACCTACGGAGATGTTGAGGGTATCTTTTTGAACGTCAAGTTTGCGAAAATCAAGGAGCTGATTCACCAATTCCAATAATCCATTGGCATTGCGCTGAATAATGGAAAGCATTGTTTGCTGTTCTTCCGATTTAATTTCACGCATTAGCTTTTCAACAGGGCCAATAATAAGCGTCAACGGCGTACGGAATTCATGACTGATATTGGTAAAAAAACGGAACTTCATTTCATCCATTTCATGCAGTTGTTTTGCTTCCCGCATCCGCTGGGTGCTCTCAAATTCCCGCTGTTGTTTACGTAAATTGAAATTCACAATATACCATAGAACTACCAATCCTAGTATTATATAAATAAGAATTGCCCACCATGCAAACCAAAAAGGTGGCATCATAACGATTTCAAGTTTTAACGGTATGGTACTCCATACATTATCATTGTTGCACGCATACACTAATAATTGATAGGTACCTTGATTCAAATTGGAATAAGATGCCGTTCCTATACCAGATTTTGTTTCTATCCAGTGATCGTCAAAACCAGTTAATTTATAGCGATAACGGTTTTTGTCTGGATGAATATAACTTAAGGCAGAGAAATTCAGCGTGAAGTTCTTATCATCGTAATGCAATACAATCTTTTTCAGACTCGAAATTGATGAACTTAAAACAATTCTATTCTTGTAAAACTGACAAGGTTGTATTTCTTCGTTCTCAATTAAAAGTTGAGTAAAGTGTGGTTGTGGAGCCGTTTTATTGAAGTGAATGGTATTTGGATCAAAAACAGTATATCCTTTGGTGCAACCAATGTAAATTTTACCTTCTTTGTTTTTGAAAACTGCATTTTGATTAAGTATTGAACTTGGCAATCCATCGTTTTCATCAAATGAAACCACTTTGTAATGATATCTCCCGGCATTGTTACTAAAATATATGCAAGCCAGTCCGTTTCGAGTTCCAGCCCAGATGTTTCCATTGTTATCTTCAACCAACGATACAACCTGATCACTTGGCAAACCGCTCGCTTTATTGATGTAACTGAGAGAGTTTTTGGCTTTGTTGTAGATATTTATTCCGTTATCGGTAGCTATCCACAATTGATTTCGGCTGTCAATGAGAGTATTGTACACCACCAAATCTGAAAGTTTATTTTTTTGATTCTTATATTTAAAAACCGGGGTAATTGTATTGGTTGCTATATTTAAAATGTCAATTCCAGCCGAACTACTTAAATAAATCAATGTTGTATCTTTTGTATACATCGACAAAATAAAGTTGGATGACATAATCGGATTATTGCTGATATCATGCTTTCTAAAGTATTTACGAGTGGGATCCAACTGATCTACACCACCACCAAGTGTGCCTACCCAAAGGTTCTGACGGCGGTCTTCAATAATTCCATAAATACTTTTATTGGACAATGAATTGGGATTATTCACTTCGGGCAAATAACGAGTGAATTTATCGCCAATTAATTGATTCAATCCTCCAAGATAAGTTCCAAACCACATGGCACCTTTTTTATCTTCCAACATAGAGATGACGATATCCGACGATATACTCGCTTTATTATTATTTTGATTTCTATAAAGCTTAAAACTTTGGCTCTTTTTGTCATACTTTAATAAGCCACTTCCATTTGTTCCAATCCAAAGATTTCCGGTGCGGTCTTCATATAGCTTATTACAGTCTTTGTTTTCCAATTCTGGATGGTGGTAAAAAAATAATGGAGATTTATCAAATTTAAACATGCCCGGATGATAGTACGAAACACCATTTTTGTAGGTTCCCACCCACATAATGTCATTATTGTCATAATATAAGCTGATGGCAGAGTTCTGACTCAGAGAATTTGGATTCATTGGATCGTTGCGAAGTACGGTCAACGCATTGGTTTTCTTATCAAATACATTTACACCTCCATGGTCGGTGCCAATCCAAATGCGGTCATTCTTATCTTGTTCAATAGCACGTACAAAATTGGAAGTGATAAATTTATCCACTGGATTTCTAAAATCCTGCTTGTCATTACCAAAAAACACCCAATTGGAATTTGTAAAATCATAATATAATAGACCTTTGTCACCTATGCCCGGGTAAATCCAAGGGCAACCACTTGCATCAATAAAAAGATGCTTATCCATTGTTGAACCCTGTATATTTTCCTTTATATAGCTATTGCGAAAATCTACAGTATTAGTCTTTTCGTTAAACCGCTCCAATAATCCAGACTTAAATAGAACCCATAAAAGGTTTTGATCGGAGCGGATGTCAATTATTGGACCTTTGCTCAATGAATTGCCATTTGCTGATTGTTTGAAACAGACTAGTTTTTTTAAGGTAACATCATATTTGTATATACCGTCATTGGCATGATAAAAATAAAAATTTTTCTGCTTATCGATTTCTATAATTGTAGGTGTAAAATAAATTCCCATAGGAGAAAGTATGGTTGATAGGTTCCTTTGGAATTTTTCAATGTCTATATTGAAGACAATCGTATTGGGATTTCCAATGATCCACAAATTTCCATTCACATCTTCTTGAATTTTTGAAACAGCATTGTACAATAAACTGGTAGTATCATTTTTGATGGATTTGTACACTTTAATCTGATTGCCGTCATATCGGTTCAATCCAAAGTTGGTGCCTATCCACATAAATCCGCGGCTATCTTTGAAAACGCATTCCACCTGATTGTTGGATAATCCATGTGTATTATCTAATCTGACAAAATTATATATTTCGGCTTTTACTCCCAAGACTATGCTTAACGCCAAGACCAATAAGTATTTTTTCATTCTCCGTATTTGTGATTTTTATAATGCAAATGTATGAAAATAATGGCTGTTTTTGATTGATATTACCCTAAGTTATCAAACAAGCCCTACAAAGAGAACATAAAGCCCCCATCGGTTATCAATTGTAACCTTGAATTAGAACATATTCCCAAGGGTGGATAATAAGGAAATAGTACATTTGCTAACCTTAAATACGAAATTCTTTCGAACTATAATATTATTGAAATCATGGATAGGTATAAATTAATTGTGTTGTTATGTGTTGTTGCATCTTTGGTAGGATGTAGCCCGAAAGCTTTTCAGAAAACTGCGGATGGTATTCTGATTTCATTAAAGCAATCCTCTCCTGAGGATGTAAAAACCATCCGCCTGCAAGTGGTTACCGATAATATAATACGAGTATCGGCTACTCCTTCCAATAATTTCTCGGATGTTCCCAGTTTGATAGCTACTTATACCGATATCCAAAAGGACGGATGGGATGCCCATCAAAAAGGGGACACCGTGGTACTAAAAACAGCAACTACTATTGCGCTGGTTTCTCTGAAAACGGGACAAATTACCTTCACTGATTTAAAAGGCAATGTAATTCTGCAAGAACAAAATGGTGGAGGAAAAACATTCAAACCCATCAATATGGATGGACATGAAGGCTATACTTTCCGTCAGGTTTTTGAATCTCCTTCCGACGAAGCCTTCTACGGTTTAGGCCAACACCAATCAGACGAATTTAATTACAAAGGAAAAAATGAAGTGTTGTACCAATACAATACCAAAGTTTCAGTTCCTTTTATAGTGTCCAATAAAAACTACGGTATCCTTTGGGACAATTACTCACTCACCCGTTTTGGCGACCCACGGGAATATGCCAACCTGAACCAGTTCAAATTATTCGACAAGAATGGCAAGGAAGTTGGACTGACCGCAATTTATTTGGTAAATAAAGATCCGAAAAACGTATTTGTGGAACGTACAGAGAAAACCATCGATTACGAAAACCTCGAAACGGTTACCAACTTCCCTAAATCATTCCCGTTCAACAATGCTTCCATCAGCTGGGAAGGTCAAATTCAACCTACCGAAAGTGGATTGTTCCACTTCATATTGTATTATGCCGGATATACCAAAGTATATTTAGACGATAGCTTGGTGGTGGCCGAAAGATGGCGCACCGCCTGGAATCCGAACAGTTATAAATTCACCGCCAACCTAAAAGCAGAAAAGAAGCACAAAATTCGTATTGAATGGATGCCCGATGGCGGCATATCTTACATAAGTCTAAAAGCCTTGAGTCCTGTTTCGGCTGAAGAACAATCCAAACTCTCTTTGTGGTCGGAAATGGGAAAACAGCTCGATTATTATTTTATTCGTGGCAATAATGCCGACCAGGTAATCAGCGGCTATCGCACCGTAACGGGCAAAGCACAAGTGATGCCAAAATGGGCCATGGGTTTTTGGCAAAGTCGCGAGCGTTACAAAACGCAAGATGAATTATTGAGTACACTGCGTGAATTCCGTCGCCGCCAAATCCCTATTGATAATATCGTGCAAGACTGGTCATACTGGAATCAGGACGCATGGGGAAGTCATGAATTTGATGCCACACGTTTTCCAAATCCTGCAGCCATGGTAAAAGAAGTTCACGATTCGTCGGCTCGCATCATGATTTCCGTTTGGCCAAAGTTTTATTCCAACACAAAGCATTTTAAAGAATTTGACGAAAAAGGATGGATGTACAAGCAAGCCATTACCGACAGTGTACGTGACTGGATTGGAACGGGTTACAAAGGTTCTTTTTACGATGCATACAGCAAAGGTGCCCGTGAATTATTCTGGAAACAAATGAATGAAACACTTTACAGCAAAAATTTTGATGCTTGGTGGATGGATGCCGCAGAACCGGATATCAATTCAAATGCAAGCATGGAATACCGCAAGAAATTGATGAATCCTACTGCATCGGGATCTTCTACAGAGTTTTTTAACGCATACGGTTTGATGAATGCAAAAGGGATTTATGAAGGTCAACGCGGCACCAACAACAACGACCGTGTATTTTTGTTGACTCGATCGGGATTTGCTGGTTCACAGAAATATGCAGCAGCCATTTGGAGCGGAGATATTGGTACACGCTGGGAAGATATGAAAGCTCAAATTTCAGCCGGCCTAAACTTCTCTATTTCAGGAAATCCATATTGGACAATGGATAATGGTGGTTTCTGTGTAGAGAAACGTTACGAAAAAGCCAAAGAAGGATCGGAAGACCAAAACGAATGGCGTGAATTGAATGTGCGTTGGAATCAATTTGGTGCTTTTGTGCCGCTGTTTCGCTCACACGGCCAGTTTCCTTATCGCGAATTGTGGAACATTGCTCCCGACAACCATGTGGCTTACAAAACCATGTTGTATTACACACAATTGCGTTATCGCCTCATGCCTTATATTTACACTTTGGCAGGAATGAGTTATTTCAACGACTTCACCATTATGCGTCCCTTGGTTATGGACTTTGGTACTGATAAAAATGTAATGAACATTGGCGACCAATACATGTTTGGTTCAGAAATGATGATTTGCCCGGTTTACGAGTACAAAGCCCGTACCCGCGAAGTCTATTTTCCACAAGGTGCCGGATGGTACAATCTTTTCAATGGGACATTTATTGCTGGAGGAAAAAAACAAACTGTAGCTGCACCGTACGAACGTATGCCCATTTATGTGGCTGCCGGAAGTATCTTGCCAATGGGTAAACAGGTACAAAACACCACGCAAGCACAAACCGATTTAACCTTGTACGTTTATGCCGGCAAAAACGGAACATTTACTTTGTACGAAGACGAAAACGTGAATTACAACTACGAAAAAGGCGCCTCTGCAACCATAGAATTTGGTTATAACGAACAAAACAAAACGCTGAGCATTGGCAACAGAAAAGGCAGTTTTGATGGAATGGCCAAAGTGCGCAACTTCAAAATCGTTCTTGTGGACTCAAAAAATCCGGTAGGAATTGATGAAACTACCAATGCAGCAAAGTCTGTTCTTTACACTGGAAACAAAATAGAAATAAAACTATAAAACGATCCCAAAATTAATACCTTTGGAAAAGTTGGAATCAAAAATAATAACTACTTAAATTTATAAATAACATGAATGAAAAACACAAAAGTCAAAGCGTTCGAAGGGCGTCTAAGCACCTTTTGAACATTTATCTAATTCTGGCGGTGTTGTTCTGTTCGTTTGGACAGTTATCAGCTCAGAATTCAGAAGGAAAAATAACCGGAAAAGTAACATCCGAAAAAGATGGCGAATCACTTATTGGCGTAAGTGTTAAGCTTCTGGGAACTAGCATTGGCACCATCACCGACATCAACGGTGCTTTTACACTTTCAGCCAAAGAAGGTGAAACCCTTGCCATTTCATACATTGGCTATATTGGCCAGCGAGTGAAAGTAACCAAAGGTGAAATGATTATTCGTCTGGCAGAAGACACCAAAAGCCTTGACGAAGTAATTGTTATTGGTTATGGCGTTCAGAAAAAGAAACTGAATACTGGCGCTACCGTGCAAGTAAAAGGTGACGAGTTGATGAAACAAAATACCACCAACGCATTACAAGCCATGCAGGGCTCAACTCCTGGAGTTAACATTACTTCCACTTCTGGTCAGCCCGGAAAAGGAGTGAATGTAACCATCCGTGGTGTTGGATCTATCAATGGTTGCAATCCGCTATATATTGTCGATGGCGTTCAAACAGGAAGTATTGACTATTTGAGCAATTCGGACATTGCCTCGATAGACGTACTAAAAGATGCGGCTTCGGCAGCTATTTATGGCGCACAAGCTTCCAATGGAGTAGTACTTGTTACCACCAGAACCGGAGTAAAAGGAAAATCGATGGTGAGTTTAGACTCGTATTATGGCACCCAAAACATTGCGAAACAGATAAATACGCTTAATGCCGACCAATACGCTCTGATAATGAATGAGCAAGCCATCAATTCTGGCAACTCACCTTTGTATCCTACCGGAGGTAAATCCGCTTATCTTGCAAAATATGCAGACACGAATTGGCTGGATGCCATTACCAATAAAAATGCACCTACCTACAGCCATGCAATTGGCATAAATGGTGGCTCCGATGCATCCGTTTATTCAATTTCGTTGGGTATAACTGGCCAGGATGGAATTATTGGAAGTCATAACACTTCAAGTTATCAACGCTATAATTTCAAAATAAATACCGAGCATGATTTGTATAAAAACTTTTTTAAAGTGGGTCAGCACCTTACATTTTCATATAGTAATTCAACGGGTGTAAATGAAGGAAGTTTATACAGCGGAAATCCTATTCGAAGCGCTATGGGTACAAGTCCTTTTCTGCCTATGTACGACGACAGTGGAAATTACCTGAACAACACCACTGGTAAATCTACCTACAAAGGATCGGCTTGGACACCGTGGGAATCGAGCGAAAATAATCCTTACGCTGCAATGAACGAAAAGGAAAGCCACGCGGTAGGTCAAAAAACAATTGGAGATATCTATGCAGAGATTCAACCCATCAAAGGATTGAAAATGAAAACAGTATTTGGTCTTGAGTACAATTCCAGTACAGATCGTTCATTTATGCCTAAATACGAATTGAGCATGTTGTCTTACAACACTTTGGATTATGCATACCAAAGATTAAGCAAAGACCTAACCTGGAATTGGGACAATACCATTACTTACGATTTCAAGATAAATGACCACGCTTTTACAGCTTTGATAGGATCTTCAATTCGTAAAGGTCAGGGCGAGTTTTTGGAAAGCCAAAACACAAATTTAGTAATTGCAGATTACGATCATGCATGGATAAGTACTTCCGATGCGTTGATGACACCACAAACAAAATACAAAGGTGGACCGAATGATGAATTTATGATGCAATCATTTTTTGGCAGATTGAACTATAATTACAAAGAAAAATACATGGTGAATGCCACATTCCGTGCTGATGGATCATCCCATTTTGCAAGTGGTAACCGCTGGGGTTATTTCCCATCAATTTCTACAGGTTGGGTTATTTCAAACGAAGACTTTATGTCAGGTGTTGGCGGAGTTGACTTTTTGAAATTACGTGCTTCGTGGGGTCAAGCCGGTAATCAAAACATTCCAGCATGGAAATACCTTTCAAGCATTGTTGTCAGCGATACCTATTATTATTTTGGAAATGGAATAAATACCAGCAACTTATCAACGGCAGGTCCTTCCGTGAATAAAATCGGATCATATCCAATTATTGGAAACAAAGCGCTCATCTGGGAAACTTCAGAGCAATCAAACATTGGAATTGATGCAAAATTCTTACAATCCAAATTGGGCGTCAACCTCGATTTATACAATAAAACTTCGAAAGATTGGCTTATTGAAACTTTTATTCGCCCGGAAGCGGGTGGAAATGAATTCGGTGAAAGTAAGGTACTTACCAATGGTGGTGATGTAACAAACAAAGGTATTGAATTGGCTTTAACATGGAATGACAAGCTTTCTAAAGACTTTAATTATTTTGTGAATGGGAATATTGCGTACAATAATAATAAAGTAACGAATGTTCCAACAAGCAGTGGATATATTGTAGGAAATTCTAACGAAGCCTATAACAATGCAGCCGCTATTTATCGCAAAGCAGAAACCGGATTGCCAATTGGATACTTCTGGGGCTACAAAACGGATGGCATACTTCAAAATACGTCAGAAGTAAATAGTTATGTTGCTACATTAAAAGGCAGTGCAAGCAACACCTTACAAGGACGAAATATCACATCCGGTGATGTTAGATATGTGGATGTAAATGGTGACGGTACCATTACTGAAGCCGACAAAACAATGATTGGAAATCCTAATCCCGATTTTACTTTCGGTTTATCATTCGGATTTAGCTGGAAAGCACTAGATTTTTCAGTAATGAGTAATGGAGTAGTAGGTAACGAAATTTTCCAATCGTACAGAGATTATGGAGGTAAAACATCGAATTATACAACTGCAATTTTAAACCGCTGGCATGGTGAAGGCACTTCAAACAATTTGCCACGCGTTACCGAAACGAATATAAACTATCAAATTTCGGATATCTTCATTCACAAAGGTGATTATTTGAGAATTAGCAATATTCAAGTGGGGTATGACTTTGCAAAGAATATTAAATGGAAATATCTTTCTCAACTTCGGTTATATTTTGCAGTACAAAATGCATTTACTTTTACAAAATATGACGGTATGGATCCTGAAGTTGGTTATGGAACTGCTGATACCGGTTCTGGTAGTAGTTCATCTACATCGGGTATCGATTTAGGCTATTATCCTCGCCCTCGTACAATCTTAGTTGGACTTAACGTTAAATTTTAATCTATAAGAAAATGAAACTAATTAGTGTCAGAAAGAAAACACCCTATTTTTTTCAACAATCTTATTGATCCAAAATGATTCAATTTCATTTCGGTCTTATTTTGATTTATTTCGTTGTGTTTTGTGAACAAATTATCAATCATG
>Ga0247844_1002129_pt1 | contig 33316 bp, 28 predicted proteins | sample LaCtaG_FD_192421 | JGI IMG/M metagenome (GOLD analysis project Ga0247844, IMG submission 192421) | Freshwater microbial communities from meromictic Lake La Cruz, Castile-La Mancha, Spain - LaCruzMarch201714.5m_1 | ecosystem: Environmental > Aquatic > Freshwater > Lake | place: Spain: Castile-La...
CCGTCCGGCGCGAGGCCCTCGACTGGCACGCGCATTTCAAAACGCTTCTCAACGAGATCGCCTGGGATGGGGAGTGGTATGTGCGCACGCTCTGCTCGGGCGGCTACACGCTGGGGTCAAACGCCAACCCTGAGGGGAAAATTTTTGTCAACACGCAGAGTTGGGCGATCCTCTCCCAGACCGCGCCGCCCGAGCGCGCGGCCCTTTGCATGGCCGCCGTGGACCGCCTCATCGAAAATGATTACGGATTTTCGATCGCCGCACCGCCGTTCACGGCGTTCGACGAACGCGTCGGAAAGTTTTCGGCCTCCCGTCCGTGGATGGCCGAAAATGGCGGGTGTTACAACCATGCCGCCGGCTTTAAAGGCGTGGCGGATTGCATGCTGGGACGCGCCGACCAGGCCTGGCGCACGTATCTGAAGGTCGCCCCGGGCAGCCCGTGGAACCCGGTCGCCAACTCGTGGGTCGAGCCGTTTTCCTTCACCAATTGCTACAGCCTCACGCCCGAACATCCGGGCATGGCGATGTATCCCTGGCGAACCGGCACGACCGCATGGTTCACCCAGCTCCTGCTCGAATGGATCCTCGGGGCCCGCCGCCACTACGACGGCCTGCTCATCGACCCCTGCCTGCCCGCCGCTCTCCCCCGAGCGCGCGTCGTCCGCACCTTCCGGGGCTGCCGCTACGAAATCACCATCGAACGCTCCGGCTCGCCCTCCCTCCAGCTCGACGGCCAACACGTCCGGGGAAATATCCTCCCCCCCGCATCGGCCAGCACCCACCGCGTCCAGGTCACCATTTGAGCCCCCGCAGCTCTACGGTTTCACTGGAGTGCAATGCCCCCGCCGCAAAAAGGGGTCAGTGTGCATATTCTTGCAAAAATGGAAGAATATGGACACTGAGCCCCAATACGCACCTCATTCTTCGAAGATTGCCGTTTTCGCCGCTTGCCGGCCGGAATCCAAAAGCGCACACTGCGGGCTATGGGCGATTCCAATCCGAAAAATAATCAGAAGAAAAAGGCGCAGCAGTCCGCAAAGAAAGCCAGCAACCAGAAGAAGCCAGTGACTTCTTCGCAGCCCGCTGCAAAGAAGAAATAGCCGCAGGTTGGGCAAGGGGCAGCACGGCTACTGCTCTTTAGCTGCGTCTTGTTCTTGGACCGCCGACCGGGCCTCTCTGGCGTCAGCGCGATAAAACGACGGTCGGTCCGCCCGCTCCTCCGAGGGATGAACGATTGCGGTGAAGTTATCCCCGCCCTGGGCGATCATGCCCGCCTGCAAGCGTTTTGAGGTTCCGGTCTTGTCAGCGAACCACAGCCCGAGATCGAGCTCCCCCGGCGGAAGTTGGAACTCCTGAATATCGCCGTAGGGAAGAGGCTTCGGCGGCTCGCTCCCGATGCTGGAAAAAGGGGTCAGTGTGCATATTCTTGCAGAAATGCAGGAATATGCACACTGACCCCCAATACTCAAACCCGCTCATAAAACAACACGAATCGCGTTCCTCTACATTGCGCCTGGCTCCAACTGGCATGTAGCGGAATTCTGAAAGAATTTCGTTCTCGATATTCCCTCGAGGATATTCTTGCGCTCGCAGCCTCACGGGAAACTGTTCCCCGCTCCATTTCCATCTCTTACGCGCAGATTTGGGACTGACTCCTTTGCCGATGCCGAGTGGGCCGAAGTCATCCGTGGCTTGGACAACCTCCAGCAAGTCGAACTCCTCCTGCAAGGAAGCCGTTTCCTGCTTCGCAGCGAGATCACTGGACACGCCTCGCCAAGCGTCGCAAGAAAGCAAGTCCGATCCCGCTCGTTCAAAAAAATCCTCTCCCCGTGATCTCCTCGGCTCATCACATGGTATATCGCCCCATCGAGTTCCACTCTCACGCTTCTCGGCATCCTTCCCTCCTCCCAAATCCCCTTCGCCACGTCAACTCACTATGCACGTATGCACGGACTGACCCCTTTGCCTTCTTCGCCACGTCAACTCACTATGCACGTATGCACGGACTGACCCCTTTGCCTTTGCTGACCCCTTTGCTACGGTAATCGTGCCGCCTCTTCCTTGTCTGTGATTTCCTCTTTTTGTTTCACATCAATGGCGACTCCCTCCGGAGTGTATTCTGTCATAGCTCGGAAGCCAAAGTTGTCACCCGAGGGATAAAAGACAACGGCGATGTTTTTAACCGGGGGATCTTGACCGAGGTAGAGGCTGCGAACTGCGCTGCCGACAGTGGCTTTCATGTAAAGATTAGATGGGAGCCCAGAGATAACCTCCATTTGCAGGGGTGCAATAATGCACTGTTGGTTGTTTGGACCTTGAATCTTGACCGAGTCGCTGATCAGGCCGTTAACTAATCGGACTCGAACCGACGATTGTCCTGGCTCGTTCTTATTGTTGAGCACCGTCGAATAGACTCGCACTTCGGGGGATGCTTCGGGGGTTTCGGAAGAAACAGGCGTTAGCAGTTTAAAGTCACCGGCAAGAAGGAGCGTGTAGTAGCCCCCCGCCTCAAGGTCGAGCTGAAGCGTTTTCTTATGGCCGGTCTGTTTATTAATAACCGCAAGTTTAAATTTGTTCTCGGGTAATCCCATGGCCGAAAAGCGTTGTCCCGGTACAGCATCGGAAAACATGACTTGGCCATTGATCGCTATATCAACAGTATCCGGTGAGATTCCGTTCAAGATTTGAAGATGCACCTTCGGAGGTCTTTGGCCTGGGGTGGATGGAGCCTGCCCAAAGGCGCACGACAACGAAGCTGCCTGAAATACACAAAGAAGTGAAACCAAAAAACAATATCTCATGGCAAGCATATATTAGTTTTCCCAACGCAAGTAGTTGACTTTTGGACTTATTGTATTTGACGAAGTTGTCTCCATGCTTATGACTGTTTCGATGACGACCTGCCCCTGTCTTTGCAGTTTGCTCCCAAGAGATTGACCCACAATATACACACGGAAGCCTCGAGATTGCACGGTGCAGAGTTCAATAATTTTCCCAAATGCTTCCTCCCGCGCCCTGTCAAATATGCCAGCAGCCGGCGAACTCATCAGGACATTGGCCGGCAGATTCGTCGTACCAAGAGCTGGAGTATAATTGGTCGCGTTAACTAATGCTGGCGTAAGTTTATATAGATCGGACAAACGGTTGTAAGGCCTGTTTGTGATTAGCGATTGAGCTAATGTGGCGGCAGATGGAGCAGGGATTTTCGAATTGGTATAGGCACCATCGGACGTTGGTTGTATGTTATAAAACAGGGCTTCCACAACTGCCTGTGGCGCTGTATTAATGTTAATGCGCCCATGAGTCCCGGGATAATTCACCGATAAAGCATTGGTTCTATTTACTGTAAAAAGATCAACAAATTCAATAGCGCGGGTGCCATTAGTATTCAGCGTGGTGAGTTCGGGTTGTCCGATTCGCAAAGAAAATCCTCCGCCAGGTTTATTGTAAGTCGGGGGGTCACCGCTAAAGGAATTGGTGCCGGAATCATTTACCTGAATTGGATCAAAGATATGACCAAGCTCTACGATGCTGTGCATTGCGTCGTTGCGGATTACCGCAATAAATGTTTTTGCATCAGAAGCATTGTATTGAGTGGCAAGCGCTGTTGGGTCTCCGCTTGCGGAAGCCAATGCAGTGCCGATATTGGCTGAATTTGACCGCACGTAATCCCTTGTGGACCAGTTGGTGTGAAAATCCTGGGATCGACCAGTGCCAACGTCAAGCTGTCTTCCTTGCCAAAGGCCGTTAGTATGTCCGGAAGTGGCTGCACCAAAAGCAGTCCAATCGCTTTGGCAGAGATAGGTAATACGAGGATCTGCAACGGTGTTTGACTTGTTGCTTGGCACAAAATTAAATGTCCATCTTATCACTCCTACCCCGCCAAAAGTATTACCTGGATCGTTTCGAGCCAAGCCGGCGTTTGCCGGAGCGACATTTTCCGGTTCGGCGCGATTCATGTCTGCCAAATTATTGTTCCAGTAAAATCTAAACTGTGGATGCCCTCTCAGTGAGCTTGACTTGGAGGAGGTAACTGGCCATGTGGGATAATTTGTTTTGGCGGAACTTGGTTTGAGAGAAACCGGACCTGTTGTGAAACTTTGTTGAGTCGATCCAAGAGAAACCGCTTTGAACTCATTGGGCAATAAAGTCACATTTTTTGGTGTCGAAGTGAAATCAGCCAGATCAATCTGGGGATTTCCGTTTCTCAAATCAATATATTGTCGATTGTTGATCCCTACTTTAACATTGCCGGAAACCTGAACTCCATACGGGTTCCAGAGCTGGGCATAAAAATCAGATTTAATGGCAATAGTATACGGCGGTCCGGCGGATTCCGACACCCAAGTATTCTTCTCCGCAATCATTACGACATAAGGGGTCAACTCCTTGCCTGCAGGCTCTCCTCCATTGACGGTCGCTGGAAAATCGTCGGTGTCAATATAGTCCACTATGTTGGCCGCTAGGCGTTTCAAATATTTTAACCCGCTGGCATCCTCGTTCTGAAGGCCCAAATCACGTTTACCGAATTGGGGGAGATTCGTAGCGATAATTCCAGCGATTTTATTTGCCCTCTCCGTGGCGGATGCCCCATTGGTCGAATTGGTGGCCAGATCATTGATATTATATTTTGGTTTCCCGCCTTCCGGCAGTTCTGCGGGAATGACGTCTGGACTCCATATCTCATTGGCGGTCAGGAGATGTTTTTTCTGCTGGTAGTCAGCGGCAGTCGAAAATGCCTGTCCCATGGCGTAGGGGGAGATCAAAGACGGCGCGATATTCGTGAGCTTTGCCGCGTCATTCGTTGTAAAAAGGTTGGTGCCTCCGGTGTAAAGAGGAAGTTCCCGGGGACCGGAAAACCAGTTTGTCGGATTATTCCGAGGAGTGTCGACCCCATGGTAGCGCGGGTTGACTCTCGCGCATTCATCCAAAACAATGTATGCATAGCGGCCATTGGTTTTTCCATCTGCGTCCGTCAGATACACCCATGGGGCGCGATAGTAATTCGAGCCGTTCGTGACCTGAATCAGCTTGTTTTCGAGATTGAGATTGATACTCGCTGTGGGGGCCAAATTGGTCCGGGCGTTCAAGAAGTTTAAAACTGCAGGACCGTTGTTTGTATTGGTGGGATAGCCGCTCAACGAAGAGATGTCGCCGGAAATCAGAGGCATGAGTTCTCCAACATTCGTGAGATTTTTCTGGGCGATGACAAGGATGGGGCCGAAATTTGCAGCATCGTTTGTCTGGCCAACCACGTAGGCTTGGTTGGTTCCGGTGGCGATGGTAAGCTGTTTCAAGGCGGCTGCGAGGCCCGATTCCGCAGCGAGTTGCGCCCGATACTTGTTCAATGCGCTCCGAGCCACGCTCCGCTCGATGCTCATGCTCTGCATGAAGGCGACGCAGATGGTGGAGAGGACGACGAGGACGAGGAGGGTGGTGATGAGGGAGGAAGCCTTTTGGGAAGGAGGAAGGATGAAGGAGGAAGGAGGAAGTGGCGGAGGGCCGGTCCTGCTGCCTCTGGGTTCTGGAAAAGTTCTGTTCATCCTGAAAATCTTGTCATCCTGACAAATGTTCTTACTGGGGCCGGTTGAGGCGGAGGCGGGTGGTGAAGGTTTGGAGGGATGGCCGGATGGCGGGGCTGTTGGTATCGGTCCAGTTGGAGGCGGTGTTGCCGAGGCGTTTGGCGGTATCCTGGTTGATGGCGCTGAGCGAGACTTCGATGATGTCCGGGGCGGGGGTGGAGAGGGAGGGGGAGAAGTTGGTGAGGGTGTTGACGGGGGTGAGGGAGAAGGCGCGGAGGGAGAGTGCGGTGACGTTGCGGGCGAGGAGTTCGGTGTTATCGGAGGCGGGCCAGGGGGGGGCCGGGGCGAAGAGTCCGGATCCGGCGGAGAGGGCCTGGAACGTGGGGTCGCTGCTGCGGAAGTAGCGGTAGAGGTTCAGGGATTTGTTGGTCGAGGGGGAGGTCTGGTCGAAGGCGAGGAAGTAGCCGACCTGGCAGACGTCGCTCTTGTTGGCGGCGGGGTCCTGGGCTTTCTGGGGGAGGGCGGAGAGGAAGAAGATGGCCGAGGCGGAGTTCGTATTGGTGAGGGCCGAGCCGACGGAGGAGAGCTTCGGGAAGGCGTCGGCATTGATCACAAAGTGGGCGGTGTTGGTGGACGGCACGAGGTTTTGGAGGTCGCGCGCCATGATGCCGAGGGCGGCGCGGGCCTCGCGGTAGGAATCGACGCGGTTTTCATTGACGCGCCAGAGCTTGGTGGCGCTGTCCACCATGTTCATGAGGAGGACGAGAAGAAGCGCCATCACCGCCATGGCGACGAGCAGTTCGAGGATCGTAAAGGCGGGAGAACTTTTGACAGAATTAACGGAATGAACAGAATTGGAGGGTAGACAACGCAGCTTTTTTTTGAATTCCAAGCTCTTGGTTCCAAAGTTCAGGAGCAGACCATTTGCGATTCCCGTGGCGGACAGATAGTTGACGAGTTGAACTTCGTGAGCGGGATTCAAAGCTGAGACGGCCTTGAGCTCGAGAATGAGATCCTCTTCGACAAGGAAATCGCACTGAAACTCCCCAGCGCTCCGATTACGATACCGCACGCGCAGGGGCGCTTCCCTTCTGAATGCGATGCCGGCCTCCTCAAACTCGATGGCGAGCGCATTCCCATAAACGCTTTCAAGAAACCCCGGGCCAAGCACCCGGTGAACCTTCATCGCCAGCCCAATGACAACACCAGCCAAATCGTATTTGAGTTCGTTCTGCAAAATTCCGTTAATTCTGTTAATTCCGTCAAAAAAACTTCAGTAACTCATGAGGGTGACGAACGTGTATTGGGACCGGTTGGTCGAGGGGGCGGAGGCGGGGGCCTCGATGGTGGCCTGGACGCGGGAGAGGTTGGGGACGCCGGTGTTGGTATCGACGGTGAGGTGGGCGAGAAACCCCGCATCGGGGACAGGGCCGGCGAACGAGTTGGTCGGGATCTCGTCGCTTCGGCCGGTGCCATCGGCGTTGTAGGAGAGGACGAGGTTCGTGTTGGCGGCCAGGCTGAAGTTGGTGATCAGGCCGGCAGAGTCGCCAGCCGAGGGCCCGCGGACGACGAGGCGGTTCGTTCCGGGGGCGGTCTGGAGGTCGGAGAAGATTTGCCGTGCGATCAGGGTGGCGCGGGTTTCCCGCTGGCTTTCCTGTGCCGACCGCATGGCGACCGGAAAGAGGCCCATGATTCCGACGAGGGCGAACGCGATGACGCCGAGGGCGAGGACGACCTCGATGAGGGAGAACGCGGGATCAGACTTCTTGGGTACCATGGACCGAATTTTCAGGATTCTGGACCGGCTTGAGACCCCTGCGTGCGGCTAGCTGCTGGTGATGTCCAGCTGGGCCCGGCCGGTGTAGCGGGAAACGGAGATTTGCTCGAAGAGTGTTGCGGCCCCTTGCTGGGAGGCGTGATTCCGGGTGATGTTGTCTTTTCCGTTGGCAAAGAAGCCCTCGTAGAGGAAGACGCGGAGGTTATTTGAGGGCTGGTCAACGGCCCCGCTGGAGTTGAATGCGAGGACCGGCACTTTCTCGTTCCATGAGGCGAGCGCGCTGCCCAGCTCCCCGGAGAGGCCGGAGCAGTCTTTTGGGGTGCCGTCGACCAGCGAGCTGGTCCCGGTCTTGAAGGCGACCCGCTTGGGCAGCTGGGTCCACTTTTTGAGGACGACATAGCTGCGGCCCGGGTCGGCGGTCTTCTCATCATCCGTCGCATCGCGAAAGACGATAAAGGCGGCATAGCGCATGTCCTCGAGCGGAAATTCCGCATCGGCGAACCCGACGTAGACGGTCTGGCCGCTCTCGAGAGCGGCGACGCGGGCCTGTTCGAAAGTATTCATGAGGATATTGACCGCGCCGCGGCGACCGGCGGTGCTCGAGAACCCTGCGACGGCGGGAGCCAGCAGGGACATCATGATGGCGATCACTGCGACGACGACAAGCAGCTCCAGGATGCTGAATCCCGGCGGGTTGGGCCTCTGGCGCGCGGAAGATCTCATCGGTTGAGATTCGCCCGCCTTCGCGGCAGATGCCAAAGGGAGAATTGCAACAATTTCGTAACAGAGCCAGCATCAGATAAATCCGCACGGTGGGGCGGCTGGATCCGGGATGGCAGGCGTATGGACATTGCAGGGACATCGGCGGGCTCAATCCCAGCGAGCTCGCCGGCGGGGTGCCGCTGCGAAAAAGCCGCTTCTTTCGAGGCTTTGGCCGGTGATCAGGCCGCGCCGATGTCGTTCCGGCGCTGGAGTCCGTCGAAAGAGATCCGGTCGGCGGCTGCGTAGGCAGCTGCGCGGGCCTCGGGCAGGGTGGGGGCCGTCGCGGTCACTCCGAGGACACGCCCCCCGTTCGTCAGGATCGTATCGCCGGCGGATTTTGTCCCCGCGTGAAAAACCACGGTGCGGCCTATGGCGGAGGCTTCTTCAAGGCCGGAGATTGGCTTATCTTTGGCATAGGCGCCGGGGTAGCCCCCGGAGGCCAGGATCACGCAGCACGCCGCATCGTCAGACCATTGGGGCGATTGGGAGGCGAGCCGGCCATCGGCGCCGGCTTCCAGAAGCTCCAGGAGGTCGCTTTCCAGGCGGCGAACGAGGACCTGGGTCTCCGGGTCGCCCCACCGGCAGTTGAACTCAAGAACTTTCGGGCCCTGGGCGGTGAGCATCAGCCCCGGGAAGAGCATGCCACGGAAGTCGAGGCCGTCCGCCTTGAGGCCCGCGAGGAAGCGGTCGAGGATCTTCGTCTGGACGAATTCGCGGAGGGGCCCATCCATCGAGCCCGAAGGGGAGATCGTGCCCATGCCTCCGGTGTTGGGTCCGAGGTCTCCATCGAATGCGCGCTTGTGGTCCCGGCAGTCGGGACACAGCAGGCTGTGGCGGCCGTCGATGAGCGCATGGATCGAGCATTCGACCCCCTCGAGGAACTCCTCGATGATGATCTTTTGTCCGGCGGAGCCGAAGGCCATGGCGTCCATGCTGCGGTAGATCGCGTGCGCGGCTTCGGCGGGGGTGGCGGCGATGACGACGCCCTTCCCGAGAGCCAGCCCGTCGGCCTTGATGACCAGCGGATACCTTGCCGTGCGGCACCAGGCGTGGGCTTCGAGGCTGTCGGTGAATTCCTGGTAGGCTGCCGTCGGAATCCCGTGCCGCATCATGAAGTTCTTCGCAAACGCCTTCGAGGACTCGAGCCGTGCGGCGGAGGCCTTGGGTCCGAAGACCCGCAGGCCTGCTGCCTCGAAGGCATCGGCGATGCCCGCAGCGAGCGCGTCATCCGGCCCGACGACCGTGAGTCCGATGGCGTTCGATCGCGCGAATTCGACCAGCGCGGGGATGTCCCCTGCCGAAACCGGCACGTTCGTGCCAAGGGCCGCCGTGCCTGCGTTGCCCGGCGCACAAAAGATTTTCTTGGTGCGGGGCGACCGTGCGAGTTTCCATGCGAGCGCGTGTTCGCGGCCTCCGGAGCCGACAACCAGGATGTTCATGAGCTGAAAACCAGTGTTGTGGTTTGGAGGGGGAGGGCGGCGCGGGAGAAGCTTGTCGAGCGCCCGCCGGCCTGCAGGACCTGCCCCGCGGACCATCCGCCAGCCCCCCGGCCCATCGGGATGACCAGGCGCGGGCGGATTTGCGAGACCACCTGCTCGCGTCCGGCCGCGGTGAGGGATCCTCCGACCGGAACAAATAGGACATCGACCGTGCCGAGCTGGGCCACCTGGGCGCTGGTCAGCGGGTTTTCCAGCGCGCCCAGGAAGCAGAACCTGATGCCATCCATCTGCCAGGAATAGACGATGTTCATGCCGTCCACCGACTCCACATCGGGCCTGCGAAATGTGGGCGTGCCGCAGATGCGGATCCCGGTGGCGTTGTTCATGCCGGTGCCGACGCTTCCGCGGAAAATCACGGGCTGGTTGTCGAGGGCATTGATGTTATTGGCGTCGGGCCGCTCGTGGCTCACGAGGACGATGTCGGGCTTGAGGGGCGACGGGAGCGAGCGGCCGCCGGTCCCCGCGGCAAAGGGGTCCGTGAGGATCGAGGTCCCGATGGAGGAGGTGATCCGGAACGCCTGGTTCCCGAGCCATTCGATGCGCACCTCCCGCTGGGGGGTTGCGGAGGCCGCCTCGCGGGACCCGCAGGCTGGTAGGAGGAGGACCCCAAGAACGGCAGAAGCCAGGCACAATCCCCGGCATCGGGATCGAGAGGCGGCGCGGATGGATGTCATTTTTTGAAACGGGAGCGGAACGGGACCCCCCCGCCTCCGCAGGCGGGCCCGGCATTCATCCCACCTGCACCCCGAGGTCGCCGATGCGGCTGAGCGTCAGGCCCTTGAGCGAGGGGATCTCTGCCGCCATCTCCTTGAAGACATCCTCGATCACCGGGAGAGCGCCCGCCCCGCCGACCGACGTGATCAGATCGCGAAGGATCTCCCAGTCATCCCGAGCGAGTCCGGGGGGCTGAACCGCCTGGTTCAGGCGCTGGAGGCGGCCTTTGAGGTTGATCATCGAGCCGCGCTTCTCCGCCCAGGCGCTTGAGGGAAGGAGGACTGTCGCGTGAGGGGTTGTTTTGTTTGAAAGGATCCCCATGGCCACGAGCACATCCAGGCGCTTGAGGGAGTCCGCAGAAATCCCGCAGTCCACGGCATCCTCGCCGAGCAGGATCAAGCCTGAGATCGTGCCTTTTTCGATGCCGGCCACGATCGCGGGCAGCTTGCCGGTTGCGATGCCGAGGAGCTTCGCCCCGGTCGTATTCGGGTTTCCGTCGTCCGAAACCAGGAACCCGTCGCCCTGCTGGGGCCGGGGAAGGACGTCCACATTGTCAATGCCCAGCGCCTTCGCGAGGCGGCCGACCAGGAAGAGCTCCTCGTTGGTCATGCGCGCGGAGGCGATGATCGCCGTCTCCTTCGGGTCGCGGCCCTTGAGCTGCGCTGCGGCGGCTTCGATCGCCGGCCCCCACTTCGCCGCCTCGGGCACGCCGCGCAGGCGGGGCTCCGTGAGCCGGTCGGCGCTCGCGAGGTAGTGGAAATTCAGGCGGTGGCTGTCCGGCATCCAGCAGGAATTCACGGCATCGTTTTCGCGCGGCGTGATCCGGTAAACCGCGTTCTCGCGGCTCGAGATGATGATGTTCGATCCGGTGCCGCAATTCACGTCGATGCTCTTGGTTTCCTTTAAAAACCAGACGCGCATCTTGAAGCGGAAATCCTTGCTGGTGAGAGCGCCCACCGGGCAGATGTCGACCGTGTTCAGCGAGTAGTTGCTGTCCAGCCGCTTGCCCGGATACACCGAAAGGGTCGTGTGGCTGCCGCGGTTCACAAAGCCCAGGACGTCGTCGTGCGCGATCTCCTGCATGAACCGGATGCACCGCGAGCACATGATGCAGCGCTCGTCGTCAAGGACGATCCGCTCGCCGATGTCCACCCGCTTCGGCTTCTTGACTTTCTCCTCGATGAACCGCGACTCCCCCTTGCCAAACTCCACAGAGAACTCCTGCAGGCGGCACTCCCCGGCCTGGTCGCAGATCGGGCAGTCCAGCGGATGGTTGATCAGCAAAAACTCCATGACCCCGTTGCGGCACTCCTGCACCATCGGGGAGTCCGTCCTCACGCCCATCCCCTCCGAGATCTCGGTCGCGCACGAGATCACCGGCCGCGGGCCCCATGCCATCTCCGGCCGCCCATCGGCTCCCAGGACCGGCTTCCGATCGGGCGTCATCCTCGGCATCCCCAGCTCCACAAGGCACATCCGGCAGTTGCCCGGCGAGCTCAGCTTCGGATGGTAGCAGTAGTGCGGAATGAATTTTCCGCTTTTCATGCAGGCTTCGATGAGGCGCGTCCCTTTCGGAAACTGCCTCCACTCCCCGTCCACCTGCACGTTGACCATTGTGACTTCCGTCGCCGTTCCGCTCATAAAAATATTTCTTAATGGAATTCGCCCGCCGGGGCAATTCCGATGCGCAAGGTATCAGCCGCGCCGCGTCTTTCCACAAGAAAAACCTGCCTGCCCTCTCGCCGGGCTCTTCCCTGCTCCCCAAGAAATCGTTCCGGCCGCCCGCCCGGACAATTAAAACTCGATCCGGAGGACCCGGACCCCGGAGGGCGATCGGAAATCCCGTGGGGTCAGCTTGTTGTCCTTGTGGAAATCCGTGTAGCGGCGGGTGAAATCCAGGAACTGCTTGTTGGACCCGAATCGGACCAACTCGGTCCGGGTGATGGCGCCGTCCCTGTTCTGGTCCACCAAAAGAAAGCTCTTCCGGGTGCCACCTGCGTTGGTCCACTCCACGACGGTGACCCTGCCATCCCGGTTCGCATCGGCCCTCTCGATCACGTAGTCCGAGTAGGCGGGCCCCACCGTCCTTGCCGTGAGGGGGACATCCCAGTCCCCCGCGTTTTTCGTCGCGCTCTGGCAGGCCGTCAGAAAAGTTGCAGCCGCAGAAAGGAGAAGGAGGAATCGAGTCGTCATGGGATGGATGTTCTTGTGACGCCTCAACGGAAAAAATCCGAGCCTTTTTTTTGCGCATTGCAACAGGGGGGCGTCTCTCCGGGCGTTGCAAACCGCGGCAGGGGCATCCTGCCCGGGTCTTAATGGATTGTTGCTCGCGTGGGCAAGATGCCCCTGCCAAGGTCGGGTGGAGCCTGGTTGTGGATTTGCAGGAAATGGAAATGCGCCCCCAGTGGGCGGCTCGCGGTCATTTCGGGTCCGGGAATTTTTGGTTCGGGGGCCAACCGGCTTCGAGCAGGGCGATGAGGCGGGGGTAGACGATGTCGATGCGTTGGTCGGACTGGCCGGGGTCGATGAAGTCGTGGGGCACGTTTTCTGCGGCGGGGAACTGGTAGTTTTCGACGGCGCCGGGGCGGCTGGTTCTCCAGAGGGCGGCGAGGCGGTCGGTGACCGCATTGTTGGCTGCGGCATCGGAAGCGGAGGTGACGAAAAGGATTTCCGTGCACGCCGGTGGGGAGGTTTGGGCCTCGCTGAAGACCTCGACGCCGAGGCGCATGGTTTCGCCGATGCTGCGCGTGGAGAACCGGGGGTAGGCGTGAGCGGCCCCCTGGATCTGGTCCTTGTGGACAGGATCCCACCAGAGGAAAATGTTTGGCAATCGGATGAGGAGCTGGCTGAGCGGGAGGTTGGCGCCCTGCGGAAGCCCCTTCGGGGCAAAGAACGGCGCGAGGAGAACGGCGCGATCCACATCGCTGCGGTTCTGCGCCACCCAGGCCGTGGTGACCCCGTTGATCGAGAGCCCGGCCACGGTGAGCTTCCTGCCGAGCGGGCGCGAGAGCGAGATGGCGAGGTTTGCGTAATCGAGCATTGCCTTCGCGGTGAAAACGCTGAGGGCATCGGTCATCAAGTCGGCATCGCCGTGCCCGGGGGTTCGCGGAATGACGACATTGTGGCCGCGCTCGAAGAGGATCCTGCCGAGCTTGTCGAACTGCTCCGGTGAGTTCGTCAGGCCATGGAGGAGGACAAAAACGTGATCCGTCGGCGCGTCATGCAGGAAGACCCTTGGGCGGCCTGCCTCGGAGAGCGACTGCGGGGCCTTGGCGATGCGGGATTCAATCAGGGCCCTCGCCTCGCTGAAGCTGGCGGGCGGGGAGATCTCCGGCGCCTTGAGGGGGAACTCCATGGGCCAATAGGCCAGCAGGACAAGGCCGGCCAGAAGGACGGCGGCCCCAGCAGCCGCTCCGGACAAAATCCGGCGTGCAGGAAAGGGGCTCTTCATCATTACACTTTGCGTTGGGGCCCGTCAGCCGCCTGCGCCGCCGGGCGGGTGTTCGATCCGCAAGGCATGGCCGTTGACAAGGGAGAGAGCCACTTTTTTCCGTGCCTTGCGGATGATCCGGTCGAACGTCTGCCGGGAGACGCCCATGTGCGCAGCGGCCTCCACATGGTAAAGCTCCTCGCAATCGGCCAGCCGGAGCGCCTCCAGCTCGTCGGCGGCAAGGAGGATTTCCTCGAGATCCCGCATGGGGATGCCGGCCGGCTTAAAATAGGTTGCGGGCGGCGAATGGGAGATTTTTCTCGGGCAGGTTGGGCGGGGCATGGGGTTTGTGTTTGACAGGAGGGATTATGAGCACACGCTCACATCGTGGGCGCTCAAGATCAGCCAAACTGCAGCGAAGGAACAACAAAATTCGCCATCCCGGTGGCAGGCGGGGCATTTTCCCGATGCGGCGGGTCTCACCATGGCGACCGGGAGCATGACTGTAGCTACCACTGAACAGGCCCCCGGTGGCCTGGAGAATCTCCACCGGGAGTGCTTCGCCTGCGGGGTCTGCAACCGCAGCGGGCTGAATCTGCATTTTGATGTGGGGGCGGATGGGGTCGCCCGGGCGGCATGGGAGCCCTCCGACGCATTCCGCAGCTACCCGGACCGTGTGCACGGGGGCGTGATCGCCACCCTTCTGGACAGCGCCATCGTCCATGCGCTCTTCGCAAGAGGCACGGCGGGCGTCACGGCCGAACTGACGATCCGCTACCTGCTGAGCGTGAAGACCACGGAGCCGGTGGACGTGTCCGGCTGGGTGGAATCCAAGCGCCACGGCCTCTATCTGTGCTGCGCGGAAGTCCACCAGGAGGGAAGGCTTGCGGTGCGCGCTTCCGCCAAATTCATGGAGATGCCCGCCCCATGCCCCGCGATCGCGGAGGCCTGAACCCGAAAACGGCGATTGGAAAACTTGTCCATCTTGTCAAAAAATTGCTTTCGGGCTCAACCGGTGGATCCGGGCTGAATGGTCCCGCCAGAAAAATCCCTGCCGCCAAGTCAGCGGGCGCCAGGCCCGCGCGGGAGGGCCAGCTCCTGCTTGAACCCGAAGCCGCGCGCGTTGTCGATGAGGCGGATCCAGGTGGGCACCAGCTTCCAAATCGTCGTTGCGGCCATGGCCTTGGCGAGGGCGGCCTTGTCGTCCGCGGCCTTGAGGAGGTCGACAAACGGGTATTTCCGGTTGTAGAGGCGGGCGGCCTGGGGGAACTCGATGAGCCCGACGGGGTGGGCCTCGCCGGCGAGTTGGAGCCCGCTGAGCGTCTTCCACTCCTGGTGTTCGTCGTGCGCCGTGGCAGCCACCTTTGGAGTGGCCAGCAGGTTGATCCCGTGGACGGTTGTCCGCGCGGAGAGGAAGTAAAGGGCAAGGGCCTCGTCGTGGACGAAGTAGACCGCTGCCGCGCACGGCGCTCCCTGCGGATCCACCGTGGCCAGCGAGAGGGTGGTCAGGGAGCCGAGCCGGCGCGCGATTTCGGCCTCGAGCGCAGCGGGGCTGAGGGCAGATGAAGCTTCGGGCATGGGCCGTTCTTAGCATCCTGCACCGGACGCGCAAAGCGGGAACGCGGGGCCCGAAGCCAAAATTTTTGCGGGGTGGACATCCGGCGGCGGGGCGATTAGGTTTCCGGCATTATGCATATCCCACAAGGCATGGTCGAGGGGGCGGTTTGCCCGGTAACAGCGGTGGCCGCAGCAGCAGGCGTTGCGGCGGCCGCATGGTGCGCGATCCGCAGCGAGGAAAAGCCATCTGCCGCGCGGTTCGCTGCGGTAAGCACGCTGGTCTTCGCCGCGCAGATGATGAACTTCCCCGTCCAGTCGGGGACATCGGGTCACATGATGGGCGGGGTCCTGGCAGCGGCCCTGCTGGGGACTCCGTTCGGGGTGCTCGCGCTCGCGCTCGTGCTGGCCGTGCAGTGCGTGATTTTTTCCGACGGAGGCCTCGCCGTCCTCGGCGCGAACGTTTTGAACATGGCCGTCATCGGGGCCGGGGTTGGCGGGTGGCTGGCCGGGAGGTGGCGCGGCCTCGCAGCGGGAGCGCTGGCGCGGGTCGGACTCGCTGCCTGGGTTTCGGTGATTCTGGCGGCGCTCGCCTGCTCGGCTGAGCTGGCGTTTGGCGGCGCGGTTCCCTTCGCGAAGAGCGCTCCTGTGATGCTGGGCGTCCACGCGCTGATCGGCCTCGGCGAGGCGGCGCTGACGGTTCTGGCGGTTGTTCTGGTTCCGGCCATGGGCACCGGGGGGCGGCGCTCCGTGGCCATCCCCGCATTGGCGGCCGTGGTGATCGCGATGGTTCTGAGCCCGTTTGCCAGCGGATTTCCCGACGGCCTCGAGTGGGCCGCAGAGAAGCTGGGCATCCTCAAAGAGGCGGCCCCCGCATTTGCCACCCCGCTCACCGATTATGCCCTGTCCGGTGTCTCGCAGGATTTTCTTGCTGCGAGCCTCGCCGGGGGAGCCGGCGTCGCGGCCGTCTTTGTGCTCGGACTCCTCACCGCCCGCCTCTGGACCCGGGGGCCGGCGGCCGCCCGCGCGTAAACCCATCTGACCATCCCTCATTCCTATGAAACCCGGCCCCGTCTCTCAATTCATCGACCTGCATTTTCGCCACTTCAACGCCGCCGCACTGAAGGACGCCGCGGAGGCCTACTCCGCGCACCTCGAGAGTGGCGGAATCATGCTGGTGACCCTCGCGGGAGCCATGAGCACGGCCGAGCTCGGGATTTCCCTGGCTGAGATGATCCGGCAGGGCAAGGTTCACGGCATCGTCTGCACCGGCGCCAACCTCGAGGAGGATGTCTTCAATCTGGTGGCCCACGACTTCTACGAGCGGATCCCAAACTACCGCGACCTCACGCCGGCCGACGAGCAGGCGCTGCTGGACCGCCACATGAACCGCGTCACCGACACCTGCATCCCCGAGATGGAGGCCATGCGGCGGATCGAGAACATCATTCTCAAAGAGTGGATGGACGCCGACGCCCGGGGGGACCGGCTTTTTCCGCATGAGTTTTTCTGGCGGGTGCTGGACTCCAAGGAGCTGCAGGACAGCTTTCAGATCGACCCGAAAAATAGCTGGCTCCTGGCCGCCAAAGAAAAAAACCTCCCGATGTTTGTCCCCGGATGGGAGGACTCGACGCTGGGCAACATGTTCTCCGCCCACGTCATCGAGGGCGATGTGAAAAACGTCCACACCGTGCGCACGGGGATCGAATACATGATGTCGCTCGCCGGTTGGTATGCGCCGACCAGCCAGAAGACGCCGATCGGATTTTTCCAGATTGGCGGCGGGATCGCGGGCGACTTTCCGATCTGCGTGGTGCCCATGCTGCACCAGGACCTGCGCCGCGAGGACGTCCCGCTCTGGGGGTATTTCTGCCAGATCAGCGACTCGACGACCAGCTTCGGCAGCTACTCCGGGGCGGTCCCAAATGAAAAAATCACGTGGGGCAAGCTGGGCGAAAAGACGCCGAAATTCGTGATTGAGTCCGACGCCACGATCGTCGCCCCCCTGATTTTTGCCAAGGTCCTCGGCTGGTAACCGTGCATATCCTCGACATCTTTCAGGCGGGGACACCGACGTTCTCGTTCGAGTTTTTTCCTCCCAAGACATCCCAGGCGCTCGACGCGCTCTTCGAGACGATCCGCCAGCTGGAGCCGCTCAATCCGGCGTTTGTGAGCGTGACCTACGGGGCCGGCGGCTCAACGCGCGAGATGACCCACGAGCTGGTCGTCCGGCTGAAGACGACGACCTCGCTGGACCCGATCCCGCACCTGACGTGCGTGGGACACACGGAGGCCGAGATCGAGGCGATCCTCTCGCGGTATGCGGCTGCGGGGGTCGGCAACATCCTGGCGCTGCGGGGCGATCCGCCGCGCGACCAGCCCGGCTACGACCATTCGAAGGACGTGTTTCCTCAGGCCGCCGATCTGGTGCGATTTGTGAAGCGGTTTGCGGGGCACTCCGATGCAAGGGGCTTCGGGATCGGAGTTGCCGGGTTTCCGGAAGGGCACCCCGCGACGCCCAACCGACTGCTGGAGATGGACCACCTGAAGGCGAAGGTGGATGCCGGCGCCGATTACATCTGCACCCAGCTGTTCTTCGATAACCATGATTTTTACGACTTTCGGGACCGCTGCGCACTGGCCGGGATTTCTGCGCCGGTCATCGCCGGGATCATGCCGGTCACCAGCCTGAGTTCGATGAGGCGGATGGCCGAGCTGGCCGGAGGGGCGAGGTTCCCGGCGCGCCTCCTCAAGGCGCTGCAGCGCGGGGGGAATTCGGCGGAAGCGGTCCGCCAGATCGGCCTCCACTACGCCACCGAACAATGCGCCGACCTCCTGGACCAGGGGGTCGCAGGAATCCACTTTTACACGCTGAACCAATCCACCGCCACGCAGGAGATCTGCCAGCGCCTGGGGCGGACGGCATAGGTCCCCGACGTGGCCGCGAACTCCAAGGCGGACCTGCGCGGGCAGATGCGGGCGATTGCTGCCGGGCGCGGGAGCACGGTCGGACTTTCCGGCCTGATCGCCGCGAACTTGCGAGGATGGGCCGCCTGGGAGCGCGCCTTCAGGATTTGTGCCTTCTGGCCGCTGGCCGATGAGCCCTGCCTGCTGTCTCCCTGGCCGGCGGGCCGGGAGGTGGCCCTGCCGCGCGTCGAGGGCGGGGAGATGAGGATGTTTTTCGCGCGGGGCCCGGAGGAGCTCGTGCGGGGAGCCTTTGGGGTGATGGAGCCGCCCGGCGGGGCCAATGCGGCGTCGCCGACCGGGTTTGACTTGATCCTTGTTCCGGGGCTGGCCTTCGACCGGTCCGGGGGGCGGCTCGGCCGGGGCCGTGGCTACTACGACAGGTTTCTCGCTGCGGCATCCGGGCTGAAAGCCGGTGTCTGCTTTGATGACCAGCTTGTCGGAGATGTCCCCCGGGAGGCCCACGACGTCGCAATGGACGTGCTGGTCACCCCCTCCGGAATCATCGCCTGCGCCCCGAAAAATACCGGGTGAGGTCGGGGCGGAGGAGGGTCCGGGGGTCGGACTCCCCCAGCCGGCAGTCCGCAATCAAATGGCGGAGGAGGACGAGGGAGGCGATGGCATCCGATTCGGCGTCGTGCCATCGGAACCCGCGGGCCGCAATTGCCGGATCGCGGTCCAGCTGCAGGGCGCAAATCGCATCGCCGAGCGCGTGCGAGGGCAGGGCCGGGTAGGCCGCGCGGACGAGCTGCAGGGTGTCCACCCACGGGCCAAAAGAGTGAAACGGGAACGCCCGCAGGAACCGCTTCTCGGTGGCTGCGCCGTGCGCGACAACCCACCGGCCCTCCATCGCCCGCTTGATGTCCGGCCACAGAGAGGCAAGCGGCGGGGCGCCCGCCACCATCTCATCGCTGATCCCATGGACTTTTTTTGCGGCCCACGTGACCTGGCACCCGGGCTTCACGTAGGAGTTGAGCGCCTTGCGGATGGTCCCGCCTGCAAGATGGGCGATGGCAACCTGAACCGGCTCCTCGCTGCGGCCCGGGGCGGAGCCGGCCCCCTCAAAATCGATCGCGGCAAACTGGGTGGAGGCAATATTCAAGCGCGGAGCAGGGCCTGCGTATCCTCCCATCCCAGGCAGGCATCCGTCACCGAAAGGCCATACTTCAGGTCATCCAGGCGGGGGCCGACCGGCTGGCTGCCCTCATGTAGGTGGCTTTCGATCATGGCTCCGATGATCTCCCGGCGGCCTCCGGCGCGCTGCTCCAGGATGCTCCTCCAGACGGCCGGCTGGCGCCTCGGGTCCTTCCCTGAGTTGGCGTGGCTGCAGTCGACCATCAGAGCGGGCTGGAGCCCCGCCTTGGCAAGGGCCTGGCAGGCGGCCGCCACGTGCTGCGCCTCGTAGTTTGCGCCGTCGCGCCCGCCGCGTAGCACGATGTGGCTGTCAGGGTTTCCGGCGGTTTTGACGATGCTGGTCGCGCCGTCCTGGTCCATCCCGATGAAGCTGTGCGGAGCGCGGGCGGACTTCATCGCGTCCAGGGCCGTCTGGATCGTCCCGTCCGTTCCATTTTTGAACCCGACCGGCATCGAGAGACCGCTGGCCATCTCGCGGTGGGTCTGGGACTCGGTCGTGCGCGCGCCAATCGCCGCCCAGCTGATCAGGTCGGCCGTGTATTGGGGGATGATGGGGTCAAGAAACTCGGTTCCTGCCGGCAGCCCGAGATCAAGGATATCGAGGAGAAGCTTCCGGGCCAGAGCGATCCCATGGGCCACATCGCAGGAATCGTCCAGATGCGGGTCGTTGATGAGCCCCTTCCAGCCCACCGTCGTGCGCGGCTTTTCAAAATACACGCGCATGACCAGAAAATACCTGTCCGACGCCTCACGGCTCAGCGCCGCGAGGCGGCGGGCGTAGTCCATGGCCGAGGCCGGATCGTGGATCGAACACGGGCCGACGACAACCAGCAGGCGGTCATCCTCGCCCGAGAGGATCGCGCGGGCGGTGGCGCGGGACTCCTGCACCAGACGGGTGTGGCGCTCCTCGGAAGGAAATTGCTCCTTGATCTGGGCCGGCGTGATCAGGCGGGTCAGCCCAAGAACCCGGAGGTTGTCCACCGCCACCCCGGCTCCCGTGAGGTTGTTGTCGAATGTCATCATCAGAGCAGCAGAGCATCCCGCATTTTTGACCCCCGTGCAATCGGCATTTCCATGTGCCTCCAGAGGGGCGCAGAAGAAGCTGCCAGTGTGCATATTCTTGCAAAAATGCAAGGATATGCACACTGACCCCCAATTCACTGTTCTCCACGATCCGGCACTCCGCTCACCCGGTGGCGGCGGGCCCGATCAATTCGCGCAGGTTGGTTTCATGAACACGGTTTTCGTGTTCGATGCCCGGACCCGGGTCCTCGAAATGGCCGGTGGAAAAGGGTGAGAGGCGCTTGGGACCCGCGTGGGCGTTATAGACGCTGAATTGGCCGGGAGGAGGCACCGCAGGGTCGAATTGCGAGCAGGCGTAAACGGCCGGGATCTTGAGCAGCCGTGCGGCGAAGACCGCATCGAAGTAGCGCAGGGTTTCTGCGATCTCCGGGCGTTTGAGCCACAGGCGCCGGACAGCCTCTCCGCTGCCGGCGCATTCGTGGCGGAACCGGAACGGGTGGTTCCCAAAAGTGGGTTGTCCGATTTCGGCGGTTTCGTAACGCGGCTCCCATGGAAGCATGAGGGTTCCAATCCCTCCTCCGAAGCTCCAGCCCACATAATGAAACCGCATTGGCACATCCGGCAGCAGGGCCGATAAAACGTCCGGGCCTTTCCAGAAAGCCGCCGCACACGCACCGAGGATGTAGGTGTCGGGGGACTCGATCCCGTGGACCACATGCTGCAAGGAATCATTCAGAGGCAGGCGCGGATCGGCGGAAATGTGAAAGCCCGGGGCGACGGGAAACAGAACCGCCCTCCCGGGATGCGCGTGGGCCCAGTCGGGCTCCCCGCGCCCGCCATACCCGTGCGCAACAACCCGCCCATGCTGCACGCCGGACGGATCACGGGGGAGGATGGCCCATGCCCCGATGCGGTAGTCGGGAAACGAGGAATACTTTGCGAGCAAAAGCCGGTATTCCGGGCGCGGGGAGGGCAACTCCTCAATGCCAAGTTCTAACGGCACCGCATCCGATGCCGCCTTCCGCCTTTTCCAGATTGGCTCAAAACCCTCCGGCGCGGGATCCTCCATCCGGACATCCCGGAGAGCCGATGGGGAGTAACCATAGGTGGGGTCAAACGAAAAGGGGTGAACAAAGACTGCTTCCATCCTGAAGGCCAGGACGATAGCCGCTCCATCAACGATCCCAAAGGAGAAACCTCTCCCGCAGGGCTTTTCCGATTTGCTTCGCAGGGTCTCAAGAAATCCAGGGAAGATTGCATGGAAAAAATGCGGATTGCGGATCAGTCTGGGGTCATGGCACCGCCCTTGGAACGCGCAGCATCTCTCATGCCGGCCCGGCTTGATCCCGCGCGGTCTGAATGCCGGCGATCTCAAGAATCGCTCATGGATGCCGTGGACGAGGCGATCAAATCGCTTTCCGCCACAGGGATGGAAACCCATGAGGTCTGGCCCGCCTATACGACCGACCTCGGCCTGGAGGGCCTCTTGCTCTGTTTCGATGCCACCGGAGATCCGCGATATTTGCGACATGTGGAAAAAGTCTGGGACTTCCGCGGTCTGCCCTCACGGAGCCTGACGGTGGGGAATTCCTACTTCACGTGCCTGCACTATGAGACCTATATGCGCACCGGTGATCCAAAGTATGTGGACGGGTTGGTGGACCTGGCCCTGGACTGGCAGAAGCTCGGTCCCCGCGATGCGCGCGGGGCGCTCGGCCACCGGGGGACCCCGCGCGGGGCCGTCTTTGTGGACCTGCTGGCCGGGCTCGCCCCTCTGCTGGCGCGGGCCGGTGCGGTCTCCGGCCGCGAGGAGTTTTTTGTGGAAAGCCTCCATCAAATCGATCTCTTTCACGACGCTCTCTGCGATCCGAAGACCGGACTCTGGCATCATGCGCGCAATTGGCACGGGGAAGGATCCTTGGCACCGGTTGGCTGGGCGCGCGGTTGCGGGTGGGTGCTTCGCGCCCTGGAGAAAACCCTGCTGGCCGTCCCGGAGGGTTTCCCCGGCCGGTCCCGGGCGATGGGCTACTTCACGGAACTGATCCGTGTGCTCCTTCTCCATCAAAATGAGCGCGGCGTTTGGACCCAGCTGGTCCACCGTTCCGACGCGTTCGACGAGGCCTCCGGCACCGGATTGATTCTGGCGGCCATCGCCGGCCGGGTATTTCGAAACGCCGGACCCATGGCGGTTCCTCCCTCTGCGGATGGATCCCTCCAGCGGGGGCTTGAAGGTCTCCTCGGGTTTCTCGGCGACCAGGGTCGTGTCGCTGGCGGGTGCCCCGAGTGCCCGCCCCTCAGGACCGAGGAGGAGTATTTGCTCCTCACACCCCGTGCCGGAGATCCCCACGCGCAGGCCGCAGCCTTGCTCGCACTGGCGGCTGCACGTTTGGGATGCGGTCGAGGGGACTCCTGACCGCCGGGCGGTGTGGGACAAGGCCCACTTCCTGCAGGCTGTGAAACCGCGGAAAGGGGTGCTAGATTCCAAACATTCCCCCATGAGTTGTCCGATCAACAATCGTCCCTCCGGAACTGCAGCGGGTCCCAGTGCCTTCACCCTGCTGGAGTTGCTTGTGGTCGTGGCCGTGATCGCTCTGCTGGCCGGGCTGGCGGCAAGCGGATTGCAGGGTCGCGACGGGTCGAAACTCAGCAGCGCGCAGGAGGTGCTCATCTCGCACGTCCAGGCCGCCCGCAACACGGCACTCGCCAAAAATACCACTTGCCGCCTGCTGGTGGATGCCGGAACCAATCAGGAAAATGGACGCCGCCGGCTCGCGCTTGCGGTGAGGTCGCAATCCGATCCAACGAAATGGGAGGTGGTTGGAGTTCCGGTCAAGCTGCCGGAGGGGACCGCCGTGCTGATGGCGGACGGCGCAACCCCGGCATCCACGTGGGATGGAATCTCCGATCCCGCGCAACCGCTCTCAGGAAGCACGCTGATCGGGGCAGACTCGCTGGCTTCCACCGATTGGTATTTCCTCGAATTTGACCCGTCGGGAACCTGCGAGGCCAATGCGGGAGCCATTCTTGTCGTGGGAAGCGTGCGGCATGACGGAAGTGCTTGGATCCGGAAAAACCCGGACATGATCCGCGGGGTCATGGTGCGCCGCGCCGGCCAGGCCAGTGCGTTTCTCAATCCCGACCACATCCGGGAAGCCTACGACGCGCTATGAGCTCCGCGTGTCGCGCCAGCCGGGACCGCACGAAAGCGGAGCTCCGAATACAAAATCTGCGCCCTCCGTTCGTAGTTCCGCCTTTAGGCGGTTCTGCTGGATGCAGCACGGCAGCAAAGGCACCGCATGAATGCGGAACTACAAACGGAGACGCCGTGTGCCCGTTCGTAGTTCCGCCTTCAGGCGGCGGGCAATGGGCGCGGCGAGGACGGACAAAGGCACCGCATAAATGCGGAACTACAAACGGAGACGCCATGTGCCCGTTTGTAGTTCCGCCTTCAGGCGGGGGGCAATGGGCGCGGCGAGGACGGACAAAAGCGCCGCATGAATGCGGAACGACAAACGGAGACGCCGTGTGCCCGTTCGTAGTTCCGCCTTTAGGCGGGGGGCAATGGGCGCGGCAAGGGCGGACAAAGGCGCCGCATCAATGCGGAACGACAAACAAAGCCTCCTCTCCCGCGTTCGTCGTTCCGCCTTCAGGCGGCACCGGGATCCCCTGTCCGGCTCGCGGGTTTTCGCTCGTCGAGGTCGTGCTGGCGATCGGGATCTTTTCTTTTGCGATGGTCGCGATTCTCGGGCTTTTTGGCTCGTCGATCGGCGGGGTGAAAAAGCTCGCCGACCGGGATGTGCTTGTGTCTGCCGGAAGCCTGGTCGCCGAAAAGCTCGACACGCTGACCCGCGCCGACCTGACAAACCTCCCTTCAGGAACAAATCCCGCCGGGAGGCCGACATTTTATACGTATGCGAGCGAGTCGCCCGACGCGAGCGATGCCTTCGCGACAAATGCCATCCTCGCATTTTCCACAAATGCGACCCCTCCGGCGTCCCAGGTGGCGGGCGGGCGGGTGATTCGTGTGCGGGTTTATCGCGCCCAGGAATCCCCTTCATCGGAATTTGCGTTCGGCGCGACCAACGTCTCGTTTCCCGTGCGCGTGGTGGTGGATCTGCTTGCGCCCGGGCAGGACAACGAAACCCCCTCGATGACATGGAGCTTCCACCGGGTGCTGGTGCCGACCCAATGAATCCCTCCCGCCTCAGCAGCCGGGGGTTCACCCTCCTCGAGCTTCTCGTCGCCACGGCGGTGATGGCGCTCTTTCTTGTCCTGGCCAGCCAGGTCGTCTCGAGCAGCCTGAGCCAGTGGGGGTTCGCGAATGACAAGATGTCCGCCAACCTCCAGGCCCGCCTTGCTTTCGATTGGCTCGGCCGCGACCTCCAGTCGGTCTGCCTTGCAGACGACGGATCCGAGTGGCTGCGGATCGAGCCCTCGGATCCAGCCGATACCACAGACTCCCATGGCCACGCAATGAAGGGGTCCTGGCTGATGTGTTACGCGCAACCCGCGCAGCCGCACACGGATCCCGCAAGCACCACTTCCCCGAAAATCTCCGGGCCGGTCGCGGTGAGCTACTCGCTCGGCTACCTGGATCCCATGGTCAACAACGGCTCGCGCAAGCAGTTCGCTCTCCTGCGCACGTCGGTCAACCCGCGCGATACGTTCGAAAACATGGGGGTTGGCAACCTCCGCACCGACTTCTGGGATTCCGGCGTCCTCGGGTTTACAACGATCCGGCCGGAGGACATCCTTGCCGACAATGTCGTGGGATTCCGCGTCGTTGCCGAGTTCCTTCCAGCAGGCGCGTCCACCCCGCTGCTCAGCAATCCGGCGCAGGAATTTGCCTATGGGCCGGATGGGGTGATCACCGCTAACGGCAGCACGTATCCCGGCGCCGCGCTCACGGCCTTTGAGATCACGCTTTGGCTCCTTGACACGAAATCCGCCGCGCGCATGAACGCGGGCGGCGCCAACCTCGCCGACTCGGCCGCATCGTTCACCAAACGAATCCCAATCCTCGCAAGATGAAAATTCTCCCTCTCATTGCCGCGCTCTGCGTCGGCCTCCCGGCCGGGGTCTTTGCAGGCCCGGGCGACGCTCCGCTCTCGTTCAAGGGCATCGCCAACATCTCCCTCGACGACGAGATCTCTGGCGACGGCGTCGGGGGATGGACCGACGAGGGGCCGGAGAATTCGCTCGACGCCTTTCCATCCGGGCACTTCGAATTTGCGGGCATCCCGTTCGACATTTCCGCCGACGCGCCTGCCATCATAGCGCCCAAGGGGAAGGCCTGGCCGGCCGCGCCGACCGAGTTTGTGATCCCGGCCGCCGGGCTGAAAGGCCGCGGGCTTTTTCTCCTGAGCGCCCATGCGTGGGAGGACGGCCCGGTCGAGCTCGCCCGCCTGATCGTGCGCTACGAGAGCGGGCGCGAAGATTCCCTGCCGATCATCAACCACACGCACACCGGCCCGTGGTGGAACCCGCTCAGCCTGCCGGCAGCCCCCGTGGCATGGCGCGGACAAAACCGCCATGGGATGAGCGTTGGCGTTTATGTCACCGGCTACGACCTCGCGGACGAGCCGCTGGCATCGGTCACCGTCAAGGCAAGCCCGCTTGGCGGACAGCTCCTCATCCTCGGGCTGACGATCTCCGGGAAGCCGGCATCCTCCCTGCCAAACCAGCCGGCGTGGGTCCGGGACGAAGGCGCAATTCCGGCGGGGTTTCCTCTGGCCCGTCCGGCCGATCCCGCCGCCGCACCCGTCTGGCAAACAATCTCCAGCAGCGCGCCCAACCTGCCCGGACGAAGCCTTCTCATGGAACTCGACCCGTCGCTGTCAGCTCCGTCCTCAGAGCAGGCGGCGGAGGTCGTCCGCCTGCTCAAGTCGCTCGGCTACACCGGCGCTCGACTCGCCCCGCTTGACCCGCTGCTTGCATGGCCGGATCCGGCACCGGTGCGCGGACTGCTCACAGCCCTCGATGCTGCCGGGATCCAGTCCTCGGTGACGCTGGCCGGCGGACGTCCCTATTCCTCCAAGGATGACGTCGCTGCCTACCGCGAGCTCGACCCTCGTCTCGGCGAGGTCTTCTTTGTGGATCCCGCCGCCACTAAAGTCCTCGACCGAGATCTTGCAGCGTTTTGGAAATCCCCGCCGGTCCCGGCGCTGGCACCGTCCTCGATCCTCTATGATAGCGGCTTCCTGAGCTATCACATCGAGGAGATGACGCGCCCGCACCGGCGGATGCTCATGAACCGCTGGGCCGCATGGCTGCGAACCCGTCACGGAGATCAGGCCGGGCTGGAAAAGGCGTGGCAGGTCCCGGGCCAGGCCACGCCGCTCTTCCCCGACGACAACCTCTCCCGCTCGAAGGTCGAGCTCCTCAGCTTCTCCAACATCCTTGCCGCATCCCCACGGCTGCGCAAACGGATTGCCGATCAGGTCGAATTTCTCGACATGGTCCAGCGCGAGTGGTTCCTCGCCCAAAAGGCATTTGCCGACGCCTCGCTCCCCCCAGCGCTCTGGAGCACGACCTCATGGATTGCCCCGTCGTGGCTGCGCGACATCCAGACCGGGCTCTCCGGCTCGCTCGACGCCGTCGAGGAACGCGTCGAATTGCTGCGGCCAAGCGTGAGGCAGGAAAATACAAAATCTCCGTTCCTGAATGTCTCCGCGTTCTCCGAGCCCGGCCTCGCCGATTTCCTGACCCCGTATTACCGGATCGCCGGAAAACCATTTCTCGTCTGGGACTCGTCCGGCATGTGGCCGGGCGACCGCGACTTTCTGCGCGTCCTCCGCACGATGGCGGTCGCCTCGCTCCAAGGGTGGAACGGGATCCTCCATCGCAAGCTTTATTCCACAAATTTTCCGGAGACACTTGAGGAATCCGGCTCGGTCCCCGGCCCGGCGCTGCAGAACCCGGCGTTCCTCGCGATCCTCCCGCTCGGCCGCCACCTCTTCCTGCGCGGCGATCTCGACCCCGCGCCGCCGGTCGTTCGCCGACAGCTCCTGCTGCCGTCGGAGATCGCCACCAAGCTGCCGGCTGTCCCCTCGCTCACCAACCCGCTTGGCGACCGCTACCCTTCGTGGATGCCGTTTGCCGGGGGCGTCGAGGCGGGCGCCGACCTCCCGGACTGGCGCGATGAGGCGGCCTTGGAAAAATCGCACACCGACGGGTCCGTCACCTCGCTCACCGGCCAGCTCACGATCCGGCCGGAGGACGAACTCATGGAAATCCGGACCCCGCGCACGCTCGCCCTCGCCGGCACGCTCGGCGGACAATCCGTCAAATCCGATGCCGTGCGCATCGAAAATATCACCGGCGCTGGAGCCGCCTACCTGACGACGCTCGACGGGCTTCCGCTTTCCAAATCCCGCGCGATCCTCATCGGCCTCGTCGGCCCGTGCAACAACTCCGGCACTGTCGTCGAGCACAGCACCGAACCCCGCGGGATCTACCCCGCCGTCTGGAAAATTGCCGACCCCGGGACGGCTCCGATCCTCATGGGCCCGGTCTCCGCCACGTTCTCCCTGCCTTCCGCAGCGCCGGGCCAGTGGACGATCACCCCGCTCGATGCCCTCGGGCGTCCTCTCGCCCCCGGGCCGACGCCGGTGGAGCTCCAGCCCTGTGGCGGACTCACCCTCGCTCTCGACAACAGCACCCATCGCGCCCCCCTCTTCCTCCTCCGCCATGAGAAGTAGATCCCATCACGCAGATCGCCCCCCGTTCGTCGTTCCGCCTTCAGGCGGGGGGCAATCGGCGCCGCAAGGACGGACAAAGGCACCGCATGAATGCGGAACTACAAACGGAGACGCCGTGTGCCCGTTCGTCGTTCCGCCTTTAGGCGGGGGGCAATCGGCACCGCGAGGACGGACAAAGGCACCGCATAAATGCGGAACTACAAACGGAGACGCCGCCCTCCCGTTCGTAGTTCCGCCTTCAGGCGGGGGGCAATGGGCACCGCGAGGACGGACAAAGGCACCGCATGAATGCGGAACGACAAACAGCCGCACCGCCGCATTTGCCACCGTCCTCTCCCTCCTCATCGTCGCCCTGCTCGTCGTCGTCCTCGTCGGTGCCGCCATGCTCCTCCGCGTCGAAACGTTCACCTCCTCGAACTCCCAAAAAATCGCCGAGGCACGCCAGAATGCCCTCTACGGCATGGGAACGGCCCTCGCCGACCTCCAGGAACTCGCCGGCCCGGACCAGCGCGTCACCGCCACGGCGGAGCTCAACCGCGACCCCGCAAGCTCACTTTGGGAGCCGTCTTTCCTGCCCGGCGGCAACGCCACAACAAAGCCGACCACACCCGGCCGCAATTGGACCGGAGTCTGGGATGTTTCAAAGAACCGCTACATCCCGGATACCACCACACCCGGACGCGTCGTCTCAAATGTCGGCAGCGGAACGAATCAGGTCTCGCCCAACCCTCTCAAATGGCTTGTTTCCGGTGGGCAGCGGAAATCCGGTGGAACGGAATCCCAGACCAACAATGTCACTCCGGCCGCCTACCCCGCCCGCATTGATGCGACCGGCAACATCACCGGAGCTGCGACACCCGAGGATCACGTCGTCCTTCTGGGCAGCGGCACCATCGATCTTTCGACATCCCCCGAAGACGGAGTCGTCGTTCCGAAAGTTCCGATCTTCAACCCCTCCTCTCCGGTGCCCGCCAACCCCTCCGGTTCCTACGCGTTCTGGGTGGGTGACGAGGGGGTCAAAGCGAAATTCCAAGACGGGGCCGAAACCAAAGCTTTCGATGAGACCTTCTCCGGCTCCGAACGCGACATCCTCCGGCTCTCCGCCCCCCAAAAACTGGGGATCGGCGCGGTGACTGCCAACGGGACCGGCACCCTGCTCGACGACGGATTCGACCCTTCCGATGCCGACTTCCTCTCCGCCCTCCGCCGCCTCTCCTCCGACACCCAGATCGGTTACCTCCCGGATGGAGACAAACTCGGGCCCGACTTCAAGCGCCGCTTCCACGACCTCACCCTCCACTCAAAAGGCGTTCTCTCCGACGTCAAAAAAGGCGGCCTCAAACAAGACCTCACCGTCTATCTCCAACAGGGGAATATCGCAGGGAAAATCAGCGACACCGATCTTCTCTACGAGGATGCACGGGATGATTCGACCAGCACCGATCCCACCAACCCCCGGGCCCCCTTCCGTGTCCGCTTCCCGGGCTTTCATTTTGAAAATCCCATTTCTAATACGAAAGGCCTCCCCCGCATCGGTCTCCTCCGCAGTTGGTATAGCCTCACCACCCCCACCGTCCGCCCGCAGACAGAAACCCAGCACGGCATGTTCCCCGTCATCACCCGCTGCGAATGGCCGGCGTGGCTAAAGTTGAAATTTGATCTGACAGGAGCAACATATCCTCCGCCCCTACCTGCACCTGCCCCACCGCTCAATCCCAACCAAATTCCCAACAGCTCCTTTGAACTGCGAATCTACCCTACTGTAACTCTTTACAATCCGTATAATGTCGACCTCCCTGCGCAAGATTACATCGTCGAGATCCCGATCGGAATTGGTGTCACCTTTAAAATAATACCGACACCACCGAAAACAACCGGAAGCAATGTTGTTTTCGACCTAAACGCCGCAATTGGAGGTGACAAGATCTACCTGCATATTCCAGCAAGCGAAGGGCCGATACCGGCGGGCATGTCAAAGATTTATACGCGAGATATGGAGACATTTGCTCCGCCCCCACCTGTATCTCCCCGTCCGTTTTCCAATCCTCTCAAAATGGCAAATGACTACTCGACCGTCAGCCCAGGCTTCGATGTTCAATGGGACGATGCTGCAAAAAATCCGCCTGCAAACAGCCACAACCCCAACGGCTATTTTTCAATTCAAGCCCAAGACCCCACGCTGGGCAATATCACCGTCAATACTAACACGCCGCCCCTGACTATGAACCTAGAGTTTTCTGGCCTGCCTGAGAAGGAGGTTAACCTCTACGCGGCGTCCAAGCCAGCCAGCGCGACTCCAGCCACAAAACTCCAATCGATATCCCACAAGCCAAGCAATCAGAGGTGGTTTGGTGTAGCCACATCGCTATCTGTTGCTGGCATCAACTATTCTGGTCTTAATCCGCCCGTGGGCCTTCGACAAAATGATGAAATCGAAGTTGATACAAGACAACCCGCCGGGGTCTTTCAACGACGTCCGCTTGTGCATTACAACACATATTCCGGTGGAAATCTCACAGGCGGCAGCTTATGCCCGCTTTTGCAATACAATCCCAGAGCCTCCAATGATCAACTTGCTCCAGCAATCTGGTCAACAACATCAAGTTCCGCATCCGCAGCGGTGCGGTTTTGGGGACAATGGCGTTGCTATCCAGACAACAACAACAGTATTCTTACTTACGCCTACTCTCCTCCTCTGTTTGACGGGGCAACAATGTCCGAATATTTCCCCTATACCTACGAGGACCCTGTCGCCAGATACCCCGCACCGACTGTCTTAGAAGAGACAAGCACGCATTTTTCTAAATCCACATTTGGATTAGTTCAGCCTCTCTACCCATTGCGTCGATCCGGAATGCAGAGCGTCTCGTTGGCCGACTTCCAGCATGTGGACATCTCCGGGGCGGCATGGCATCCCGGAAACATTCTTGGAAACTCCTGGGTGCCTTTCAATTTGCTAGGGCGTGATTGTTATGCCGGTTTTTTCAGCTATTCCGCTGGCGGTGCGAATACTTCATATTTCAGGATTCTGTCCATTACGGATTCGGCCAATGATGATGAAAACCGTGTTTATGACTCCTCTTTCATGGCCAACGATGCCATGTGGGATCGTTGGTTTCTGAGCGGAAGCCAGACATCTTCACCCATTTCTTCGGATCTTTTGGCGAATAAGAAATCGCTCCCCAATAGCCGGTTGCAATTTCGAAAGTCAGGAGGGTCGAACTACAACTTGCTCACTGATTTTACCTCAAAGCTGGAGCGTGGGGCTGTGTTTTTGATGAATGATGGAGCCTTTAATATCAACTCAATCTCTGTCGAGGCTTGGAAGGCGGTTCTTTCCTCCCGACTCGGACTCAAAATCAACAGCGATACTGCGGGAAAAGAGGAAGCTGTATTTGCGAGGATGATTGATCCCGGAGCCGGAAACGGAACATTTTTTGATCCCCCGACCAATCAGCCCGCCGCCGAGCGTGCAGGGGCCTACACAGGTGCCCGCAAGCTTGGCGCGAACGAGATTCAGGTTTTGGCAGAGGAGATCGTCAAACAGGTCAAACAGCGCGGCCCATTCACATCGGTGTCGGATTTCGTGAACCGAAGACTAACCACCGAACTGTCGGGTCCGCCGTTCAACGAGACAGACGTTTCCCGCACGGGCCTCATGGGCTCCCTCCAAGCGGCTATCGACGCGGCTTCCGATCGACTCCGCCTTGGGGGCGCGGGCGGCATGAACAGCCGATTTTACGATGCTACTGTGCGGGGAAGTTATTATAAGCCGGAAAAATTTCAGGTTTTCTCCGGAGGAAATGTGGGACAGATCACAGACGTCGATGTGAGTGATTCCAGCCTTCGCGGTGCCGTGGTCCCACGCCTGGCGATGCTTGGCCGGGACTGGTATTACAGCGCGGCGGGGGTTCCGGGGTTCATTACGCAGGCGGACATCCTGCAGGCGATCGGGCCATTGCTGGCGGCGCGCAGCGACACCTTCCGCATCCGTTCCTACGGAGAGGTGAAGAACCCGAAGAGCGGAAAGATCGAGTCGCGCGCCTGGTGCGAGGCGATTGTGCAGCGGGTGCCGGATCCGGTGAAGGACGCCCCGACGAGCGACGATGTCGTCTGGCCCGAGCGGCCCCAAATACCGATGAACCCGGTCAATGCCGCCGGAAGAAAATTCAAAGTCATCGCGTTCCGGTGGCTGACCCCGGAGGAGGTTTGATGCCATGAGAGTTCTGATCCTGGTCCTGCTAGCCGCCGCCCCGCTTGTCGCGCAGACACCGCCTGCTGCACCGCCTGCGACGTTCCGCGTGCTTTATATCGACCGGCGCCCGACGGCCGCCGAGGTCGCGGCGGCCGAGGCCTCCGGCCAGCCGCTTGAGCCGACCGTGTTTTACCTGGCCCCCGCTGGAGAGAAGAAGAAGCCGGAGTTTCGGCCGCTGTTTCTGCCTTTTTCCCGCCTTGCGGGACCGGTCACCCTTCCCGCCGGGTCCCCGCTTGTGCTTTTCTCGAAACCCGATCCCGCAGCAAAAATTGCCGAGATTCCCGCCAACCAAAAATCCGATGTCGTCGCCGTCCTGCGGGCCTCCCGTGATCTCGCTTTCCGCGACGCGAAAGTTCAGCTGCTTGATGCATCCGGGAGCGGATTTCCCTTCGGGCAGATGCGCGTGATCAACGCTACGGATCGCAAAATCGCCGTGAAGACGCTCGACCCCCCAAAGCAGGTTGAGCCCGGCGGAGTCCTCACCTTCCAACCGACCCCGGGACGCCGGGATACCGTCCCGGTTCTGGCAGGCGTCGAAGAGCATGGGACGTGGAGGGAAATTCATTCCGGAGCGACAAAGGTCCGGCCCAACAACCGGGTCCTCCTGCTTGTCAGCGGACAGTCCTCGCCGGATGGAACACCCTCCTACTCGGTGGAGTATCTGGCGGAAAGCGCACCGGAAAACAGCCAATGATTTCCGGCCCTAATCGACCTCAACGCGGTGCCTTTGTCCGTCCACGCCGCGCCGATTGCCCCCCGCCTGAAGGCGGAACTACGAACGGGCACACGGCGTCTTTGTTTGTAGTTCCGCATTCATGCGGTGCCTTTGTCCGTCCACGCCGCGCCGATTGCCCCCCGCCTGAAGGCGGAACTACGAACGGGCACACGGCGTTCTCGTTTGTAGTTCCGCATTCATGCGGTGCTTTTGTCCGTCCACGCCGCGCCGATTGCCCCCCGCCTGAAGGCGGAACTACGAACGGGC
>Ga0247844_1002130_pt1 | contig 33294 bp, 29 predicted proteins | sample LaCtaG_FD_192421 | JGI IMG/M metagenome (GOLD analysis project Ga0247844, IMG submission 192421) | Freshwater microbial communities from meromictic Lake La Cruz, Castile-La Mancha, Spain - LaCruzMarch201714.5m_1 | ecosystem: Environmental > Aquatic > Freshwater > Lake | place: Spain: Castile-La...
ACAAATTACAACAATTATTTGATTTATCACCGTTAGGGATTTGCTTATTAACCATGACTGGGGAGTTTATAGAAGTTAATCCTGCCTTTGAAACCATGATGGGCTATTCTAAAGCTGAATTAACCCAGTTAAATAATCTGCAACTCACTCCAGAAAAACATCATGACTACGCTAAGATTCAGATGTTTGCCATGTATGAACAAGGCTTTACCAATCCCTTTGAACTAGAGCTTATCCATAAAGACGGCTCGCATTTTCCCGTGATGATTAATAGCGTCAGAATTCGTGATAGTGATGGCAAGGATTACCATTACACCATTATCCAAGACATTACCGAGCGCAAACACACTGAGCAAAAGCTAAAGGCAGCTAAAGAACAGGCAGAAGAGTTGTCCACCTTAAAAACACACTTTATTTCCACCATTTCGCATGAACTACGCACGCCCATGACCACTATTATTGGTTATGCTGAGCTTGCGCTTGTTAGAGAGCCTAGCGAAACCACACGTCCTTTTTTAACCATCATCGATCGCGCGGCAAAAAATTTATTAGCCTTGCTTAATGACATTTTAGATTTTACAAAACTGCAAACAAAACAAGATCAGCTTTATATAGCTGAATTTGATCTACAACTATTACTAAACAACCTAAAAAACGACTTTAGCATAGCGGCAGAGAAAAAAGAGCTGCTCTTTACTGTTGAGCAAAGCTCAGCCTTGCCTAATGCAAAGGTGCCCAACACACTTATTGGCGATGCAGACAAACTAAAACGGGTCTTCATTAACTTAATCGGCAATGCACTTAAATTTACCCATGCAGGCAGCGTGACGCTTAGCGTTAAGCTTAACCAACTCAGTAGCAGCCACGCCTTACTTGACTTTAGCGTAAGGGATACAGGCATTGGCATAGCAGAAAAAGATCATGACAAACTGTTTAAACTGTTTTCGCAAGTGGACAGCTCAGATAATCGCCAATACGAAGGCACTGGACTGGGGCTTGCCATAAGTGACGAATTAGTTCACATAATGGGCGGCAAAATAAGCGTTGACAGCCGAGTAGGCGAGGGCAGTATATTTAGTTTTAGCCTAAATATTGAACTGCCTAAAACTGTCGTCAATCAGCCTAACAGCACACTGACAACGCCAGCCTTAGAACACTACCAGCGCACCTGGCAAAGTAACAAACGGCTGTTACTGGTAGAAGATAATGAAATGATTCAGAAATTAATTGTCGACTATTTAACCCCCATCGGGATTAGTGTAGACCTTGCCCGACACGGCAAAGAAGCCCTCGCCAAGTTAGCACATAATGACTACGATTTAATCTTAATGGACGTGCAAATGCCCGTTATGAATGGCATAGAAACCACCGAACACCTGCGAAGCCAAGCACGCTATGCCACGCTCCCCATAATTGGTTTTACTGCGCGCTTAACCGAACCAGAAAAAGAGCAATACCTCGCCAGCGGCATGACAGATTTAATCCCAAAACCCATCGATACCGAACAATTTTTTTCAACCTTGAAAAAATGGCTAGGCGAATAAAAAACGCGTAGAGACGCGATTTATCGCGTCTTGTATCTCACCGGCTGTAAACAAAACCTGTGGTGGAGGCTAGATTTTAAGACGCGATAAATCGCGTCTCTACAGAACGTGTTGCTGCGTGTATGTAGAGTAAAAAACGCGTAGAGACGCGATGTATCGCGTCTTGTATCTCACCGGCTGTAAATAAAACCTGTGGCGGAGGCTAGATTTTAAGACGCGATAAATCGCGTCTCTACAAGGGTATGTTGCTGTGTGCATGTAGAATAAAAAACGCGTAGAGACGCGATGTATCGCGTCTTGTATCTCACCGGCTGTAAACAAAACCTGTGGCGGGGGCTAGATTTTAAGACGCGATACATCGCGTCTCTACAAGGGTATATTGCTGTGCGTGTAGAATAAACAAAGCGTAGAGACGCGATTTATCGCGTCTTGTAAATCACCGGCTGTAAACAAAACCTGTGGTGGAGGCTAGATTTAAGACGCGATACATCGCGTCTCTACAAGGGCGTTTAACAGTCATAATCAGAATCGCGTCTATTCTGGCAATAATCAATATAAATATTAAAAGGCTACTGCTCAGCCAGTGGTGGGTTGTTTTCTTTTTTCGTCCATGGATAGCTTTGTTCATAACCCGGTGTAGTCCAATCGATTTCGCCTGGAAGTTCGATAATGTTATGAAAATCATGATAGTTTAATTCTCTAACGCCATCTGCACGAATTTTTAGTACATCAGCAAAGCGTGCATTCCAGGCAATATCTTGTAATTGATAATTATGATGCGCATGAATTAATTGTCCAAGGGTTTGGTCTTGTGCAATAAACGTAACTAAAAACTCTGCATTTAAGCGTCCTAGATGCTTCATTGAATCAGCTCCCCACAAAGGGCTAGATTGGTCTATGCGATGCATTGCTGTCCAAGTTAAGCGGAAATGATCAGTACGACTGCGGACTAAGGGCAGATCAAGGGGATAGCGTACTGTTTCGCCTTCAAGAGTTTGTTCGGTGATTAACATTGCCACCCTTAACTGAGCTTCTACAACATTATTATGACGCCAGTTAGCTAAACGAATTTGTAAATGTGGTACGCCATTGCGGGCGTTGACGACTATTTTTTCTGTAAATAATACCTTTGCATTGACCCGTGATAAGCGTGAAAACGCGGCACCTGTTATGACTGCGGTGCTAAAAATACCAACAAAGGCTTCTGTTATGGCAATTAAATTAGCCCATCGTGTTGCGGGGGTTAAATACCCATAACCAATCGTGGCAAAGGTTTGAACAGAAAAATAAAAGGTATCTTCAAAGCTTTGATTGCGTGCATTGAAAATATTGTTTGGTTCAAGCAAATATAAGCAGGTAAAAAAAACGTTAAGTAGTATGAAAATAGCAGCGCATAAACCTAAAAACTGAAACCATGTGCATTGCATTAACCAATGATATACATCAAGGTGAGGGATTAAACTGCGCCCTTTAATCTGCATTTGGAAGTAGTTTACTTTTTTATCCCGATATTGCGTTTTGGGTTGAGCCATTACGTTCTCCAGTGTTTAAATAACTCATAAATGTTTAAAAAAGTTAATGCGGCGTAGCTTGCTTGTTGGTGTTATAAGCGCATAGGCTTATTTGCTGATATTTAATATGCTGTTTAGAGGCGTGGAGAGTTAAGGATTTAGCCGCTAAGCGGTGTAAATTAGGAAATTTTTAATCTTCAGCTATTGTCGTACAATACCTATGATACAACAATAGCTAAAGCCATTAGTTGTCAGATTAGGTTAACTTAGTGCATTATTGTGTCAATATTTTTTTATCAAATGAGGTTTTAATTGTGAAAAATCAATCCATAACGGCATCGCGTTGGTTTTATTCGCCTACATCAATTTTAGTGCTGATGATGGTTATGGGGGCTGTAATTTCTGCGCCGGTGTTAGCAAAAAGTTATAGCTCGCGGAGTTCATCTAGCACTAGATTTAAGTCGACTAGAGCGTATGCTGCACCCAGTTCAGGGTGGACTAGACAATCGTATAGTAGTAAAAAAACATCGGTTAGCTCAAAGTTTGGCACTCAATATAATTCTACATTTGAGCGTCAATACTCACAACAGTCTGCAAAGCGTGCTTATAACGCTCTACCAAATTCGCTAAGTTCTACGAAGCCACGTTATTTTCCTGCGGCTGATTTGCAACGATACCGTAGTTCGTATGCTAATCATGCGTGGTATCGGCAAGCTCAGAATTCGCCTAATCGTTGGCACGAACGCAGTCAATATTATCAAACGCAAGCACCAATGGCAGTTAATGGTGGTGGCCATTCGTTTGGTTTGTTATCAGGATTGTTTTTATACAGTTTATTAAATAATAATGCCTCAGCTGGACAGTACGCTTATCACCATCAACAAGATCCAGATTATCAAAAATGGCGCACTGAGGCGAATCAGTTAGCTAAAGATAATGCCGACTTAAAAGCGCAATTAGCGGCCATGGATTCGGTTAAAAACAACCAAACTGCCACGCCAATTAACCCTAATTGGTTGCCCGCAAATGTTCCCGTTGCTGCGGTTATGTCTGAGGAAGCATTAAAATCCAGTCAGGCTGATTTTAAGATTTGTGTAGGTTCAGAGGGGGGCGCATATTACAAAATTGCACAATCGTTAATGTTGCCGGCGTTAGTGGAGTGGGTTAATGTGAGTCCAATTATTACTCAGGGCACGCCTGATATTTTAGCTAAATTAGCCAGCGGCGACTGCGATGCTGGATTTATTCAAGGCGATGCAGAGTATGATGCGCAACAATTGGAGGTGTTATTTACGCCTTTTTTGGAAGCCGCGCATTTAGCGTGTAGTACGTCGTTGTCCATTACCAAATTATCTGAGCTTGCTGACAACGAGCTATGGATTCCAAGTCGGTCTGGTTCTAGTTTATCTTGGCAGCGCTTTGTGGCGTTAAATCCTGCTTATCAACGCGTTAAGCTTAGGTCGGCGGTAAATTATCAAGATGCAATTTTAAAAGCCACGTCACAGCATGCGTGTTTGTTTTATATGGCAGCACCTCATGCCGCAACAATTGATCGTTTAATTGATCGTGAGGACTTGCGGTTGCTGGCTATTGATGATGAAAAACTAACGCAAAGTAAGATGTATCAAAAACGTACGTTATCTTCTGCTGATTATAGTAAGGCTATTCAGGCAAAAGGAGTGTTTGGTGATCGTTTTGTGGCTACGGTTGTTACGCCTGCATTGTTTGTAATGCGTAGCAATTGGCGCGCAACACATGCTGATAGTGCGGCAAAAATTGCCTTAGCACTGACAGATCTTGAGAGCCATTACAAAGAGGCGGTGAAACAATAATGTTTAGTAAATTTACTGCTGCAAAACCGCATGGGTTGCGTGTGTCTTTAACCAGTCATCTTGAAGTTAATTTGGTCGATACGTTTGGCGTGGACTTGCATCCTGCTTTTGTCCGCCCAGAAGGACTGTTTTTTATTAAGGCAATTGGTGAAAACTTTGTACAAGATCAACTTATCGATACCTGTATTTATGTTGAGAATAATGGCAATTTTTATGTGTTTGTAATGACTTTGGCAGAAAATAAAGTAACGTCCGTTAGCCTGTATCAAAATATTTTGACACTTACGCCAACCGAGGAAGAGTGGGCTGAGGTGTTGCGTGATATTGCCAGTCCTGAGTTTGTGATGGATGATATTGTTTTTACTCGTACCGTGGGCGGTGCGAGTCAACAGGCTGACTTAATTAAATTTACGGAGCATTTGCAAACAGAAAGTGGTGTGGCTGAGGGTGAAAATTCATTAATGGTTTTTGCTAGAACACTGCCGACAAGCACGTTTGTGGAAAAGCTACGGATTGTCGTTGAAGTGAGTGAACAAGCGCAAAGCGCAGAGCTTGGTTTTTATGTCGGTTTTGAGGTTGATCCAGCACTGTTTACTTTATTAGGCTAGTGTTGGCGTTGGTTTTTTCTTGCTAAGCAAAGCTGAAGTGCTACGTGAGATCAGATAGTTAATTAATTTTATACATTAGGAAGTAGAGATGGCATTTTTTAAAAATTACGGTGTTCAAAAAGCGAAAGATTTGGCAAATTTATTAGGCGAGGCAATTGTTAAGTTTGATCCTGAAGGCGCAACTGAAGCGGCAATTGCAGAAATTGAAGAAAAATTTGATAAATTAAATTTAACGTTTTCTAAAGCGAAACAAGCCTTCGTTAAAGAAGATAACGAGGCGCGTACAATTATTGCTTTGTATAACCAACGTTTAGCTGCTGCGGAACATTTGCAAGCATTGCCTGAAAAAGCTGAGGCCTTAACGCAATTAGTCACGTTATTGGAAACAATGCACGTTGATGTAGAAAGAGAAAAGCAGGAAGCCGATGAGGCAAAGCAGTATATGCAAGAATTAGAGGGCTTGGTTAAACAATATGCCTCAAAATTAACCAGTGCACGCGCGACAGTTGAGCACGCTAAAAAAGCTATGGAGCGCGCGAAGTTAATCAAAGAACAGGCCTTAGAAAAAGAAGCCGCAGCAAAAATGGCAAGCGGTTTGTCAGGAAGTTCGTCGTCGTTAAGTTCAGCTTTGGATCACATGAATCATTTAGCCGAGCAATCATTGGTTGCTGCTGATGCCGCTTCACGCAAAGCCAGTTTATTGCAACCTACAGTGATTGAAGATAATCCAGATATTAAGGCGGCGATGGCAGCGGTCAGTGGTCAGCCTGAACTTAGTTCAAGCGTTCAGGAGCGTTTAGCGGCACTAAAAAAAATGGCATAACGTCGGCTATGCGACTGATGGGGACGGTGTAATCAGGATACAATTCGGCTTATAATAACGTTATTAACATGAAGGTGTATTGTGACGTTCAGCTACGTTTTTGACGTGGGTTTTTAGTTTGATAATAAAAAAGGATAGGTTAATGAGTAAAATAATCACCAAAGCAGTTTTTCCTGTTGCAGGCTTGGGCACACGCTTTTTACCTGCAACTAAAGCTAGTCCAAAAGAAATGTTGCCTATTGTGGATAAACCATTGATTCAATATGCTGTGGAAGAAGCGGTTGCTGCGGGTATTGATACTATGGTGTTTATTACTGGACGTAGTAAAAATGCGATTACAGATCATTTTGATAAAGCCTACGAATTGGAAAAAGAGCTTGAAGCAAAAAATAAAGTTGAAACCTTAAATTTAATTCGCGATATTTTACCAGCACATGTTTCGTGTATTTTTATTCGTCAAGCCGAGGCGCTTGGTTTAGGTCATGCGGTGTATTGTGCGCGTCCTGTTATTGGCGATGAGCCTTTTGCGGTTATTTTAGCCGATGATTTAATTGAAGATGCTGGACGTGGTTGTATGGCACAAATGGTGAAATTGTATGAACAAAATCATTGTTCAATTTTAGGTGTTGAGCGTGTTAATCCTTCTGATACAGGAAGCTATGGCATAGTTAAAACGGCTGACTTTACAGGTTTATCTGCTGTTGTGGAAACTATCGTTGAAAAGCCAAAGCCAGAAGATGCGCCGTCTAATTTAGCTGTGGTTGGACGTTATATCTTAAGCCCAACGATTTTTGATAAAATTAAAAAAACGGGGCGTGGTGCAGGAGGCGAAATTCAGCTTACCGATGCTATCGCTGAGTTAATGTTAGATGAGCAAGTGTTGGCGTATGAATTTGAGGGTCGGCGTTATGATTGTGGCTCAAAGTTAGGTTTTTTAATTGCTACTGTAGAGCATGGTATGTTGCACAAAGAACTTAAAGATGATTTTCTTGCATACTTAAGGAAATTGATTAAAGCCCATAAAAATTTAAATGGCTCGGTGCAGTAAGCAGCCATTTTTTATAGGTAATAAAAAAGGCAACCTAGGTTGCCTTTTTTTATGCGTATTATAATTTTTCTTTAATACGTGCTGCTTTACCTGTTAAGTTGCGTAGGTAATACAGTTTGGCTCGGCGCACATCACCGCGACGTTTAACAATGATTTCACTAATCATTGGGCTGTGTGTTTGAAAAACACGTTCTACGCCGGTGCCGTGAGAGATTTTTCTTACTGTAAACGCAGAGTTTAAGCCACGATTACGTTTAGCAATTACAATTCCTTCAAATGCCTGAATACGTTCGCGTTCACCCTCTTTTACTTTTACTTGAACGACGACCGTATCACCAGAATTAAAATCTGGGATTTGTTTTAATTGTTTTGCTTCTATTTCATCAATAATATTGCTCATTGTTATACCTTAATTGGGTTTGATTCTAATATAAATTCATTCAGCAAGTTTTTTTGTTCTGCATTAAGTTGCTTGTTTTTTAATAAATCAGGTCGTTTTTGCCAGGTTCTACCTAACGCCTGTTTATGTCGCCAACGATCTATGTCTGCATGATGACCACTGGTTAATACTGTGGGCACAGTTAACGCTGCTATAGTCTCAGGGCGAGTGTAGTGAGGGTAATCCAGTAAGCCATCCGAGTGTGAATCGTATAATGCAGACTCGCTGTCACCTAACACACCAGGAATTAAACGGAGCATTGCGTCAATTACAATAAGTGCAGCAAGCTCTCCACCACTAATAACATAGTCGCCAAGTGACCATTCTTCGTCACAATCAAGCATAATAAAACGTTCGTCAATCCCTTCATAACGACCCGCAACTAAAATGATTTGCGAAAGATTAAGTGCTTCTGATAATACCTGTTGGGTGATGACTTTACCTTGTGGGCTTAGATAAATAACTTTAGATGACTCACGTGCAAGGTGTTTTTTTTTAGCATCAGTGAGTGCGTCGTGGAGTGGTTGGTATTTCATTACCATGCCAGGACCACCACCATAAGGACGATCATCGACTGTTTTGTGTTTGTCGATGACATAATCCCTTGGATTCCACACATTTATAGACGCTAAATTAGTTTCTAAAGCTTTGCCTGTAACGCCATGACTTGCGGCTTGAAGCACCATTTCTGGAAATAAGGTGATGACATCAAACTGCATAAGTCTTCATTAAAATTCAGGATCCCACTCAACGATCATTTGCTTTTCAGATACGTCAATACTGATGATAACTTGAGTATGAATAAACGGAATGGCGTGTTCGCGCTCACCTTTAACAATCATGACATCGTTAGCGCCTGTTTCTAACATGCTATCAATACGACCCAAGGGCACATTTAAGCGCGTTATCACTGCCATCCCTATTAAATCAGACCAATAATATTCGCCTTGTTGAGGGCGGGGCAATTGGTCTTGACGAATAAAAATTTCTGATCCAATAAATGTATCGGCTTGATTTCTAGTATCAATCTCTTTAAGTTTTACGATGACATTTTTGCCATGTAAGGCACCGTCTGAGAGCGTGTACTTGGCAGGTTCAGCATGAGGTTTTTTAATTATCCACGGTGAGAAAGTTAAAATTCTTTCACGTTCATCTGTAAAAGAAAAAACTTTAAGCCACCCTTTAATGCCAAAACTGCTGGTTATTTCGCCAATTTTTATAAGTCTAGTGTCTGGCAAGCGATTAAGCTGCTATTTTTGCAGCGTCTTTAATTAACTTAGCTACACGATCAGATGGTTGCGCACCATTTGAGCGCCAGTAATCAACGCGTTCGCTGTTTAAGCGTAAACGCTCTTCGTTACCGCGAGCAAATGGGTTAAAAAAACCAACTCGCTCAATATAACGTCCGTCACGACCGTTTCGACTATCGGTTACAACAACATGGTAAAATGGGTGGTTTTTTGAACCACCTCTTGAAAGACGTATGGTTACCATCTAATTTCCTCAAAAAAACATTTAGTAAAAGTTAGCCGACGCATTTTACGCGAATTTGTTGATATGTGAAGAAAAAAATGCGGGCGAGTGATTTATCAATACGATGATGAGTTAAATTTACCGTCGCATAGTATTACGAACATTGCTTTTAATGCCTCGCATCATATTTGCCATGTTGCCATTTTTCATTTTTTTCATCATTTTCTGCATCATGATAAATTGCTTTAGGATGCGGTTAACATCTTGTATTTCTTGGCCGCTGCCAGCAGCAATGCGTTTTTTGCGATTGCCTTTGATTAAATCAGGAAAACGGCGTTCTTGTTTAGTCATTGAGCAAATTACGGCAATTTGACGGGCGATCATTTTGTCATTTACCTTATCACGCATTTCTTGAGGGATATTGTTTGCACCTGGCAATTTTTCCATCATGGAGCTAATGCCACCCATGTTTTGCATTTGTTCTAGTTGCTCACGGAAATCATCAAAGTCAAAGCTTTTGCCTTTTTTAATTTTTTGAGCAAACTTTTCTGCTTTTTCTTTATCAACTTTTTGTTCAATTTCTTCGATTAAGCTCAGTATGTCGCCCATCCCTAAAATACGAGAGGCGATTCGATCTGGGTGGAAGAGTTCGAGTTCGGTAGCTTTTTCCCCCATCCCTATAAATTTAATGGGTTTGCCAGTGATGTGGCGTATGGATAAGGCGGCTCCTCCGCGTGCATCGCCATCTGCTTTAGTTAAAATGATGCCTGTTAACGGCAGCGCGTCATTGAAGGCCTTGGCAGTGTTTGCAGCATCTTGACCCGTCATGCTGTCCACCACAAACAAGGTTTCGGTGGGTTGAATAGCGTGATGAAGGGCAGTTATTTCCGTCATCATGTCGGCGTCAATATGCAAACGGCCAGCGGTATCAATGATGATGACATCAAGGAATTTCTTTTTGGCTGCGGCAATTGCATTGATAGCAATGTCGATGGGTTGTTGCGAGGTATCGCTGGGGAAAAAATCGAGGTCTAATTCTTCAGCAAGCACTTGCAGTTGTTTAATTGCGGCGGGGCGGTAAATATCAGCACTGACGACGCCCACTTTTTTCTTTTGTGTATGTTGCAACCAGCGACCTAATTTACCAACGGTAGTGGTTTTACCTGCGCCTTGTAAGCCTGCCAATAAGATGACTACGGGGGGATTGGCTTTAAGATTAAGCCCCTCATTGGCGTCACCCATTACCTTGATTAATTCTGCATTAACCACTTTAATGAATGCTTGACCAGGTGACAGGCTAGCTTGAACTTCTTTGCCCATAGCACCGGTTTTAACTTGTTGGATAAAGGCGCTCACTACGGGCAGAGCGACATCCGCTTCTAATAAAGCCAGGCGAACTTCGTGTAAGGTGTCTTTGATATTGTCTTCAGTCAGGCGACCTTGACCTTTTAATTTTTTAAGGGTGTTACTGAGTCGGTCGGTTAAATTATCAAACATAGTATTTTTATTAAAGGTATAGGATGATTATCTAAATACAATTGCATTAGGACTATTTAATTCAATATATTACCATAGCTATTAACGTGATTGTATCAATACAGATAACCATGAGTGAGTGTGTTTTATCATGTATAAATGGTTTAATTTTTATAAAAAACAATGAGTTATTATTTTATAGCAGGGTTTTCAATAAGTCTGTACATGCTAAGTTCAGGGCTTATTGTGCGCCATTTTACGCAAAAGACAACTCAACATGTGCCACTTTATTTAGCGTGCTTAGCGGTTGTTGGGCATTTGCTTTATATTGTTTTGGGGTGCGTAGAGCAGCAAGGATTTAGTTTTAGTTTTGTTGCGACAAGTTCTTTTGTCAGTATGATTGTGGCATTATTATTACTGTTGGCAGTCATTACTAAACCGGTCGCTAAATTGGGTGTAGCGGTTTTTCCTATTGCGGCCTTAATGTTAAGTTTAACGATGTCTTTTGATGATACTGCGCAACCAATGCCGGTGTATCATTGGACCATGGCGAGTCATATTTTAACGTCGATTATTGCCTTTAGTTTGTTAAATATTGCTGCCTTGCAAGCAGCATTATTAGCGTTTCAAGATCAACAATTAAAAAGTCACCCGCCAAAGCGTTTTGTTCATGCGCTGCCTTCTTTGCAGGCGATGGAGGCTCTATTATTTGAAATGTTGGCAGCAGGGTTGTTTTTTTTAACCTTATCGTTAGGCACTGGGTTTATTTTTTTAGAAGATGTCTTTGCCCAGCATTTAGTGCATAAAACGCTCTTGTCATTGCTGGCATGGTTTATTTTTGCAGGTTTATTATTGGGCAGGAAGTGCTATGGGTGGAGGGGTAAGTTGGCCATACAATGGACTGTGTTTGGTTTTTTTCTCTTGTTGCTGGGGTATTTTGGTAGTAAGTTTGTGTTAAAACTTATTTTACATCGATGAGATTATTATAAAATTTGCTCTTCTTGTGCCATGCTTATTGATTAAGCATGTATCATATTGAGCCTTAGCTTGCTTAGTCACTTTCTTTACTATTATTTAAATGTCCTTGAAGTCCAAAAAAAAAGTTGATTTTAATTCAACAAATGACCCCTTTGCTCAGCGTGAAGCTGAAAAATACGAAAATCCAATTCCCAGCCGAGAATTGATTATTCAATTACTCGAGCACTTAGGAAAACCTCTGCTGCGTAAAGAAATTATTGCATCTTTTGAGTTAGTAACAGAAGAGCAGTTAGAAGCACTACGAAGACGCTTACGTGCGATGGAGCGTGATGGGCAATTATTGTTTAATCGCGAACAGCGATATTGTTTAGTTAATAATAAAGATTTAATCGTTGGACGAATTATTGGTCATGCTGATGGTTTTGGTTTTATTCGTCCTGATGATGGCTCGGAAGATTTGTTTTTATCCCCCCGTGAAATGAATCCCTTATTACACAATGATCGTGCCATGGTGCGTATTGTTGGTATTGATAAAAAAGGCCGACGTGAATGTGCGGTGGTGGAAATTTTAGAGCGTAATACACATCAAATTGTTGGGCGTTTATATCAAGAAGATGGCTTTACCTACGTAGTGCCTGACAATAAAAATATTTCACAAACGGTATTACTGCAAAAAGATGGTGTAGGGGGGGCAACCCAAGGACAGATTGTTGTCGCTGAAATCGTTGAGCAACCGACTAAGCTGCATCAACCTATAGGGCGCATTATTGAAGTCTTAGGTGATCATTTAGCACCTGGGATGGAAATTGAGATGGCCATTCGCACTCACGAATTACCTCATAACTGGCCGTCTGACGTCGCTGCAGAAATTGCCTCACTTACCCCTGAAGTTCCAGAAGCGGCTAAGCAAGGTCGCGAAGACATTCGTCATTTACCGTTAGTCACGATTGATGGTGAAGATGCGCGGGATTTTGATGATGCTGTGTATTGTAAAAAAACGCCAAAAGGCTGGAAGTTATTAGTCGCCATTGCTGATGTCTCGCATTATGTTATGGCTAATACCGCCTTAGATAATGAAGCAAAAAATCGTAGCACATCGGTATATTTCCCAGAAAATGTTATCCCTATGTTGCCAGAGATTTTATCGAATGGCTTATGCTCACTCAATCCTCATGTGGATCGTTTGTGTATGGTGTGTGAGTTAGTGATTGATGCTGAAGGCAACGTGATTAGATCACGTTTTTATGAGGCGGTAATGAACTCCCATGCACGCTTAACGTACAACGATGTTGCCGAATTACTGCCCAGTGCAGCAGCGCCTAATGTAGCAAAAGTGGCGCAATTAACCGAGCGCTATCGCCCTGTTATCCCACATGTATTGGAGTTATATGCACTGTTTAAAATGATGCGTAAACAACGTGAGTTGCGTGGTGCGATGGATTTTGACACGCAAGAAACACGTATTATTTTTGGGCAGAATCGAAAAATTGAAACGATCGTTCCCGTTGTCCGTAATGATGCCCATAAGCTTATTGAAGAGTTTATGATTACCGCTAATAGTGCGGCTGCGCGTTATTTGAATGGCAAAAAAATGCCTAAGTTGCTGCGTATTCATGAAGGACCCAACGCAGATAAATTATTTAATCTCAAAAAGTTTTTGGGTGGACTAGGTTTAATTCTAGGTGGGGGAAATCAACCAACACCTTTGGATTACATGGCTTTAATAGAGTCGATTAAAGACCGTCAAGACGCACATTTAATTCAAACTGTATTATTGCGCTCCATGTCTCAAGCGGTTTATAGTCCTGATAGTAAAGGTCATTTTGGCTTAGCGTTAGAAGCCTATGCACATTTCACTTCGCCAATTCGTCGCTATCCAGATTTATTAGTTCATCGAGCTATTCGGCATACCTTACAAGGGAAAAAAGCTGAAAGTTTTATTTATGGTATTCCTGATATGGTTATTTTAGGAGAGCATTGTTCTGCCAATGAACGTCGTGCCGATGACGCCACACGTGATGTTGTGAGCTGGTTAAAATGTGAATACATGATGGATAAAATTGGCGAGGAGTTTAGTGGCATTATTTCTGCTGTGACGTCCTTTGGCTTTTTTGTTGAATTAGCTGAAATTTATGTTGAAGGCTTGGTTCATATCAGTCATTTAGGGCAAGATTATTTTAATTTTGATCCCATCACCTATCAATTAAAAGGTGAGCGTACCAATACTGTCTACCGATTAGGCGACAGTGTGCAAGTACGGGTGGCTAGGGTTGATTTAGATGAAAAGAAAATGGATTTTGATCTTGTCTTAAAAAATGAGTCAACAGCTCCCAAAACAATTGCTAAATTTAAGAAAAAACGGCGTAAAAAATAATCCGTTTAACAGCTAATGATGTGTGGATTTAGTCAGAGGTATGAGAAAGCCCACGCTTCTAAATCCCGTCTTTAAAAAAGTACCCGAAGAGAAGAGGCTTTTACTGTGCACAACATCATGATTTCCTTATCTGTTGATAGTGTCTGAAGTCTATAAACAGTAACTTACCAATAAGATTGTGTTTATTTGTCGTAGAAAACCTTGTTCGCTCAATCAATCAATCAATCAATTCCTTTATGCCTAGTTTATGAGGTGCAATGAAACTCAGTAAAATTTATGGTCTGCATTCTGTGCAGTCAGCACTTGATTATTCTCCTACAAAAATCAGTCAAGCATGGCTTGATGAGCAGCGCCAAGATAAGCGTTTAATGCCCTTAATTAATCAATTAGAAGATTTAGGTATTGCACCTGAAAAAGTTTCGCGCACTCGATTAGATAAACTTGCTGATGGTAATGGACATCAAGGCATTGTGATTGAAGTGGAGCTGCCGGCCGTGTTATCTGAACAAGCCTTGCATGCCTGTGTAGAAAATTTAACCAGTCCAGCATTATTTTTAGTTCTTGATAACGTGCAAGATCCTCATAATTTAGGGGCTTGTTTACGCAGTGCTGACGGCACACGTACTCATGGCGTGATTATTACTAAAGATAATGCTACCGGTATTACGCCGACGGTTTGCAAAGTAGCCTGTGGTGCAGCAGAAACAGTGCCTGTTTATCAAGTGACTAATTTAGCGCGTACTTTGCGGTGGTTAAAAGAGCAGGGTATTTGGGTGATGGGTGCCGCAGGTGAGGCAACTCAATCTATTTATCACACTGATTTTACAGTGCCTTTAGCCTTGGTGATGGGCGCAGAAGGCAAAGGAATGCGCCGCTTAACGCGTGAGCACTGTGACATTTTAGTAAGCTTGCCCATGTTGGGGCAGGTGGAAAGCTTAAATGTATCCGTTGCAAGCGGGGTGATGTTGTACGAAATTTTACGGCAACGCTTGTATTCATGAACAGTATAACGCCCTTATTACAAGGACTTGATTTAGCGTGCATCCGTGATGATCGTAGCTTGTTTAGTGAGTTAAGCTTTGTGTTAGGTGCGGGTGAAGTATTATTGCTAGAAGGTGAAAACGGTAGCGGTAAAACGTCATTGTTGCGAATTTTATGTGGGTTTCGTGAGCCTGATGCCGGGCAAGTTAGTTGGTGTGGTGGAGCCATTTCTACCTCTGCATACCGTGCAAACATGGCCTTTGTGGGCCATTTAGATGGCGTGAAAAAAGAACTCACTGTGCTAGAAAATTTACGCGTGGCATTGGCGTTAGGGCAGGGGAATGGTGGTTCTTTAGACGCTGCGTTGGCGAGGGTTAATCTTGCTGGATACCAAGACGTGTTAATCAGTGCTTTATCCGCAGGACAAAAGCGTCGCTTGTCTTTGGCTAGGTTGTTAGTCACGGCGAAATGCTTATGGATCTTAGACGAACCTTTTACGTCCTTGGATAAACAAGGTATTCAATTAACAGAACAACTTATGAGTGAACATTGCGCCCAAGGCGGCATGATTGTATTAACCTCCCATCATCCAATACAGCTTACTCATGGCGCTGTGCAACGTATTTCTTTATCGTCATGCCTTTAATGTATGCTTTTTTCGCCATTGTCCGACGTGATTTACGTTTAGCGTTGCGTAAACGTGCAGAAATCATTAATCCCTTATTATTTTTTGTCTTAGTGATAACTCTATTTCCTTTAGGAGTTGGTGCTAAGCCAATGTTATTACAAGCAATAGCGCCAGGAATTATTTGGGTTTCGGCGTTATTGGCAGCTATGTTGTCGTTAGATAGTTTGTTCCGTTCAGATTTTGATGACGGTGCCTTAGAGCAATTGGTGTTAAGTCCGCAGCCATTATCCGTATTAGTGTTAGGCAAAATTTTAGCGCATTGGTTAGTGACAGGTTTGCCGTTGGTGATAATAGCGCCGTTGTTGGCTATTCTGTTGGGCTTATCGGCAAAAACGATTAGCATCTTACTGATTACCTTGTTATTGGGGACGCCAGTATTAAGTTTAATTGGCGCTATTGGGGTAGCGTTAACTGTGGGCTTGCGGCGTGGTGGGATGATTTTGTCTTTGTTAGTGTTACCGTTATATGTTCCGGTGTTAATTTTTGCAGCTAATGCCGTTGAAATGGCTCAGCTTGGCTTGCCCGTCATGGCGCAAATCAATATGTTAGCGGCAATGTTAGTGTTAGCGTGCGTGTTGGCTCCCTGGCCCACCGCTGCGGCACTAAAGATGAGCATGAGTTGACGAAGTACTTAAGTATTGGTTATTTTTTAATTTTGGTGAGTGACTTTTATGAAATTTATTCCCGATCCTATTGGTAAGTTTTTTCACCGTATGGCATCGCCACCCCATTTTTATGCCTTAGCTGGGCAGATGATTCCGTGGTTGACCGGCATCTTTTTGGTGTTGCTTGGGTATGGGTTATTTGCTGGCTTGTATTTAGCCCCTACGGATTATCAACAAGGTGATAGTTATCGAATAATTTATATTCATGTTCCTAGTGCGTGGATGTCCTTGTTTATTTATATCGTCATGGCACTTGCAGGTGCGATAGGCTTAATCTGGCGTATTAAATTAGCAGAAATCATGGCGATAAGCAGTGCCTCGGTGGGCGCTAGTTTTACTTTTATTGCTTTAGTGACAGGGTCTTTATGGGGTAAGCCCATGTGGGGAACTTGGTGGGTATGGGATGCTCGTCTGACCTCAGAATTAATTTTATTATTTTTGTATTTAGGCGTGATGGGTTTATATAACGCCATTGATGATAAGCGAACCGCCTCAAAGGCGGTGGCTATTTTAGCGTTGGTTGGTGTCGTTAATATTCCTATCATTCATTATTCTGTGGAATGGTGGAATACCCTGCATCAAGGCCCTACTGTAACCAAAATGGATAAGCCCTCGATTCATATAAGCATGTTAATTCCCTTATTAACAATGGCTGTAGCGTTTAAGTTTTATTATGTTATTGCCGTGTTGCAACGTGCACGTTTGGAGTTGCTGCAACGAGAACGCACGTCGGCATGGGTAAAAAAATTAGTAATGGAGCAAAGCAAATGACGATAGAGAGTTTTTTTGCTATGAGAGGTTATGCGTTTTATGTGTGGACCGCCTATGGTATTTGTGGCGTGGTGTTGGTTATCAATGTGTTGATGCCACTTAGGCAACGACTTAGTTTTTTACAAGAATTAGCACGCAAACAGCAACGGCAGCAATTATGAATCCAGCCAGAAGACAGCGTTTAATTTTGATTATAGTCATGGTTACAGGGATTGCTATCGCGGTGGCGTTTGCCTTGAAATCCTTCAATGAAAACTTAATGTATTTTTTTTCAACCTCCGATGTTGTGGCGGGTAAAGCACCTAAAGCGGCGTTATTTCGTTTAGGAGGCATGGTGGTGAAAGGGACGGTTCAACATCCTGGCAAGGGCTTGATGGTGCAATTTAAATTGACTGATTTTAGCAAGGAAGTCACCGTAGAATACACAGGTATTCTGCCCGATTTATTTCGCGAGGGGCAGGGCATTGTGGCGAACGGAGCACTTGATGCGCGTGGGGTCTTTGTTGCTGAAGAAGTGTTAGCCAAGCACGATGAAAATTATATGCCGCCAGAAGTAAAGGCGAGTTTGAAAAAAAATATGCCTACTGAGACGGCTCAGTAGCAGTGTAATGACAGGAAAAATTGAATGATTCCAGAGTTAGGGCAGTTTTCTCTCATATTGGCATTATGTGTCGCGGGTGTTTTATCCATCTTGCCTCTTCTTGGTGTGTATCGACAGTATCCGGGCTGTATCGCATTGGCAAAACCAGCGGCATACACTCAACTACTCTGTGTAGCCATTGCTTATGCGTGCTTAACCTATAGCAGTATCGTGCATGATTTTTCGGTGGCGTATATTGCCCACAATTCAAATACCGCCTTACCGTTATTATATTTAATTTCAGGAGTGTGGGGGGCGCATGAAGGCTCGTTACTGCTTTGGGCATTGATTTTATCTGGCTGGATGGGGTTGGTTGCATTTTTTTCCAAAACAATTCCTGAACCTATGGTGGCGCGGGTTTTAGCTGTGATGGGCTGGGTTTCGGTAGGTTTCTTATTATTTGTATTATTTACCTCTAATCCCTTTGAGCGCTTGTTTCCTGCCCCGTTAGAGGGGCGTGATTTAAATCCATTATTACAAGATCCAGGTTTAGCTATTCATCCTCCCATGCTTTATATGGGTTATGTTGGTTTTTCTGTTGCCTTTGCTTTTGCAATAGCCGCCTTATTAGAAGGTCGCCTTGATGCTGCTTGGGCGCGTTGGTCAAGGCCGTGGACAAATTTAGCATGGATGTTTTTGACCATCGGTATCACCTTAGGAAGTTGGTGGGCCTATTACGAATTAGGCTGGGGTGGTTGGTGGTTTTGGGATCCTGTTGAAAATGCCTCGTTTATGCCGTGGTTAGTTGGTACAGCGTTAATGCACTCCCTTGCCGCAACTGAAAAACGCGGGGTGTTTAAAACCTGGTCAGTGTTACTCGCTATTTTTGCCTTTTCCTTAAGTTTATTAGGTACTTTTTTAGTACGTTCAGGTGTCTTGACTTCAGTTCATGCCTTTGCCAGTGACCCGACCCGAGGCTTATTTATCTTGGTATTTTTAGGCGTTGTGGTGGGAGGCTCATTACTGTTGTATGCATTACGCGCACCCACGGTAAAAAGCAGTGTACGTTTTGATTTTGTCTCAAAAGAATCAGCCATCTTGCTTAACAACGTATTGCTGGTGGTAACGGCAGCCAGTATTTTATTAGGAACTTTGTACCCCTTAGTGATAGACGCGTTAGGCTTAGGTAAAATTTCTGTTGGCCCACCTTATTTTAATGCGGTATTTGTACCCCTTATGGCACCGTTAGCGTTTTTTGTCGGCCTTGGCATGTTAGTGCGGTGGAAAAAAGATGCATGGCAAAGCGTAGTGCTACGCGTGCGTGGCTTATTAGTGGTCAGTATGGCGAGTGGTTTAGCGTTGCCTTTATTGATGCCATTTTATTCATTTACGGCAGTGATAGGCTTAAGTTTGGCCGTGTGGACTACCTGCATGACAGGTTTAATTGTCTTTGAGCGGCTAGGAGGAGCGTGCTCGTGGCAGCGTTTAGTCAGCATTCCAGCAGGATTTTATGGCATGACCTTAGCACATCTGGGCATGGCAATATTCATTACTGGCTTAACCTTAACGTCGGTATACAGCGTTGAGAAAGACGTGCGTTTGACACCCAATGAAACACTCACTATGTCTGATTATATCTTTGAATTTCATGGCGTAAAAGAAACGCAAGGGCAAAATTATATTGCCGAACAAGCCTTAGTAACCGTCACCCATCAGGGTAAACACGTGGCACAGCTCATGCCACAAAAACGTGTGTACCAAGTACAAACGATGCCCATGACTGAAGCGGCCATCGATGCGGGTATGTTTAGAGATTTATTTGTGGCAATTGGTGAGCCTTTAGGTGCCGATGGTGCCTGGAGTATGCGTGTGTATTACAAAGCATTTATTCGTTGGCTTTGGTTGGGTGGATTATTTATGGCGGCAGGTGGTGCGTGCGCGGCAGCTGATCGACATTATTGGCGTAAAAAAGCTGTATAACGCAGCACTCTTAACAAATATAAGGTTTTTTCATGGTTAAATTTTTAATCCCCTTGGTGCTGTTTATTATCATGGCAATCTTTCTTGCCATGGGTTTGCATTTAAACCCAAGTGAAATTCCCTCTCCGTTGCTTAATAAACAGGCACCTGCTTTTACTGCACCTAAATTACTTGCTCCCACTGAAACCCTTTCGCCTGCTGATTTAAAAGGAAAAGTCTGGTTATTTAATGTCTGGGCATCGTGGTGTGTATCGTGTCGCGCGGAACATTCGGTATTAAATCAATTAGCTCAACAGCCAAATATCATGGTGGTGGGGTTAAATTATAAAGATAATCCAGAAGATGCTCGGGGGTGGTTAACAGCGTTAGGTAATCCTTATGCCGTCAGTATTACCGATCAAGAAGGTCGAGTGGGGCTTGATTGGGGTGTGTACGGTGTCCCTGAAACCTTTGTTATCGATAAAAAAGGGATAATTCGACATAAGCATACTGGCCCGGTGACCGTGCAAGATGTTGAGAACGTGTTACAGCCGTTAGTTGCACAATTACAGGCAGAAGCAGAATGAAGTGTCTGATATTTTTAGTGCTGTTGTGGGTCAATACGGTTTATGCAATTGATGCTAAGCAATTTACTGATCAAAAACAACAAGCAGATTACGAAAGTTTAACTTCAGAATTACGGTGTTTGGTTTGTCAAAACCAAACAATTGCAGATTCGAATGCAGAATTAGCGGCTGATTTACGCAGGCAAGTGTATGAAATGCTGCAACAAGGACAAACACGTGAGAAAATTATTGCCTTTATGACAGCACGTTATGGTGATTTTGTCTTATATAAGCCGCCTTTTAAAATTAAAACCAGTGTGCTGTGGTTAGGGCCCATAGTATTTTTAAGCATTGGTTTGCTGATGGTATTTTGGTTAATTCGCACCAAGGCACAGAAAAAAGTTGAGGATGAACAAGAACATGGACACCAAGAAAAATTGGTAAAAATTCGCCGTTTACTGAATGAAGAAGAGGAGCGTTCGTAATGCTTATGTTTTGGCTGAGTGTGGGTGCCTTAATATTATTAGTTTTAGCTTTTTTAGTGCCGCCGTTATGGCGACCTATGCAGATGCCGAGTGCCGCGCGTGATAAGCGAAATGTGCTGTTAGCAAAAAATCGTTTACAAGAATTAAACGCGCAATTGCATGCGGGTGAGTTAACGCAAGATGCGTTTGAGGCGCAGCGTAGCGAACTCGAATTAGCCCTTGTCGATGATATTGAAGATATTCCTGAATCTGACACCTTAGCCGAGGCCAAGCACTCGCGTGGCATTGCGGTGGGGTTGAGTATTTTTGTACCGTTACTGGCGTTAAGTATGTATGCAGGCTTGGGGCATTATCAAGCAATTGATGCCACGCCAGCCATGATTGCGGCTCAACAAGCAGAAACCGAGTTAACCGCAGTTACCCAGATGGTGGCTGAATTAGCAGAAAAAATGCGAGCCGAGCCTAAGAATGCCGAAGGCTGGATTATGTTAGGTAAATCATATAAATATTTACAACGTTACGCAGAAGCGGTCTCAGCATTTGAAAAAGCCTATGCTTTGCTTGGCAATCAAGCAGAAATTTTAGTGCTGTACGCCGATGCGTTGGCGTTTGCAAATAATGAGCAATTGGCAGGTAAGCCTGAAGAGTTAGTGTTTAAAGCATTAGCCTTAGAGCCTGACAATGTCACCGCACTGTGGTTGGGAGGAATGGCCAAAGTACAAGCAGGTGATGTTATTGCGGGCGATAAATTATGGCGAAAATTAGGTGGTTTATTGCCAAAAAACGCGCCCGAGCAAGCAGAAATTCAGCGTTTATTAAGCAAATTGGAAAGTCAAATACCTGCTTCAGCAAAATTGGCTGAAGAAATAGAAGAGGCAAAGGCGACGCATGTTGCGCCCGTAAACATCGAGGTAAAAGTAAGTTTAGCAAAAGCTCTGCAAGCTAAAGTAAGCGCTACAGATACTGTTTTTATTTATGCGCAAGCCGTGCAAGGTGCGCGTATGCCGTTGGCGATTATCAGCAAAAAGGTCGCTGATTTGCCGGTCACAGTCAGTTTAAATGATGCCATGGCGATGATGCCAACAATGAAATTATCACTTTTTCAGCGTGTTAAGTTATTAGCACGGGTTTCTAAATCAGGCAATGCAATGCCGCAGCTTGGTGATTTAATCGGTACGCTTGAATCGATTGAGGTGACGGCTAAGCAACAGCATAGTCTTGAAATTACCACGCAAGTAGCTGAATAACTATGGACACACGTCTCATTGAATTAGAAATAAAAGCGGCGTATCAAGAAGATTTGCTAACGACCTTAAATACAATTATTGCTAATCAGCAACAGCAAATTGATCGGTTAGAAAAAACATGTAGCCTATTGAATGAAAAACTACACACAGTGGTGATGCAGCAACCTGAAGACTCAGCCGCAGACCTTAGCTATGAAATTCCTCCACACTACTAACATAATTAATATGCTGGTCAGACGCGGTGAGTAAAATAATTAATATACTTGGCTCATAACGGTTAACGCGTATAAATTACATAAATTAATTTATCTTTACAGCGGGCTCATAATGAAAAAAATTCCAGTAGGTATTAGTAGTTGTTTAGTTGGAGAACATGTGCGTTTTGATGGCGGGCATAAGTCTGATGCCTATATTCGTGGCACATTAAGTCAGTATTTTGAGTTTCACCCGTTTTGTCCAGAAGTGGGTATCGGTTTAGGTGTACCAAGACCCAGTATGCGCTTGGTTCATCGTGACAATAGCATTCGTTGTATTGGTGTAAAAGATGAGAGCCAAGATTTTACGGAGCGATTAACCGAATACGCACATCAGCAACGTGTCAACATGACTGAGTTATGCGGGTATATCTTGAAGAAAGATTCGCCAAGTTGTGGCATGGAACGGGTTAAAGTGTACACCAGTGTGCAATCAAAACGAGAAGGTGTGGGTATTTATGCGCAGCATGTGATGGCAAATTTTCCGTTGTTACCCGTTGAAGAAGAAGGTCGCTTAGGCGACCCTGGTTTGCGTGAGAATTTTATTCAACGTGTATACGTGTTGCATCGCTGGCGTTGCCTATTGAGCAATGGCTTAACACCAGCCAGTTTGACTGACTTCCATGCACGCCATAAATTAATCATTATGAGTCACGGCGATTACCGTGAATTAGGTCAAGCCTTAGCTTCGGTCACTAAAGAAACGCTGGGTGACATTGCTGAACAGTACATTATTCAATTAATGAGTATGTTAAAGAAAGTGGTGAAGCGGTCTAGTCACGTAAATGTGTTGCAGCATATCCAAGGCTATTTAAAGAAAGACTTAAGTGCAGATGATAAAGCTGAGTTATGTGACGTGATTGAGCGTTATCGACAAGGTGAAATTCCCTTAATAGTGCCTTTAACGTTACTTAAACATCATTTTCGTAAAAGTCCAGATGCTTACATTGACAATTCTTATTATATGTCGCCTTATCCGCCCGAGTTACGCTTACTTAACCACTTATAAGTAACGTCTACGCTAAACAAACACGGTCAGGCTTAGCGAATGTGTTGGTATGTGCTATCAATGGATAGCGTAAAATCAAGCCATTCAGTTTACATTGTTAATCTTCATGATTGAGTGATCTAAAAATGACAATACCTTTGCCCGATTTTCTTCAACAATGTCGTGACTGCTTAGTAAGTATGCAGGAAACTGGCTGGACGCTAATTAATAATCAGCATGTTATTGAGGTGTTATTAGACAGTCATCACGTCATTTCAGCAGCACCTGACACGCCGCTCTTTATCCATTCTGATAAACTGCTGCAACAGTTTATTCATTGGAATATCAACGCTCCTGAGCATGCGCAATGGCTCACAGGAATGACCGCGTTTAGTCACTTTGTTGACGGTTTAGCTGCCTTGGTTAAGTTTGAGGCAACTGCGCTAGCATGGTTACCTACGCATCCAGAGCGGTACGTATTCTTGTTTATTACCGATGAACCCACTTGGATGCACACCTGGCAACAGGTTTTAATAAGTGTAGGGTTTCGAGTACAAGAGGTCGCACGTGCTGATCAAACCTCGTTACAGCAGGCGCGACAACTCGCACTCACCGACACAATTGAGCAACTGATCTGCGTGGTCTCCGCGCAAGATGAAGCCTTATTGTCAGCACACAGTAAAGGACAATTTTTTGATGTGCCTAGTGGCAGCAAAAAACCACCCGTATGGTTAGGCATACTCGACACTGAAGATTTTTTTAGCCAACGTAAACTGCTGCAATTAGGCATCACTAGCCTGTTCCTCACTGATACTGAATGCGCGCATGTGATCACTGCGTTGGCGGGTGTGGCATGGCAGCCGCGCAACTTATTTCGGGTCTTATGTGTGGCTACCGACGCCCATGTAGAAGCGCTCTTTGATGGTCAAGTAGCGTGTTTTTATCCTACAGATTTTTTCGATTTAGAAAGTAATATTGAGGCTTTCGCGCCAGAAGTGGGTTTAATTAATGTCACTTCAGAGTATGCAGATGCGCTGAGTATGGCGACGTGGCTGCATAAGCATCCCGCTTATGCAGGCTTACCGTTGATTTTTAGTATCGAAGCTAATGATTATGCATTACAGCGCATAGTCCGCGAATTAGGTGCCAGTGACTGTTTACTGCATCCTGTAAAACCCGCCGTCATGTTAGCCAGTGTGGCAACTTTAGCGCGTAAGCAGCGCGTGCAAAAGCTGCCTTCAGCCCCCACAAGTTCATTAGCGTTAGCTGCTTTGCGCAGCCAATACTCGCCAACAGCATTAGTGCTAATAAGCACGTTCGAAGGCAGTATTATTGATAGCAGTCCTGCGCTTGCTGATGTGCTGGGCTATAGCCAAACAGAATGTTTAGCACTTAGTTTGCATGACGAGAACACGACGAAGGCATTTATTCATTGGCCAAGTAAGGCGTGGCAAGCATTGCAGCAAGGTCAAACGTGGACAGGTAAATTAAAATCACGCCATAAAACAGGTCACAGTGTTTGGTTAAATGCCATCATCTTACCTATTTTAGGTGCAACAGGCGTACCTGAATCATTGTTAATGATTGCAAGTGATTACACACAAGAGTATCAACAACATCTGCACAATCAACGCAGGTTAACGCTGAATCAACACTGTCATAACGCACTTGAAGCGTTCTTATTGCGTCATGATTTATCAAGCAGCAGTGCCATGATTCTCAAAGGCTTACTTAGCTGCACGAAGAGTAACATAGGCTTTTTTGGCTGGGTTGAAATGGATGCTCATGGCGCACCAGTGTTTAAGCCAATCGTTGTTGTTAATGCAATGATCGCACCTCAAGATACTCTGTTAGCAACACAGTTATCGCAATTAATGACGCACATAATGAGCGAAGTGTTGAGTACGGGGGAACACATTATCAATAATAATGCGCTTTCGTTACAACCATTGGCAATCCCTGACATTGCCTTAACCAGTCTCATTGGTTATGGTTTATTTAATGATAAAAAAATGCTTGGCATGTTGGGTATGCTTAATTCTGCTGACGGGTATGATCATTCCAGTATTCAATTGTTAACGTCGTATGCCAATATTTTTCTGGGTTTATTGATAGCAACGCCTAAACTAAACAGCCCTGAGCTTAATATCATCCCTGTTGACATAGCTAAGCAAGATGTTCAACTTCAACATTGGCAAAGCTTTGAAAATAAAGCGTGCAGTTCATTAAATGCTATTTTTGGGCATAGCCAAATTATGCAAATGAATGAGCATTTGGATGCGTTACAGCGCGAACAACTTGAAGAAATTAATAAGGGCGGAGAGTTGTTGCTAAGCTTGATTCATCAGTTACCTGCCCAGCTAGGACTGCCATCCAAAGGTCGGTCGATTGAACTTGGTATTGCTCAAACTAAAGCTCCTGCACAAAGCATGCGAGCGCAGTCCTTAGTGCCAAATGCAGCAGTAAAGCAGAAAATTTTAGTTGCTGAAGACAGTCATGCAAGTCAGCTTCTGTTAATCATGCAATTGGAGTTATTAGGGCATGAGGTTGATGTTGCGGCTGATGGCGCGGCAGCGCTAAGCTTATGGCAAAGTCAATCGTATACCATGCTGTTATGTGATCTACACATGCCCGAACTTAATGGTTTGGAGCTTACTCAGTGCATCCGCGAACAGGAGCAAGGTAGTGGTCGGCATCTTCCCATTATTGGCATTACTGCCGATAAATACCCCTCCGAATGGGCGAGATGTAAAGAAGCAGGGATGGATGATGTGTTATTGAAGCCCGTCCAATTAACAACCTTAACTGAAAAATTAGTGCGCTGGTTGCCAGCATTGGAAACCCCAGTGGCAGCCATTCAGACAGCAGCGTTGCCTGAGCCAAAAGCCTATAGCAGCATATTGGATCTCACCTATTTAAATGAGTTAATGGGGCATTATTCCGCAGATCAATTTTACGATTTAGTGTCTGTGTTTATTAACAGCGTGAAAGATGATCTTCCTGTTTATCGTCAGCATCTTAAGCAAGGTCATCCAGAAGCGATAGCATCACTTATGCATAAACATAAGTCGTCAGCTAAAACCGTGGGGGCACTGGACTTTGCCAGCTTGGTTGAGGTGATCGAGGCCGCCACACTAAACAATGATTTAAGCATTGCCAGTGACTATTATCCAAAATTAGAACACGCCTTGTCAGCAGTCGAATTAGCCGCCCATGCCTTGTTACAAAGTTCTAACACGCCTTTTCCTGATGAGCCAACCGCTATACCCATAAATCCAAAGTATCCTCAGCATATTCTTGTTGTCGATGACGACCCTACCACCTTAAGGCACATGAATATTTTGCTTAACGAGTTAGGCGTAGCGCAGGTCAGCGTCTTAGATAATCCAGAGGAGGTGTTGGAAAAGTTAATGGAGTTTAGTGGTTTTGATGTGTTAATTACGGATTTAAAAATGCCGACTATGGATGGCATCGAATTTTTAAGGCATTTAGCAGAAAATAACTTTAATCGATCGATTATTTTAATGAGCAGCGTAGAGGAAAGCTTATTGCATATTACGGCCGACATGCTTTCTGATAAAGGTTTAAATATCTTGGGAACCTTAAAAAAACCAGTCAGTCATGAGGCCTTAAAAACCTTGTTAGTACAGCAAAGCAGCAGCGTTGGTTTGGACAAACAACGCATCAAAAAAGATGCGCTGAGCATTCTGCCTGAAGCTATTTTGGCAGGTGTCCGTGACGATGAGTTTGAAGTTTATTTTCAACCTAAAGTTGATGCGTTAAGCTTAAAAGTAGTGGGTTTAGAGGCGTTAGCACGCTGGCATCATCAAGGTAAGTTTATTCCACCGGATATCTTTATTATCACAGCGGAACAGCATGGCTTAATCAAAGAATTGTCCGAACTGCTATTTAAAAAAGCCTTACTGGGTGGTGTTGAGCTAACTAACGCAGGGTATTCTTTGGCGATAGCGATTAATATTTCAGCTAATTGGTTATCTGATATTTATTTACCTGAATTTATTCTTTCAAGTGTCGAGGCGACTGGGTTTAATTATAAAAATCTCACTTTAGAAATTACCGAAACTGGGGTTATGGCAGATATGGCAACGGCGTTAGATGTTATGACAAGATTACGTTTAAAAGGCTTTAAATTGTCTATTGATGATTTTGGCACAGGGTACTCATCATTGGAACATTTGCGTCGAATTCCTTTTAACGAATTAAAAATTGATCGTAGTTTTGTGCGTGGGGCAGCAGAAAAGCCAGCGATGCGAACAATTTTAGAGTCTACTTTAGCGATGGCAAAAAAATTAAATTTAGCCACCGTAGCAGAAGGCGTCGAGACTCAAGAAGATTTAGACTTAGTGCGAAGCTTGGGCTGTGATCAGGTGCAAGGTTGGCTAATTGCTAGGGCAATGCCACTACCAGATTTGCTGGTTTGGTTGAAGGCACGCGATGAAAACTAAAATACTTATTCTTAATTTAGTTTCGATACTGTTAATTATCGGCTTAGTCTTTGGCATGCTGTTTATCGAGAAACTGAATAACGCGCGTTATTTAGCAGCCGAACGTTTAAATGTTGAAGATAAACTTTATTTTATCCGCAGTCGCTTAGAAGGACAGATTTTAGGTGATATTCACTTAGTTAAGGGCATGTTAAGTGTCATTGCCGCTAATCCTGATTTACAACAGGCGACTTTCACGCAGGCGGCCAAACCTATTTTTCAAACAGGAGGTGCCCATTTACGCAATATAGGCGCAGCACCTAAGCAAATTCTAAGCATGATTTATCCTTTAGAAGGTAATGAAAAAGCCATTGGTTTAGATTTTAAAACAGTGCCCAATCAGTTTCTTGCCGTCGAGCGAGCGCGTATTTCTCATCAATTAGTTTTTGAAGGCCCCGTGCCCTTAGTGCAAGGCGGCAATGGTTTAATTGCACGCTTTCCCGTGTATTTACATAATGGCGCTGAAGACTATTACTGGGGCCAGATTTCTACCGTTATCGATGCAGATGGGATCTTTGCAGACAGCGGTTTATTACAAGTTAATGCACCGTTAGCCATTGCGTTAAAAACCGAAGCCAGTAACGAGAGCACAGAGCATGTTTTTTTGGGAGACCCAGCTATCTTCCAGCAACAACCCGTGTTGGCGGATGTGTCTTTACCACAAGGTAAATGGGTTATTGCTGCTATTCCACGAGATGGTTGGCCAAGTTCGGCTGATAATGCCGCCATAATTCGCTTAGGTTTTGCAGTGCTTGCGTTACTTTTATTAGGGCCGTTTGTGTTTATTCGACGTTCCTTACAAAGTATTTCTAAAGCAAATATGGAAACTGAATTTGTAAAACAGCAATTAACAGCCACGCTAGAAAATTCACCCAATGTTGCGGTGCAATGGTATGACCAGCAGGGACGCGTGCGTTATTGGAATCATGCCTCCGAATTAATCTATGGGTGGCGTGCTGAGGAAATGCTAGGTAATACAGTCAATCAAGTCGAAACAAATAAATTAGTGCTGTTGTTTCAGAGCATCTTGGAGAGCAACGCACCGATAGGCCCAGTTGAAAATCAGCGCGTGCATCGTGACGGTCATGCCTTAACGATTTCCAGAACACTCTTTGCAATTCCTGGATATGATGTGCCCATTTTTGTGTGCATGGATGTTGACATTACGCAGCAAAAAAATGCCGAAAATGACGCATTGATTGCCCAGAAACAGGCAGAAGCAGCCAATTTAGCGAAGTCCAAGTTTTTAACGCACATGAGTCATGAGTTACGTACTCCGCTTAATGCGATTATTGGTTTTGCACAAATCTTGCAAATGGACGCGGCGCATCCTTTACAAGAAGCGCAACAACACGCCGTCGCACATATTATGTCCAGCGGCCATCATTTATTAACCTTAATTGATGAAGTTTTAGATTTAGCCAGAATAGAAAGTGATCAATTACACATAAATTTTGAAGACATAGAGTTAGTCGAACTGCTAAGCGAGGTTAGGGCCGTCATGCACCCCTTTGCAGTCACTCATGGCATCACCATGAGTGACATCACGGCCGACGGTGTGTTTAACGTGTATGCCGACACCTTGCGTTTACGACAGGTGTTGTTAAATTTAGTGTCTAACGCAATCAAATATAATACGGCGGGTGGCAAAGTTAGCTTCTCACTAGAACGCATGACTAACGAAGTTCGTATCATCATTACTGATACCGGAATTGGTGTGGAAGATGCGCATAAAGCAGAAATGTTTAAACCTTTTCAGCGCTTAGGTGTAGACGATAAAAAAATAGAAGGCACTGGAATTGGTTTAGTTGTGTGTAAACGCTTAGTAGAAGCAATGAATGGATATATTGGTTTTGACAGTATTGTTGGTTTGGGCAGTAGATTTTGGGTTGCGTTGCCGTGTGCACATGCGCCAATTCAGCCAGCTAAGGTTGAGCCACTGATCACCACGCCAGCCGTTACAACGCCATTAAGCCGTTCACAAAGCCCTACAAACGTGCTTTATATCGAGGACAATCCTTTAAATATCAGCGTTATGCAGCATGTGTTTAAACTTCTCGACGAGCTAAGCTTGGTGACTGCCAACAGCGCAGAGGCAGGCTTGTTAGTCATCAAGCAGCAACTGCCAGCGCTTATTTTATTGGATATTAATTTGCCAGGAATGAGTGGTTTTGAATTATTGCATAAACTAAAAAAAGATCCATTAACTGCAGCAATACCAGTTATTGCGGTCAGTGCAGCCGCTATGCCAGAAGACGTGAATGCTGGATTAGACGCAGGTTTTCAAGCGTATGTCACCAAACCTTTTAAGGTGCCTGCATTAATTAGCTTAATTCGTAGTTACCTTAGCTAAGGACCGCGCACTAAACGCGTTGTGCATGTGTAGGCGCGCATTCATTCGCACAGTGCGGATAAGTAATGAAAATAAACGCACACTATCGATATCATGTAAAAGCGTGGCATGAAAGCGGATTGAATCAGGCAAATTATTGTCGCCAGCAAGGCATCAATCCTAAAACCTTTTCGCGGTGGGTACGGCTTGAATTTAACCCTGCTTGCGTAAAAAAACGCGCAGCAACTCCGATTCAATATTGCGATTAGTCGTTCGCTTTATCCAGTTACCCAGATACTCGTAACCCAAGGACTCGCAAAACAACTTAACCACACGGGCTTGGGTTTTCTTTTCTATTTGACCGACATTGCTCATGTTAATTCCAGGGGGGTATTGCCGGGAGCGCTGAGCCCAAGCTCGGCGTAGTCTGATTGACTGCCAAGCTGGGGCTTGGCGTTCCCGGCAGTAGTTGATTCTGGCATAGCATTCCCAGAGCAGGGAACGCTGAGCTCCAGCTCGGCGAGTGAAAACAACTGTGCCCGTACGGCTGGAAACACTCGCCAATAAGCGGAAAGTTCATAATAGGAGTCTGATAAGCCATGTTGTTGACCAAATTTAAGCCATGCCTTATTAACCCGAATGATTATGCCATTTACATCTAATACACAGAGCTGCGTCGTTAAGGAATTTAAGATACTGACATTAAACGCATTGGCCTTAAACTCCGCTTCCTTTAGTTCATGTATTTGTCGCGCTTGTAAATGCAATTCCATTTGATCCATCATCATTTGTGCCAAATTTTCTAAAATAACGGATTGCTGCGCGGTGAGTTCACACGGTTGAAAATCGAGGCAACATAAGGTGCCTAAATTATAGCCCGTGCGTCCGTCCGTTATGATATAAGGATGATCGCTATAAATTGCTGAGGCACACAAACCTGGTGCGCGTTCAAGTTCATTTATCTCAAGACCATAATGCGATTTAAACCAGATACGATCAAACGCACCATCGGGTGGTGTATCAAGGATTTGATAAGCTAATAAAGTTTGGAGTCGGGTTTGTTCTTGTTCAAACGAGCTTACGTTTGCTATTGTGCGGTTTCTAGTGCTCTTAAAAAATAATTAACTTATACGTAATTGATTTGGTTGCCTATTAAGTGTAATTGCTGGGTAACAAATAACTGCGTGCAGGAGGTGTTATCTATTTAGGCGGGACACGTCAGGCGTGCAGGTTTTGCCATGATTAATGCTGATAAATGATGCAATGCTTGCGCACGATGACTGAGCGTATTTTTAATGTCTGGTGCTAATTCTGCCGCTGTGCAGTGCTGCGCTGGCACCCAAAAGATCGGATCATAGCCAAAGCCCTGTACGCCACGCGTTTGCGTGGTAATGCTTCCTTCCCACACGCCTTGCGCAATGAGGGGGCAGGGGTCTTCTGCATGCTCCACGTACACCATTACGCAGATAAAACGCGCCATGCGCTGAGACTCTGGCACCGCTTGCATTAGTGTTAATAAATGCTGAATATTGTCGGCATCCGTTGCTGCTTCGCCGCTAAAACGCGCTGACCTTACGCCAGGCGCACCTTTTAACGCATCCACCATGAGACCAGAATCATCAGCAATGGCGGGTAACTGCGCATGCAAGGCCGCATGTCGGGCTTTTAATAACGCATTTTCCACAAATGTACAGGCAGGCTCAGGACAGGCTTCAATACCCAAGACAGACTGTGTTAACACCTGAACACCCGTCAGCAACGCCTTAATTTCGTTGATTTTTCCTTGATTATTACTGGCTAACACCAGCTGCACTGAGCCTATCATTATTCTGCCATTCCTAACGCAAGCCGTTGTTTTGCTAATAATAGTTGAATGCCTTGGCCGGCAAGTGCCAGCATTGCATCAAGTTCTTCTTTTCTAAAGGCATGACCTTCAGCCGTGCCTTGCACTTCAATAAACGCGCCTGCCTCGTTCATCACCACATTCATATCAGTTTCGGCTTGGCTATCTTCTGCATAATCCAAATCCAGTACCGGCACACCATTATAAATACCCACAGACACTGAGCCGACTTGACCATGCAGCGGACTTGCTTTAATCAATTTACGGTGCTGCATGGTTTTAACCGCTAAGGCTAAGGCAACAAAACCACCCGTAACGGATGCTGTCCGTGTGCCGCCATCGGCTTGTAAGACATCGCAATCAATCGTGATGGTATGTTCGCCCAAGGCTTTTAAATCCACCGCAGCACGCAATGATCGACCAATTAAACGTTGGATTTCCATGGTTCTGCCACCTTGTTTACCAAAACTGGCTTCTCTGCCCATACGACTGTGCGTAGAGCGTGGCAACATACCATATTCAGCGGTTATCCAGCCTTCACCTTTGCCCTTTAAAAAACGCGGGACATGCCTATCAACACTGGCATTACATAGCACGCGTGTATCACCAAATTCAACCAGCACCGAGCCCTCGGCATGTTTGGTGTACCCACAGGTAAAAGTAATATCTCTTAATTCGTCTGGCTTACGTCCGCTAGGTCTCATGATTTAATTCCAAAAATAAATCGACAAAGTATACCCGAATTACCCATAATTTCAGCGTATGATTCTGTAGTACAGCACTTCTCATTATGACAATGACAATGACAGTTAAGTTAAGCTAAGTTAAGGTAGGGTGGAGAAGCGATAGCGCATCCGCCACACACTGCAAGCGGTGGATGCGCTATTGCTTATCCACCCTACAAAGCTATGCACACACTGTAAGTTATCGTTTTTTTCAACATAGCGCCCTAATTAACCGTTATTATTAAAGAGCAAGTATCAGGCAACAGGCTGAGGTGATAAGCATATTACATTATTATTCAATATCTTATATCTAAACTCTGGTTAAGGTAGGGTGGATAAGCGATAGCGCATCCACCACACACTGCAAGCGGTGGATGCGCTATCGCTTATTCACCCTACAAAGCTATGCACACACTGTAAGTTATCGTTTTTTTCAACATAGCGCCCTAATTAACCGTTATTATTAAAGAGCAAGTATCAGGCAACAGGCTGAGGTGATAAGAATATTACATTATTATTCAATATCTTATATCTAAACCCTGGTTAAGGTAGGGTGGATAAGCGATAGCGCATCCACCACACACTGCAAGCGGTGGATG
>Ga0247844_1002133_pt1 | contig 33276 bp, 23 predicted proteins | sample LaCtaG_FD_192421 | JGI IMG/M metagenome (GOLD analysis project Ga0247844, IMG submission 192421) | Freshwater microbial communities from meromictic Lake La Cruz, Castile-La Mancha, Spain - LaCruzMarch201714.5m_1 | ecosystem: Environmental > Aquatic > Freshwater > Lake | place: Spain: Castile-La...
TGCAACGAAAACCCTTTTTGAAGCAGAAAAATGGGGAGCAAACCCCAAACCATTCCATCGTTCAGGTTATTCACCAGCCCGGTCACGGTTACTGAACCGAGGTTGCGGTGTCGCCAACTGGTATCCTGGAAAATTTGCTCCAGACGTGGCACCCGGCTTGTGACCGCTTCCGCCGCAACGTGTGCGTGGGTGTCTCGCACCAACAACAAGGTAGCGAGAAAGCCAAGGATGGACAAGCCCACTCCGAGGTAAAAAGGATAGGGCCTCAACCCGTATTCCCCTGCTATCCAACCGGTTGCGAATGCAGCCAAGGCCACCGCGAGGTATCCTGCAAATTCGTTCAAACCCATCGCCAAGCCCCGGTCGCGCTCGCCCGCGAGGTCTATCTTCATCACCACCGTGGCCGACCAGGCAAAACCCTGGTGTGCGCCAAGCAAAATGTTGGCGCCGATCACCCAGCCCCAGGTCGGTGCAAACATGAGCAGAAAAGGCACCGGCAGACCCAGCGCCCAACCCAACAACAGCAGCCGCTTGCGACCCAGGCGGTTCGCCAAGGTGCCTGTGAACAGGTTGGCAAATGCCTTTGTGATACCAAAGGCTACAATAAATGACAGGATTGCTGACTTCGCCGCAATCCCAAATTCCACCTCAGCCAGTTGCGGGAGGATGCTTCGCTCCATGCCGATCATACCACCAACGAAACCGTTGATGATGACCAAAAGCACAAATTGGGGGAGATTGGCACGAAGACCGAGCTTTATTTCTTTCATATTGCAAAGGTGGCCACCTTGGGAGGTGGCAATTCTTTACAAATGATAAGAAATCAATGCTGCGCCCTGATCCGACTAAGACTCACGGGCGTAATGCCGAGGTAGGAGGCGATGAGCTTGAGTGGTACCCGTTGGAGAATGTTGGGGGAAGATTGAAGCAAGTCGCGGTATCTTTCCTCTGCACTGTGAAATTGCAGACTTTCAAGGCGATTGACCGTTTCAACATATCCTGCTTCAAATATTTTTCGGAACAAACGCTCAATGTCTGGATAGGTATCATAAAGCCGAAACAACGGAGTGGCCTGGATGGCAATGACTTCCGATGTTTCCAACATTTGTATTCCCTTACGGGAAGCCTTGCCGCTGAAAAGGCTCTCGACGCGTGCAATGATTTGATTTTCAAATGCAAAGCACTCCGTAACATCCATGTCGTCTTTGAAATAATAGATACGTGCCATGCCCTTTTTGATAAAATAAATGGTTCGACAGGTGTGCCCAATCGGTTGCAGGTCCTGGCCCTTCTTGATGATGTGTGTCGTGCAAATGGCCTGAATGGCCGTCTTCGCAGCGTCTGACAGCGTATGGTATTGTTCGAAGAAACGAAACAGGGAAGTCATCATAGTTTGCCCGAAAAGTAGTGGTTTAAGGTGAAAATTAAACCAAAATACCGACTTCATTTCAAGGGCCTCTGGCACTTTTGACTCCATGGCCCAATTTGTTTCGAGAAAGACGGCCCTACCCGCTCTGAACTGGAAAGCCCGCGACACTTAGGCCTTTTTATCTGAGCAAAATCACTTCCCGTCAACGCAGATACAGACTTGGACTGGTTATTGCAAAGGGGGGCTTGACATCCATCATGTACGCTTTGAATCCCGAATTTGATTCCTAACAGAGTCTTTTGGTCAGGGCGTCCTTTTGCATCTAAGTTCATTTTTTTATTAATCTTTAAATTTTCCCATGACTCGATCCTGTTTTTTAATCGTGTTTGCATTCATCATTTCCACCAATTGTTTTTCTAAACCCATTTTAATTTCAAATCAAGATCCGCTTCTAATCAACCTCGTCTCGCTGCAAAACCCCAATTGTTTTAACCCGCTTGGCGCTATCACCGTGCTCGCCACCGAAGGAAATCCAGGTTACACTTATGTATGGAATACCGGTGCCAACGGGCCCGTACTCACTGGTATATCGAATGGAGAATACACCGTCGTTGTGACCGACAGCGATGGTAATACCGCTGATCTGCTCGTGAAAGTGGAAGAAGATTTTGCAGCACCAACGGCTGAAGCTGGCGACCCGAGTATTGTTCCCTGTACCAACACCCTCACTACGCTCAGCGGCAGTGGTTCCAGCGGACCTGATTTTGCATACCAATGGGTGGCTTCAAACGGAGGACATATTCTTTCCGGGGCTAACACGCTTACTCCAACTATTGACCAGGCTGGCACTTTCCAACTGACGGTGAGCGATCTGAATAACGGTTGCACCGCCACAGATCTGACCACAGTCACAGGACAAAATATCCCGCCCGCTGCAACAGCCACTGGGGGCGTAATAAACTGCAATTCCAATTCAGTGACGCTTAATGTGGTGTATACTGCATTGAATACCAGCTTTTTCTGGCAAGGCCCGGGCGGATTCAACTCATTGCTGGTGAACCCGACAGTCAGTACTGTGGGAAACTACGTGTTCACGCTTACAGACACCTTGACCGGATGCATCCAAAAATCAACGGCTGTGGTGACTGCTAATCTCGTGACGCCCAACGCAGACGCAGCGGGTGGCGGGATTATTACTTGTGAGCAGACTTCCGTGCAGTTAACAGGCACTTCAACCACCCCTGGGGTGCTATTCCAATGGATTGGCCCGAACGGCTTTTCATCCGGTCTGCAAAACCCGACGGTCGGTATCGCTGGCACCTACACTTTGACGGTCACCAACCCACTGAATGGTTGCACGGCTTCTGATGGAGTCACTGTATCCAGCAATCTGACGCCCCCGGTAGCCACTGCATTTGCCAATGGCACCCTGACTTGCAATAATCAAATGGTGCAAGTAAACGGCTCTTCCAATACCCCTGGCGTGAGTTTTGCTTGGACTGGGCCCAACAACTTCATGTCAGGCTTGCAAAACCCAATCATCAGCGCACCTGGATTGTATACGCTAAGCATCAAAAATCCAGTGAACGGGTGTACTGGAACAGCGACGGCAACGGTGATGCAAAATATCACAACCCCCAATGTATCGGCTACAGGGGGCGTGAAAACCTGTTCGTCGCCCATGGTAACCCTGATGGGCAGTTCCACGACACCGGGTGTGACTTATAGTTGGACCGGCCCGAACGGGTTTGTTTCAACCCAACAAAATCCGAGCGTAAGTTTTTTCGGAAACTACACGCTCCAGGTGACCAACCCACAGAATGGTTGTACCTCAACGACTTCTGCCGCGGTTTCTCAAAACATCACGCCTCCCAGTGTTTCTGCCAGCAGCGGAACCATCACTTGCGCCAATCCATTGGCTCAAATTACCACCAATTCCTCCCCAACGGGACTGAATTATTCCTGGTCAGGGCCCAACAACTTTAGCTCCACCCTGAAAAACCCCTTGGTGGGCGTATCGGGTTATTACACTGTAACTGCCACCAACCCTGGCAACGGATGTACCAATACGGCCTCTGTTTATACTTCTGAAAACATCACACCTCCTTTCGCTTACGCAGGGGTGGACCGATCTTTGAACTGCTATTTTTCCACAGTTTTGATCAATGGTTCCTTCTCCTCCAACGGTGCTAATTTCAGTTATCTCTGGACGACCTGGGACGGCAATATCATTGCGGGAGCAACCACCCTTTACCCAAGTGTAAGTCTGGAGGGCAACTACACTTTGAAGGTTACGAACACCCAAAACGGTTGTATAGATTTAGACAGCATGATCGTCAAACTCTCCCCACCTGTGACGGCTTCCATTTCCCAAACCACCCCCGTTTATTGCAGCGGAGGTTCCAATGGTAGTGCAACCGTGGTAGCGGGTGGCGGATCTGATGATTTTTCCTACAAATGGTCTAACGGAAATCTAAACGCCACGATCAATGGACTAAGCGCCGGGACCTATACCGTTACCGTGACGGATAATGAGGGTTGTTCTGCAACCGCCAGTGCCACGATCAACCAACTTGTTCTGACCGCTTCGATCAATGTAACGCATCAATCCATTCCCGGAGTAAACAATGGGGCCGCAACCGTCATTGGTGGCGGTGGCTCAGCCCCTTATACCGCAAAATGGAGCACAGGAGCCATGACCTTGACCATTAACAACCTTGCACCCGGGCCCTACATGGTCACCGTGACCGATGCCCGTGGATGCACCCTGGTAAAAACAACCAATGTAAATCCTGCAAATTGCATCATAACTGGCAGCATTTCAGGGCTGAACGTGAGCTGTTTCGGGGCAAACAATGGCTCTGCCACAGTAAATCTGATTTCAGCGGTAAATCCGGTTATTTACGCATGGTCCAATGGCGCTTCAACCAAAACAGCCTCGGGACTTGCACCCGGCAGTTATTCCGTCACCGCCACCGACTTATCGGGTTGTCAGGTAGTACAAACCGTTCAAATCACAGGACCGCAACCATTATTGAGCTCTGTGATTGCTAAAACGGAGGTACGCTGCCCTGGCGCTACAGACGGTTCGATTGAAGTGGGTATTTCAGGCGGCACACAACCTTACACTTATCTCTGGTCCAACAATAGATCAACCGCCTCTATTTCCGGACTTGCAGCAGGCACTTATACCCTGACAGTTACTGATTCTAAAAACTGCACCAGCACCCTTAGTGCTCAAATTAATAGCCCGAGTCCCATTACCATTTCGGTGTTGAGTAAAACGGACGTCAATTGTCCGGGGGGGAATAACGGGACGGTCTCGGTTTCGGTACTCGGCGGACTTCCGCCATACCAATATTTCTGGTCTAATGGAAGCACTGTTTCTGCCATTTCAGGGCTGACCCCAGGTAATTACACCCTGACGATCACGGATGCCAACGATTGCCCCAAAAGCCTCAGTACCCAGATTTTGATCCTGGATCAGACGCCTCCAGTGCTGCAATTAAAAAATGCCACCGTTGATTTGGACAACAACGGCTTTGTAGCCATTTCCCCTTCATTGTTCGACAATGGTAGTACAGATATTTGTGGAATTGCCAGCTGGACTGTAACACCCAACACCTTCAGTTGCAATCAAACAGGCCCGAATACCGTAACGCTTACAGCCACGGATCTGAGTGGCTTTACCAGCACCGGAACGGCTATCGTGACGGTGTTGGACAATGTGGTGCCTACTGTAGCCTGTCCTGCCAACATTACCACGGGATCCTGCAATCCGGTGGTCCAGTTCAACCTACCCCAGATCAGTGACAATTGCCAAATCAATCCTGCTCAATTGGTTCAATTGAGCGGCTTGCCCTCTGGTAGTACGTTCCCGCAGCGCAATACCCTTCAAACGTTTCAATATACTGACCCATCGGGCAATGTAGGGAAATGTAGTTTTGAGGTTATTACAGAAGAAGAAGTAATGCTATCGACTACCAGTACTGAAGCAAGCTGTTCTGGCGCATGTGATGGCACTGTAACGCTAACGCAAATCAGCGGAGGCAACTTCTACCTGATTTGGAGCAACAGTCAAACCAGCCTTAACTTGGCTGGACTTTGTCCGGGCACTTATACGGCAACTATAACCGATACCTACAACTGTGTGCAAACCCAAACCGCCGTGATTTCAGTATCTGACGTACAAGCACCGAGCCTAAGCTGCCCAAGTAATGTGGTCAGTAGTTATTGTTCCGGGCCGGTTATGTACAGTTTGCCTGTTGTAACTGACAATTGCCTGGTCAACCAATCCAATCTACAATTAATCGCGGGTTTAGCTTCCGGGTCCATGTTCCCCATTGGAAACACCTTGCAAACCTTTTCCTATTCCGATGGAGGAGGGAATAATGGGCAATGCAGTTTTTCTGTAAATATTACCGGACCTTCCACACAAAATGCTGTTGTACAGCCTGTTACCTGCGCTAATATGTGCAACGGCACGGCCCAACTCACGGTTAGCGGCGGCAACGGCCCCTTCAATATTCATTGGAGTAATGGCCAAAATGGCCCATTGGCCACCAACCTTTGCGCCGGGAATTATGCCTACACAGTGAGTGATGCTGCGGGTTGTTTGCAATCTGGCTCTGTTGCGGTTATTCAACCTGCCGCCTTACTCATTTCAGTGGATCAGGTGCTGAATGACCACGGCAATACAGGAACCGGAAACATTCAGATTAATATTGCTGGTGGTGTTTCGCCTTATACCTTCAGTTGGACCCGGAATGGAACGTATTTCAGCAATACAGAAGATTTGGCAAACCTGTTTCAAGGACAATACATCGCGGTCATCACAGATGCCAACGGCTGCACGAGCGGTAGCGGAACCATTACAATATCCAATCTGGTGGGTACAAAAGCCCCCGGTTGGACCCAAAGCCTGACACTCTCTCCCAACCCGGCATCCGAATTCGTTGCCATTGATTTTGCTGCGCCCCTGGGCCAAAGCGCCGAACTTCGACTCTGTGATTTAAACGGGCGGGTCGTCAGCAATCAGCAAATTGAAGCTTCAGCCCAGCATGTCTTTTTGGACGTATCAACGCTTCCTTCGGGCGTCTGGCTGGTGCACCTTAGTCTGGAAGACGGGCAGCGAACGGTGCGGAAATTGGTGGTGGAACGGTAGAGTAGGACATTTCAATCATCTATTCAAAAAGCCCAGACAGTTGATTTTCAACCGTCTGGGCTTATTTTATGCGTTTCTAAAATTCGAGATGATCCAGAATTTTTTAGGCGAAATGAATTTCGCCCTACTGGACGATCAACTTCTTCAGCACCACCTGTTTATCCGACTGTACCCAGCGAACCATGTAAACACTTTTTTTGTATCCACCCTATCTTCGCACCATGAACCTCCCTCCCCTTTCGGATTTCATCTGGCAGCACCGCGACGACGACCCGCAGCAACTGGCACTCTCTGCCAAAAAACATCCGCTTATCCCAGTATCATTCGCCGCCGCTCAGATACTTGCCCTTCAGAAAATACGCCACAAAATCCCAACCTGGTATCAGCCCGGCATGGAGTTCCCCTTAGCCATTTCATTGGAACAGGCTTCTTCTGAACCTACGGCCCGATTCAAGGCCGGTTTGTTTTCAGGCAAAAAAATAGCCGACCTCACGGGCGGCTTGGGGGTGGATTCCTTTTTCTTTTCCCAACAATTTGAATCGCTGGTTTATGTAGAACAAAACGCTGAACTGCTGGCGGCAGCCCAAAACAATTTTACCCAATTGGGCGCGACGAACGTTCATTTCGAGCATCGCTCCGCAGAAGATTTTCTGGAAAAAACGAATGAAACCTTCGACCTCCTCTACCTCGACCCAGCCCGTCGTGATGAGCGCAAGGGCAAGTTGTTCCAATTGGCCGATTGCTCACCGGATGTTTTGAAAATCAAGGACTTGATGTTGAAAAAATCGTCCCGCGTGTTGCTGAAAACGGCACCCTTGCTGGATTTGAAATTGGCCGCATCGCAATTGGGACAAGTCACTAAAATTTGGGTGGTAGCTTCTGAGGGCGATTGCCGGGAAGTGCTTTACCTGCTCGAACGGGAAGCCCCGCCGTTGGCTGAAATATCCATCCAGGCGGTAACATTAGAATCAAGATCTGTAAGGTTTGATAAACCTTATAGGTCTCCATCCGAGCCACAAACTTTAACCTTTTCTTTGGCTGAAGAACAAGACGCTGTTGCCAATTTTTCCACGCCCCAAAACTTCCTCTACGAACCCAATCCGGCCATCTTAAAAGCCGGTGCGTTTCGATCTTTTGCACAGCGATTTGGGTTGGCAAAACTCCACGCCAACACCCACTTATACACTTCCGTTGAGTTTTGTCCCGGTTTGCCTGCCAGAAGTTTTGCCATCGAACAAGTGTGTAAGTACGACCGAAAGGCGGTTCAGGCCCATGTTACGAGTGGTAAGGCCAACATTACCTGCCGCAATTTTCCCGACAATCCAGATCAAGTACGCCGCAAACTCGGGCTTGCCGATGGGGGTGATGTGTACCTTTTTGCAGCCACGGATGCTGAAAACAAGAAGCTGGTAATAGTGTGTAGGAAGGTTTGAATAATCTCCACCCCTACCCTGCCGTTTTGCTTTAAAAACCTGATTATGCGCCAATTTCTGTGCCTTTTGTCCCTTTCTTGTCTTTTCGTCCTCCCGCAAGGTTTCGCCCAAAACCTCGTCGTAAACGGTGGTTTTGAACGCCACCCCCCCCGTGAAGCAGGTGTTTGGCAAGCAACGCCAAAGCCCTGCCAATTCTCAGGAGCATCGGACATACTGAACACCAGCGCAGAAGGCTGGAAAACTTTCGAGGTTCAAACGCCCGATCTTTTGGTTTGGGATTCTGTGGGTGGCTGCCCTACTTTTCCGAAACCCCGCAAGGGCAAGCGCATGATGGGCCTCATCATGTACCACCCGTTCCAAGATGGACAGTTTGCCTTTGATTACCATGAACTTATACAAGGCACACTCGCCAAGCCCCTTGAAAAAGGCAAGACCTACCGCCTCAGTTTTTGGGTCTATACCAACGATTCGCTGGGGAGTCAACACCTCAACAAGGTGTATGGTCGCACTACGGGAATTCGGCCAACCTTCTGCGGCAATTTTGGCTTTTACTTCTCCGATACAAGGATCAATACAAAGGAAAACTTTATGACCAGCCAATTGGATTTTGCGGTGAAACCACAGGTGAATCTGGCCCAAATCGTGGAAACTAAGGGGGAATGGCGAAAGATTTCCCTGGCTTTCAAAGCCGATCGGAGCGGTTATAAATATTTTCTTTTTGGCAACTTTTTCTCCGATGCGGTCACCCCCATCAACATGGGCGATGAGGAGCGAATGCGGTTGGACGAGCAAAACCAAGCCCTTGTTTTTTGGAAAAAGACCAAGCGCATTGCCTATTACCTTTTTGACGATTTTGCCATGGTGGCCGACGAGAACGCCGCCATTGAACAGTCGCTCCTGGTGGAGAAAAAATATATCATGCAGGATGCGCTGCTGTTTGACTTTGGAAAAGCCGAGCTTAGACCAGAAGCAGAATCTGCGCTGGAAAAACTCGCCCAGGTGTTACAAAAGAATTCCGCACTCCATTTTGAAATAGGAGGCCACACGGACCATATCGGCGACGAACTTAGCAACCAGACGCTTTCTGAACAGCGGGCTTTAGTCGTGTATAATACCTTGATAACCAAAAAGGTACTTGCCACTCAACTTAGCTGGAAAGGTTATGGAAAAACACAACCTACTGCAGCAAACGATACGGAGGAGGGGCGGCAAAAAAATAGGAGGGTAGAGTGCAGGTTGGTGGATTAATATAAGAAATTATTGGTTTCTTCATTTTTTCAAAAGTCTTCTCTTTGTTTTCTGGGAGAAGGTGTTACTTTTGCGTCCCTTTTACCCGCCATAGCCCGTTTAGGGCGAAGGCGGGTACCCGCTACAAACTCTTTTTGAGCATGCGGGTTCTCCAAAAACAACCAGAAAGTTGGTTGAAATTGAATTTTAAAGAAGTAATAAGTCCGCCTTCGCCCTAAACGGGCTATGGCGGACACGCGGGCGTGGCGAAATTGGTAGACGTACCAGACTTAGGATCTGGCGCCGTGAGGCATGGGGGTTCGAGTCCCTCCGCCCGCACAATTTATCTGGTTGAATTGGTGATATGAGGAATTTCCTGCCTGCCGGTAGGCAGGGTTTATTTGAGTATCGAGATTTGGCAAATTTTCAAAATTTGCCAAATCTTTTTTTTGCCAAAAATGTTCCTCAATAAACAAATCACCCCATAAACAGATCACCAATAAACCAATCCCCAAATCACCAGATCAACCAATCAACATAACCACATCATGGTCGTCCGCAAAGACATAGACAACTGCAGCGCTATCCTCACCGTCACCATTACCCGCGACGCGCTGAAGCCCAAACTCGATGCCGAACTAAAAAAAGTTCGCCAAAAAATGCCTGTTAAAGGCTTCCGTCCCGGCCAGGTGCCGATGGATCATATCAAAAAAATGTACGGTTCGTCCATTTTCACCGAGACGTTGAACGAGATGTTCAGCGAAGATTTGGTGGCCTATCTACGGGAATCGGGCATGAACATTCTGGGACAGCCGCTGCCCGCTGAAGACCAGCAGCAGAAATTCACCATCAATGTCAGTAATCCCGACCCAGAATATGCCATTGATTACGAGGTCGGTTTTGTACCAAAATTCGAGATTCAGGGCATTGATAAAAGTACACATTACGAGAGGCTCACGGTGAGCAACCTGGACGAACTTGCCGAAGAAGACCTGCAATATGCACGCAAACGTGTGGGCAGTAGGACCAATCCAACCGATGGCATCGAGGAGAATGATATCGTGAAAATCGCCGCACGCGAACTGGTTTCGGCTGAAGGCGAAGTAAAAGAAGGCGGATGGGAAACCACGATGACTTTTCTGGTAAAAAACATTCAGGATGAAGCATTTAAGACCCAATTGCTCACACTGAAAACCGGGGATACGCTGCGGTTCAATGCCCGTGCTGTAGAGAATCACGAGAAAGAAGAAATGCACCGCAAGTACATCCTTGCACTCCCTGAGGACGACCACCGAGAAGTGGGCGACTGGTTTGAAGGCCCGATCGAAGAAGTGAGCCGCGTGGCCGATGCCGAATTGAATCAAGAATTTTACGACGGCTATTTTGGCGAAGGGGTGACAAGCAAAGAAGAAGCCATAGAAAAGTTGAAAATAGGCATCCAGCAATTTTATGATGTTCGCTCCAATGCCCTGCTCTTTCGTTCCTTTCAGGAGCGTCTTTTGGAATTGAACAAAATCGAACTTCCCGATAAATTCCTCAAACGCTGGCTGGGCGTAACCAATCAGGGCAAACTCGAACCCGGCCAAATAGAGCGCGAATACCCAGCTTTTTCAGACAATTTGCGCTGGTCCATCATTCGGGAAGACATTATGGAAGCCTTTGGCGTAGAAGTCACGGACGAAGAGTTAAAGGAGGAATATGCCCGCCGGGTGCGCAACTATTTCCAGGCCAACCTACCCGAACACATTCTGGAGAGCAGCATCGAACGCTTGATGAAAGACGAAAAAGACGTAGAAAATACCCGCCGCGAACTGGAGTCAGACAAATTGCTCGAAGCCGTGCGCGGACAGATCACTCTGGTAGACAAGCCCGTTTCTTCAGAAGAATTTCACAAAATCGTGGAAGAAGTGACTGCAAAGGCAAAAGCCGAGCAATCGCAAGATGTTGAAATACGCACTACGCTTGAGGATGAAGTGATGGAGTGATGGAGTGATGGAGTGATTTTGGCGAAAAAAATTCATCGTTGATCGCTTTAAGTTCATCGTTCCAGAGCAGTCGTACATCCAGCATTTCAGTTCCATTTTTTTGGAGTATAACCTTGTTCCAGATTCGTTGTTTCCTTTGCCTCACAAAACATGAATGTCCGTTTCTATTTTAAGAAGCTGAGATTCTAAAAACAGGTTTTCAAAATGTTCGATAAAAACGAATTTCAGAAGTATGCCACGAAACATCTTGGCATGAGCAGTATGCACCTCGAAAAATATATGGGAACGACGGTGCCAGGCATACAGGCCTTCACACCGTATGTCATCGAAGAACGGCAAATGAACGCCGCCGCTTTGGACGTGTTCAGCCGATTGATGATGGACCGCATCATTTTTATGGGGGTTCCCGTTACGGAATATGTGTCCAATGTCATTCAGGCACAATTGCTGTTCCTCGAAAGCACCGATCCCAAGCGCGATGTGCAAATGTTTATCAACAGCCCGGGCGGCTCAGTGATTGACGGCTTGGGTATTTATGATACCATGCAATACGTCGCACCAGATGTAGCCACCATCTGCACAGGTTTGGCTGCTTCGATGGGTGCGGTTTTGCTCGCAGCTGGTGCAAAGGGAAAGCGCAGTGCGCTGTTCCACAGCCATGTGATGATTCACCAGCCAATGGGTGGTGCACAAGGACAGGTTTCTGACATTGAAATCTCCTACAAATTGATCAAAAAGATGCAAAAGTCCTTGTACGACATTCTTGCCCATCACACTGGCCAACCTTACGAAAAAATCGAGGAGGATTGCGACCGCGACAATTGGATGAGCAGCCTTGAAGCCAAAGAATATGGCCTTGTAGACGAGGTGCTCGACCGTAACAATCCGAAGAAGGCCAAGGAATTATAGTTTTGTAATACTCGGCCGATACTTTATAGCCCCGTTTTCGCAGAAATGACTGTGAAAACGGGGTTTGTTTTTTAATTCGGTAAAATTACAGTAGCCGCCCAACCCAATTCGGTTCAATTGCGTCTTTGGGGTGTTAAATCTTTCGTAAAGAGCGACTTGACATAGCCATGACAAAGACCCAAACACTACTTTTGATCGCTTTTAAACACTAACTACGGCTCAAACTATGAAAATAACCTATCTCCTGGCGGCTCTTTCCTGCTCTCTTTTAGCTTTTAGCTGCAAAAACAACGAGTTCAATTACGTTTATTACACCCCTGAAGAGTATGCATTGATCTCTCCTTACCTGAACCTGCCTGAAACTCCTCCCGATTTCAATGTCGTGCTTCCCAGCTATTTGGCATTCACGGGAGTCGGTGGAGTCGCTCGCCCCATGGAGTCTGCCAAAGTGGAATTAGGCCGCGTGCTTTTTTATGACAAAAGTCTATCTAAGGACGGCAAAGTCGCTTGTGCTAATTGCCACAAACAAGCACTCGCGTTTGGCGATGACGCCCCTGTAAGTAAAGGCGTATTCAACCGGGAAGGTGAGCGCAACTCCATCGCTTTGAGTGCCGTGCCTTCTTTTTCAGGCGCTTATGACAATACTGGCAACTCGCTTTTTTGGGACAACCGCGCCAAAACCGTGCAGGAGCAAAGTCGTGCCTCCCTGGCCAATGTCAAAGAAATGGACATGACCATGAGTGAAGTGGTGACGGCGGTGAACAATCAACCTTATTATTCTGTACTTTTCAAAAAAGCGTATGGAGAACAAGCTGCATCAGAAGAACGTGTGACAGATGCTATCCAGAATTTTGTACACGCACTTTCTTCCTTTCAGAGCAAATTTGATGAAGCCGCCCAAGCGCAATTTGGATCCAACCAACAAAACTTCAACTTTATAATTCAGGATTTTGAGCAATTTACAGCGCAAGAAAATCGCGGGAAAACGATTTATCAAAACAATTGTGCCTCCTGCCATACGTCGGCCTTAACTGCTCCAAACTTTCAGTTTGCCTCTAATGGCCTGGATGAAAACCCTAGTGACCTCGGGGTGGGCGGCATCACGAATTTCGCAGACCAAATGGGCACTTTCAAAGTCCCCGCTTTACGCAACGTCGCACTCACAGCACCTTACATGCACGACGGGCGATTTCAAACCCTGGAGCAAGTAGTGGAGCATTATAGCACAGGGATTAAACCCCACACAAACCTTCATTTCATTTTGGTGGAAGCCAATGGGACACCTAAAAAAATGAACTTTTCTACGGAAGACAAGCAGGCCCTCGTTGCTTTTTTACACACCTTGACCGACGAAAAAATGGCCGCAGATGTCCGTTTTAGAGACCCCTTCAAGTAGTTTTTTAATATACGCTCCACTCAAAACCACTCTAACTTTCTCTCATCTATTCACCGTAAAACATTTGAGCCATGAAAAAACTCGCAACTGTTTTCACTTTGTTCGCCTTCTTTTTGCTCATGGGGGCCTGCAAGTCTGATTTCAACTATTATTACTATTCAAAAGAAGAAACAGAGCTGCTCGGTCAGTACCTCAATTTACCGGAGCTGCCCGACGACTACACCGTGACCTTCCCAAGCCACTTGAGCAATGTGGGCCTTTTCCCCCGTGCAGTGGAGCGCGACAAAGCTGTATTGGGACGCGTTATTTTTTACGACAAAAAACTTTCCAAAGACGGCACGGTCTCTTGCGCCAGCTGCCACAAGCAGGAACTTGCCTTCTCGGATGACAAAGCCTTCAGCGATGGCGTGTACGATCGTTCCACGGCCCGCAACTCTTTCGCCTTGGGTTCTGTAGCCAATTTCTCTGCCTATTATGGCACTGATCTCAACGGCTCGAGCGCTATCCGTTTTTTCTGGGACAACCGCGCTGAAACCGCTGCGGATCAAAGCCGTGGTTCTATGACCAATGCCCTGGAAATGGACATGACAATGCACGAAATTGCTTCCACTGTGGAGTCCCAGCCTTATTATGCGCCATTGTTTAAAAAAGCATTTGGCAGCGAGGTAGTTACGGAAGAACTTGTTTTGGAGGCCGTTGCTAATTTCGTGAACGCCATGGGATCCTTCAACAGCAAATTTGATGCTGAAGCGAACCGAAGTCCGGTAAGCTTCTCTGGCAATTTTGGAAATTCGGTCTACAACGATGGTTTTAACGGCTTCACCCCCGCAGAAAACCGGGGCAAGAATCTTTACAACGCCAATTGCTCCTCCTGCCACAGTGGTAATATGGGCCGGCCCGTTTTGCAACTTGCCAATAATGGCCTGGAGGCCAACCCCACCGACGAGGGGGTAGGCTCCATCACAGGGGTAGCCGCTGAAAAGGGTGCATTCAAAGTGCCTACCCTGCGCAATATCGCGCTCACCGGGCCTTATATGCACGATGGACGTTTTGCCAGCTTGGAGGAAGTAATTGATTTTTATAGCACCGGTATTCAGAACCACCCCTTCCTTCACGCTGATCTGAAATCCAATGGCCAACCCAAACTTATGAATTTCACTGCGGAAAACAAAAGCGACCTGATCGCATTTTTGAATACGCTGACAGATGATGCCTTGCTAGCGGACCAAAGATTCTCCGATCCCTTCAAGCGATAAACACGAACACCACCACACATCCGCCCGGAAGCCATTGACTTGATGTTGCTTTCGGGCGGATCTATTTAAAGACCAAGCATTCTGCCATTATGCGCCCTTTTCCCTTCCTGATTGCAGCTTTGATTCTTTTTTCGGTCGGTTGTGTCCAGCACCACTATTCTCCTAATTTTATACAAACTCCTTATCTGGACAAAAAAGGCGACATAATGCTTACCGCAGCAGTGAGTGGCAGCCCCGTTTCGCTCAATGGCGATTTTCACGCCTCGTATAGTCCCCTGAAGTACGGCACGGTGATGCTCAACTATTTCCGAACCAGCACAAGCTTTGAAGATGCCAATGTCTTTGGCGGCACAACTTACAGTCAGACTACGAAAGGATACCTTGTTGAAGGGGCATTGGGTGGGTACCTGCCCGTATCTTTTGGCACGGGCGCCCTGTATGTCGGTTGGGGACAAGGCCAAATGCGGAATGACTTTGGCATTGGGCGAATTGCCGACTTGCGGCTACAGCGTTTTTTTGTGCAACCCACTTTTACCTTCAAAAATGATTGGTTTAGGCTTGGGATGGGGCTGCGGGTGGTAAGACTTAATTTCCCAACGGGGAGCATTGATTACCGGATAGAGCCTGGGGACATTGAAAAAATCCAACGGCTGGAAAAAGAGTCCCCTTTCTGGTTCCCGGAAATGGGTGGCAATATCGGGGTACATTTTAAACCCGTTACGATTTCTGCCAGTCTGGTAATTGTAGGCGCCCAGCCAGCCTCAGAATATGGTTTTGATGCCTCCAACATTGGCCTTGGCATTTCTTTAGAGTTGAACGAGTTGTTCAAAAAGCAAGATCGCAAACCCGTTAATGAAGAAAGATAAACGTACGCTTAATCAACATCTTATGAAAAAAAGCCTGCTTCTATTTGCGTTTGCGTTAGCCCTTTCTTTTGGAGCGTTCAGCCAGACATATAACTACGCCATCAATTCACTGAACATCCCCTGCATTGAGCAAAAAGGGGATCTTATGTTGGGTCTTGGCTGGAGCCGGGGCGCTTCATTTCGGGCTTTGGAAGTACAAGCGGTTTATAGCCCAATGCGCCATCTGGCGGTAATGGCCAATTACTTTGGAGCACCCGAAAAAAGCGTGCGCAAACAGGAGGTATATGGCACCAATTTCCATTTATGGGAAGCCGGTGTGGGGATCTATGAAAAACTTCCAAAGGGTGCTGCAAGCTTATTCGCAGGATTTGGTTCGGGAAATTTGTTCAGTCACTACAGACAGGGCCGCACAGCAGATTTTAACATTCAACGCTGGTTTTTGCAGCCAGGCTTAAGCTATCGAAGCCACCATTTTCAGGCCGGGCTTGCACTCCGGCTTTCGCACCTTTCTTACCACCGAGCAGTGGTAGATTATTCTATTGAGTCGCCGGATATTCAATTCATTCAAAATATTGAAAAAAGCGCTCCTATGTTTTTGCCTGAACTCGGCATACAGGGAGGGGTACGCCTCAAACCCGTGACCATCAACCTGAGTATTTCCTTCATTTTCCCCAATACCAATGAATGGGACTTTATTCGCCTAAATTCCAGCATTGGTGTTATTGTGGATATTGGGGTTGGAAGGAAGAATGTGGGGAGTAAGTGAGGTTTCGCACACTATGAGGTTTCACACAACGCCACAACGAATTTGAGTTGAAACCGTCTAATTTCAGGACGTTGTGGCTTTGTGTGAAACCTCATAGTGTGGCGAAATCGTTTATTCCTTAATCTTAAACGCCAGTCCGCCCAACTTGCGCGGTTCGACATCCCCCGGGCATTTTACCTGAATATCGTCAAAGAAGTACCTGTCGCCGGGCTTGGCTTTTTTGATCCATTCCAAAGTCCAACTGTTCCATTCTCCTCCTTGATTCTGACGTGAAATGGGGTCTTCACCCACGGGCAAATAAGTTGCTTCAAAGCCAACTACTGCACAATCCGCATCAAAATCAAAGTTTTTCGCCCCTAAAAAGATGCCTTTGGCTTGCTGCATTACTTCGGCTTTGATGACACCACTGCTGAACTTTCCATCCAATTTTGGAAGAGGGTCCGGGATGAGTTTAACGCGGTATTTTTGATCTACCACAAACTTGATTTCACTGCCGACCTTCCGCATGACTCGAACCTTTACTTCCCCTGGCTGTAAAACGTTTACTATGTACTCTCCCCCACTACCCGTTATGGAGCCTCCCCCAATTAATTCTACCTGTAATTCATTGGCTGGAACACCCGCAGCAGCAATCCGCAGTGGATTGTCTACGCCGATGTACAAGACGTTCATTTTGACGGCCTCAATGGCGACATTTTCTTGCACTTCTGGTTCGGTGTTGACACTTACACGCCGATTTTTATAAGTCTTGCCCAAAGTGTCGGCGACTTCTTTTAAATCCTTTCTCTGTGCGAGTGCTCTATTTTCCTTGTGTTGGGCGATACTGGGATCCAGTGCCGCATTGCGCGGCGGCGTGGTGTCCAAAACAGGAAAAGTTGGCAAATCCCAGGCATCGTTCATGGCAGGCTCTGGCACCGAAGGCCACCACGAAGACAAAGCAACAGCCAAGGGCAATAAGAGGGCTATGAAGAAATTAGGGCGTGTGCTGCGTTTGGGCGTGATGCCCACGATATTGAGTATGCGTTGGGTGAAACGGCTTTTTCCAGTAGCGTTCATAACGAATGATGTTGAAGGTTGAAGAATAGAGAGTTGTAGATCAGTCAGCGTTTTGGCGTATAAAATCGGGTCTGATGTGTGCCGCAACACCAGCTCGTCACAGCAAAACTCGCGGCGGGAGCGCGCTTCCCGCGAGAGCAGCCAGAACAGGGGATGGTAGAAGAAGCAAACTTCCAGAGCCAGTTGAAAGAGGTTCACGAAGTAGTCGTGGCGGCGAATATGCGCCAGTTCGTGCAAAAGCAAGGCTTCCACCTGAGTGGGTGAAAGTTGCAAAAGCATGCCCACGGGGAACAGCACCACGGGTTTCCAAAAACCCAGCGTAAGCGGTTCAGAAATATAAGCAGATTCGAGGAGTTGGATTTTGGGCTGGATGCCCAGCCTTTTTGCCCAGTCATTGCAGAGCATTTGAAAGGTCTCGTTGGCGGGAGAAACTTCACGCCGACGCAGTCGTTGCGCCAACCACCAGCCGCCCATAAGCCGAAGCCATAACAGTCCTGCACATACCAACCAGGCCCATCCGATCAGAGCAGCATTGCTTTCGAGCCATATCTGGGCGGATTGCCAAAGGTTTAAGCTGGTCGTTGTTCCGTCAGATAGGAAGCTGGAAGCTGCGGACAATCCCTCATTTTCAGTGAACGAGAACATCCTTTCCACAGGTTGGAGCCGCGTCCATTCACGAACAAACGTTGCGATCGCCCATGCCATTGAAGCGAACATAGCCGCCAGGGAAAGCAAATACACGGCTTGATGCTGAGCATTGAGCCGCCATTCCAGCAACTTGAAAACGAGCCATATAAGGGCAATTTGCCACAGTGAATGGGCTACCGTGAGACCAAATGCTTGGGCTAGCGGAGCAAAAGATGCAAGTGGGTTCATTTTGAAGAAAGTTGTTGGTCGAGCCAGTTTTTGAGTTCCTGCAATTCCTGGGGGCTTGCTTTTTCATTGCCAAGGGCGTGCATCACCATTTGGAGCGCGGAACCCCCAAAAGCGGTGCGCATCACTTTGCCTGCGAGTTGTTGTTTTACATCTATCTCTTTGACAAGGGCCCGGTAGAGGTGGGAACCTTCTACGATCTCTTTTTCCAAGGCGCCTTTTTCGGTAAGCCGCTGAATCTGTTTGAGCACCGTAGTATAGCCCACGTCTTTTCCAGCGGCTGCAATGCGTTCGTGAATACTGCGGACAGTAGCAGGTTCGATCTCCCAAAGGACCTGGAGGATTTCTAATTCTGCTTCGGAGGGTTGGTAGAACATAGGGATTGGTTCGATTGATTGGATTGGTTCGATTGGTTCGATTGATTGGATTGATTCGATTGGCCTTTTCTTAAATGCTTCAAATCAACTTTAATCATTACAATAGCAAAGGTGTACGACATTTGTCGTAAGTCCAAATTTATTTACGACAGATGTCGTAGTTACTAAAAAATTTAACATTTTCACAGAAGCAATTCATTGATTATCAATGATTATGTGTCCAAAATTATTTTGTGGTAATTATTGATTTCTGGTGCTTATTTCTTAGGCAGCCAGCAACTCTGTTAAAATTAAATAAAATTTAATATCAATTTCTTGAAATCCGAGAAACGCACAGGCCTGCTGCAACTGAGATTTGCGTTGAACTTTCTAAATTATTTAGGCATGAAACATCTAATTTCCCTGGCTTTGGTCGCCCTCTTTTCCTTGACTAGTTGCACACATTATCATTACTCCCCCAATACGCTCAATGTCCCCATGCTTCAGAAGCAGCATGATGCCAGCATCAGTATTGCCCGCTATACCGGAGGAGAGGTGAAGGGTGTCGAAGCCCAAGCCATTTACAGTCCTATAAAATATGGCGGTCTCATGCTCAACCACCTAAAAATACCACGAAGAACCAATGGTGAAAATGGGAATTATACAGAATGGGGTCGGGGAAGTATGACGGAAGGCGGGATTGGCGCCTACTATCCTCATCACCCCTTTACCCTTAGTTTGTTTGGTGGTTATGGTGGCGGCTGGGCCGAAAATGCCTTTGAAAACGTGCAAGGAGGTGTTTATCAGGAAGAAAGCCTGCAATCCAAGCTGCATTTTCGCCGATGGTTTCTACAACCCAGTTTGAGTATTCGGGCAAAGTGGTTTCAATTTGGTTTTGGGATGCGGCGCGTATGGCTCCATTATGCCAAAGGAGATGTTGGCTATGAAATTGACCCTAAAGAACTGACCTCCATCCAAAATATAGATTCGAAAGGCTCCTTTCAATTCTGGGAAAACGGCATTTCGCTTGGGTTTAACCTCACAGGATGCTCCATTACTTACAATAACGTGTGGCTGAAAAGCAGGAGCCTGAAATTCGAAGATTACCAGTTTAACAAAAACGGCAGCAATTTATGCTTCACGCTAAATATCAACGAGTTGTGGGAAAAGGCGGAAGAACCCAAGAAAAAACGTACCAATCCTTGAACGCCAAATCCTGCGGTTTAATTTTCCTAAACCCATTTGACTTTTAATTGTTTCAACACCTATATTTGCAACATCAAAATTGATTTTAAGAAGAGCTTTCTGCCACTAATTGCACGAATTAACACGAATGGATTCGTGCTAATTCGTGTAATTAGTGGCAAAACCCACCCATTATGGACAGAATTGACTTTCTCAAATCATTGGCGCTGTTGCCATTAGCGACTTGCAACATGAAACTTCAGGATTTTTCAAATTTTATAGAACCCTCCTCTGGAAAGGCGGGTAAAATGCCCGCGCTCTTCGTCGGCCATGGCAGCCCGATGAATGCGCTGGAAGACAATGCATTCACCCGAAGCCTGCGAAACCTTGGCGCGGAATTCAAAAAAGACGGCAAAAAGCCCGCAGCCATTTTGGTGGTTTCGGCGCACTGGCTCACACGGGGTAGTTTTGTGAACATAAGCGAAAAACAAAAGACAATTCACGATTTTGGCGGCTTCCCACAAGCCTTGTTCGATATGCAATACCCTGCGCCGGGCTCACCAACCAAAGCCAAGGAAACTGCCCTGCTCAGTCACCTGCTGCACGAAACCAACGAGTGGGGACTCGATCACGGTGCCTGGACGGTGCTTGTCCACCTCTTCCCAGAGGCAGATATTCCCGTATTTCAAATGAGCATTGACTATTACCAGCCCATGCAATATCACCTCGATTTGGCAGCCCAATTGCGCTCACTCCGTGAAAAAGGCGTGCTGGTGATCGGCAGCGGCAACATCGTCCACAACCTGCGCATGAGTATCCCGAAACTTCAGCAGGGAGATGCGGCTCCTTACGATTGGGCCACAGAATTCGACACCTGGGTCGGAAAGAAGATCAGGGAGGGCGATTATGGTGCGCTGGCAAATTATGAACAAATCGGCGCTGCCGGAAAACTTGCTGTACCGACTACAGACCACTATATTCCCATGCTTTACACGCTAGGCCTGGCAGATGGCAAAGAGGAAATCAAGCAGGTATATGAGTCGGTGGAGTACGGGGGATTGAGTATGCGGACGTTTCAGGTGGGGTGATTAGATTTGAAAAATTGGACTGCTTTTTTTACTTTTGTTGAAAATTATTTCAAATGGCACCGACTGAACTAAAAAACGACCTCCATCGAATGGTGGACGAAACAAATGACCCTCTAATCTTGAAAGAAATTGCTGCGCTTTTTGCAGCACTCCGCGAAGAAGGGGGCGATTGGTGGGATTTGATCTCCGATGAGGAGAAAGAAAAAATTGAACTGGGGCGTGCACAAGCCGCTGCTGGGCAAACGGTGCCGCATGAAGTTGTGCGGGCAAAAGCACAGCGGATAATTGGCCAGATTAAAGAGATCAGCTAAAAACTACCCACTTAACCTTTTAGAATTGTGGTTAAACATAATTGCTAATTTTGCGCCGTAAACAAGAAAAAAATGTATTTACAAAGGGTACTTATTGAGAATATACGATCTATTTCACATTTTGAAATGGAGTTTCCCAAACCAGCAGGGTGGCATGTGATAATTGGGGATAATGGATCAGGGAAGACAAGTGTGGTACAGGCAATCGCACTTGCACTGATTGGTAATGAATTGGGTGTCTTACGTCAACCATTAGAACAGTGGTTAAATCGTTCTTCAAGTATGGGATTTGTCAAGATTAATATAAAGAGAAATACTGAATATGATGATGAAAACAATAACACAGGGCTTTTGGATTCTTTGCATGCGAGTCTTACAATCTTTAAAACTCAAGATATGAAATTAAGTACGCCTGTCCAAGAAAGAGATTTGGGTGATGGCGTTACTATAATGTTCCATATTGGAGATGGAAAAGAAATGTATAGAGGTTGGGGAAATAAAGGTTGGTTTTCAGCAGGTTACGGACCGTTTAGAAGGTTTTCTGGAGGCAATCCAGAACAAGAAAAAGTTTTCAAAACCCATCCAATGGTTGGGGCTCATTTGAGCATTTTTGGAGAAGATGTGGCATTAACAGAAGCGCTAGAATGGATACGAGAACTTGATTATCAAAGGTTAAAAGAAAAAGAGTTAAACGGCCAGAATGGAAAGAGAGATAGTACAATAGTGTTTGAAAACTTGATACAATTCATAAATAAAAGTGGTCTTTTACCACATAAAGTACAAATTGAAGGTGTTGATGAAAAACGGACGATTATTTTCAAAGATGGGAATGGTGGTAGAATTGCAATGTCTGAATTAAGCGATGGTTACCGCTCTGTCCTAAGCCTTACGTTTGATCTTATTCGGCAACTAGTACGGGTGTATGGTGCAGCATCTGTATTCAGTAAGATTGTGGCTGGCAAAATGCATATCCCCGTCCCCGGCGTAGTCCTCATTGACGAAATAGACGCTCATCTCCACCCTACTTGGCAAATCCGAATCGGGCAGTGGTTCACAGAATATTTCCCTAATATTCAGTTCATTGTTACCACGCACAGTCCCCTTATTTGCCGTGCATGTGACAAAGGCAGCATCTGGCGCTTGGCTGCCCCGGGTAGTAACCAGCCGTCAGGAGAAATTACTGGCACGGACAAAGACAAATTGATTTTCGGAAACATACTTGATGCTTATGGGACAGAAGTATTTGGGACAGGCGTAGTAAGAGGCGAAAAGTCTGAGGAAAAAATGGAGCGACTCGGCCACCTAAACATGCTTTTTGCTCTGGGAAAAATCAAACCGAAAGAAGAATCAGAAAGGTTTGAACTTCAAAAAATCCTAACTACCGATGCTCCAACTGGCCTCTAAAGACCTTTCAGAAGCCGCTTCTACCCGCTTGACTCGACTCCAAAGCAGGATAGATGATGTGTCAACCTTTGCCCAAAAGGCTAAAAAGTCCACATCACTTTGGGACAATAAGTCCACCTCCCGTATAGGAGCAACTGCCTTTAATGAAGTGCGCGATACGCTCTCTGAGATGTGCGTGTCAGTAAAAATATGCAACTATTGTGAGCAAAACGAAGCGAATGACATTGAACATATTTATCCCAAATCGCTTTTCCCCGATCAAACTTTTGTCTGGTCAAACTATCTCCTAGCATGCAAACAGTGCAATACTGCCTATAAGCTGGATAGTTTTGCTGTATTAGACCCGAATGACGACTTGATCCCAGTTCCCCGTGGCACTGAACCGCCAAATCAGCATGGTGCCTTCATAAATCCGCGAAAGGAAAACCCCGCTAATTTTCTGATTTTGAACCTTGGATCATTCAAGTTTGACCTTATGCCGGGATTAAGCAAAGTAGATAGTCATAAGGCAGACAAAACGATTGAGGTCTTACAACTCAATGAACGGGACACATTGATTGAGGCGAGAGAGGCCGCAGCCAAATATTATTATCATCGTATGGAACTCTTGTCTCGCATTCTGCAAGCCGTCACTACCAACGAGATTGATGCCATCTTGACTCCTCATGACCCCGATGTGGAAGACACTCTTTCTCTCGTAGAACTCAAAGCGCAACTAACAGCAAGCTTCAAGAATGATATTCAAAAGTGCCAACACCCATCGGTGTGGCACTCCATTAAAGTAGTAGCCAGTAAAACTTCTGAAAAATGGGCGCGGTTATTTCATGAGATTCCAGATGCGCTCAATTGGTAGCATGGGCATCCTCTATTGTTTCTCTTTCAAAATACCCCCCCACTTTCCCCGCTGCCACCTTTCCAATCACCTTCTCCACTTCCTCTTTATCCGCCGCTTTCACCCGCGCCAGCGAGCCAAAATGCGCCAGCAATTTCTCCGAAGTCTTCTTCCCAATACCCGGTATCTCCGTCAGCTCCGTTTTCAAAAAATTCTTGCTGCGCTGGTTGCGGTGGAACGTGATGCCAAAACGGTGGGCCTCGTCGCGTGCCTGCTGGATGAGTTTGAGAGATTCCGATTTTTTGTTGATGTGGGCCGGCACCGGATCGTCGGGGAAGTAGATTTCTTCCAGCCGTTTGGCAATGCCTACCACCGTAATCTGACCTTCTAATCCAAGTGCTTTGATGCTTTTCATGGCGGCACTGAGTTGGCCTTTGCCACCGTCTATGATGACGAGTTGGGGAAGTCCCGCACCCTCGGCAATAAGTCGCTGGTAGCGGCGCAGCACCACTTCTTCCATGCTGGCAAAATCATTGGGGCCTTCCACTGTTTTCACGTTGAAATGGCGGTAATCACGTTTGGAAGGTTTGGCATTTTTGAAAACGACACAACTCGATACCGGGTTGGTTCCCTGCAAGTTAGAATTGTCAAAACACTCGATCCAGAGTGGCACGGCTTCCATGTGCAGGTCGGCCTGCAAGGTGCGAAGGATGCGCTCGGCACTGGTTTGTTTGCCGGTGGCGTTCATGGCCTGCTTCCTTTTTTGCAACAAGTGGTATTGCACGTTTTTTTCGGAAAGCTCCAGCAGCTTTTTTTTGTCGCCGATCTTGGGAATGGTAATAATCAAGTCGTTTTCAGGTAAAACGACCTCAAAGGGGACGATGAGTTCTTTGGTGATACTGTTGAATCGTTCGCGCAAAGACTGAATAGCCAAATTCAGCATGATCACCCGATCTTCGTCCAGATTTTTCGTCAGCGTAAGGGTGTAGGTATGGATGATGGCGCCGTTGACCACCTTGAGGTAATTGACAAAAGCCTCCTTCTCATCGTCGGCGATGGCGAATACGTCCACGTCATGGATATTGGGATTTACCACCGTGCTTTTGCCCTGATAATCTTCAAAAAGCGCGAGTTTTTCTTTCAAAACATGCGCCTGCTCAAATTTCATCTCCTCTGCGGCCCGCACCATTTCTTCCTTCAAGTGGTTTTTCACCGCAGCAAAATTGCCTTTCAGGATGTTCTTTATTTGTTCGATTTTGCGGTTGTAGGACTCCTCTGATTCGAGGGCAATGCAAGGTGCCGCGCAATTTTTAATATGGTATTCCAGACAGGGTTTGAACTTGTTTTTGCCAATGTTCTCCACCGAAAGGTTCAACTGGCAGGTGCGTAGTTGGAACAACTTACGAATCAGTTCGGCAATTTGCTCCACGCGGAATTTCTGCAAATAGGGGCCAAAATAAATTGACCCGTCTTTGAACGACTTGCGCGTAAGGAACACCCTCGGAAATCGCTCCTGCTTGATGCAGATGTATATGAGCGGCGATTTCTCATCCTTCAGCATTACGTTGTAGCGCGGCTGATGTTTTTTGATGAGGGTGTTTTCGAGCAGCAACGCATCGTGTTCAGTCTCCACCATCATGAACTCGATGTGGTGGGCATGACGAACGAGCACCTTGGTTTTGGCAAGCTGATATTTTTTCTCCCCAAAATAGGAGGCGAGGCGATTGCGCAGGTTTTTTGCCTTGCCGACGTAGAGGATCGTTCCCTCAGCGTCTACATATTTGTAGATGCCTGGGTCGGAGGGGATACTGGGGGCGAAGGTTTTGAAATCGTCGTTGGTCATGCGGCCGGGCAATCAAGCTTTGCCGCGCCTAACGCGCAGTACAAAGCCATCGAAAACGCAAAATGAATTAGGTAATTCTGCGATGTGGGAAAGAATTACCCGAGTTGCAACTTCCCCTTTTTTCTCAGTTGACATTTTCCCCAACCGTAGCAAAATGATGCCGCGAAAGTCAACACTTTCATCTGCAACGAGTGTCATACGGAGGCTACTGCGTAAACTACGTCATTTTTGACGCTGTGATGTGCATAAGAAATACAGGCTTTGATGTCCTCTTCGGTGATACGAGGATAGGCTTTGAGCAAGTGTTCTATGTTTTCACCATCGGCCAATTTTTCCAAAATCAGTTCTATTGGAATGCGCGTGCCCTTGATTACGGGTTTGCCAAACATGATTTTTGGATCAGTCACAATTCGTTCTTGCCAAGTGTATTTCATGCAGATAAATTTTGGACAAAAGTAAATGTTTTTAGCAATACCTTTTTAGGCAAAGGCTTTGAAATTCTCATTTTACTGACACCTCGCCTTAGTTACGTGGAAGAAAAAGCCACTCCACAACTCTATCGTGAAATTCTGGTTTTAATCCCATAAAATTGTCTCCCCGAAAGCCGGGTAATCTTTCATTTTAAATCTAATCATCATGCGCTTTTTTCTTCCTACCCTTGCCTTCTTGTGGGCAAGCGTCTTCGCATCCCTTTCACTTTCAGCCACTTCTATGATCCCCTTCGTCCACTTGGGCGAGGCCTCCCATTACAGTGAATGTGTGGTCTTGGCCCGCGCTGTGGAATCCGTCGAAACCATGGAAAGCGGCAACACATTTCAAGACGTCCGATTTGAATCCATTGAATGCACCAAGGGTGCGTTGCTCGCAGGAACTATCTTTTCCCTGCGACCTTATTCTCGCCTTCAAGGGGAATATAAAATTGACATAACGGGCGATTTTCAGCCAGAGATTGGCAAAACTTACCTGTTATTTTTAAACCGAAGCGGAGATTTCTGGCGGCTTTCTATGTTATCTTAATACATTTTTGAACAGTTTTCAACCTATAAGTTACGCCTTGGGTGAACTGCCCTCAGGAGCTTACCTGCTTCGTTTGTACGATAGCCAACAACAGTGGACGAGCCGGTTTTTGAAGCAATAACCCATTTTTCGCGCCGCATTTTTGCAAGTACACATAGCCCAGGAAGCATCGTACATTTGCTCACTTGCATCTGTACTTTCTTCGTTTCAATCTATGTACGCTATGCTGTACCATCGTCTAAGCCTGACATGCTGTGCGCTCCTTTTTGTTGCCTTTATTCGCCTTGCGGCGCAATGTCCCATCACTGTAAATGCAGGGGATGATGTGTACCTGTGCGCCCCGCCTACCCCGACCCAGTTGAATGGCGACATCTCCGGTGACTTTCTGGATTTCAACTGGAGCCCAACCACTGGGATGAGCGGCCAAAATACCCTCATGCCCACGGTAACGGTGACTCAATCAACCAATTACGTGCTTACCGCAAGTGCTCCAGATTTTTCAAACAACCTGGTAGACAACGGCGATTTTGAGGGCGGTAATTCAGGTTTTACAAGCGATTATGGCTACAACCCCGGCAATCTGGTGCCGGAAGGAGTGTACGATGTGTTGACCAATCCACAAGATGACCACCCAGGTTTTGCTCCCTGCAATGACCATACTTCAGGCTCGGGCAATATGATGGTGGTAAACGGGGCCGGAACGCCCAACCAGAATGTTTGGTGCCAAACCGTGTCGGTCATGCCGAACACGCAGTATGTGCTATCCGCCTGGGTAACCTCTGTGGTAGCAGCCTCTCCAGCACTCCTGCAATTCAACATCAATGGAACACCCATTGGAGGAATTTTTAGTGCTCCAGGCGGCACCTGCAATTGGCAGCAATTTTTTGAAATCTGGAACAGTGGCGGAAATACAAGCGCAACCATCTGCATCGTGAACCAAAACACCCAATTGGGCGGCAATGATTTTGCGCTGGACGACATCGTTTTTGCGCCCGTTTGCACCGCAACAGATACTGTCAGGGTCGTGGTCGTAAACGTCACCGCAGTGGCTGCGCCTTCAGTGGTCACACTGCCTTGCGAGGGTGCAACAGCACAACTTTCGGGTAATGGTTCCAGCACCGGGCCAAACATCAGTTACGAATGGACGACTGGCAATGGCAACATCGTTTCCGGGGCCAATACCCTCACGCCGATCGTAGATGCTGCTGGAGAATATACGCTCTCCGTTTCCTACGAAGTCAACGGGAATGTCATTTGCACAAAAACAACCATCGTCAACGTCATCCTCAACCCCAATCCGCTCGCGGCCTGGGTTACACCGCCCCAACCCCTGGGCTGCGGCGCACCCACCACTTTGCTCATCGGGAATTCCAACCAAGCCGCATTTTCCAGTTTTCAATGGACGACCACCAACGGTAACATCGTAGGCAATGCCGACCAAAAAAACATCACCGTAAACCTCGTCGGCACCTATACTTTGCTTGTTACGAACACGAACACGGGCTGCACGGCTACCACCGATGTAACCGTAACGCTTACGAACAACGTACCCAGCGCCAACGCCAGTTCAAACGGCCTCATCACCTGCGCCAATGACTCGGTGCCACTTTTGGGCACAGGAAGCAGCATGGGGCCTAATATTGCCTATTCCTGGACTACTATTATCGGGAATATAGTCGGCCCTACCGATAGCCTGAACACCACTGCCAGTGCAGGCGGGCTATACATCCTCCACGTCACCAATACCTCCAACAACTGCACTTCCAACGACACGGTGACCGTACCCGCCAACGTGATCCCCCCCACCGTAATCGGTACTTTACCACCCCAAATTTCCTGCGACCCCAATCAGGACACCATCTCACTTTTCATTTTCCTGGGCCCGCCCGCGTTTGTCTTAATCAACTGGGTTACTGCTGACGGTCATATCGTATCCGGCCAATATACGCCTGCCCCACAAGCGGATACGCCCGGCGTGTACACAGTTTCCGTGTTTGACCCTGCCAATGGCTGCTACAATTACGACACTTCGCTGGTAATCGCCAATTTCACCATCCCCATTGCGACCATCCTGCCTGCTGATACCGTAACCTGCCAATCGCCCAGTATCCAGTTGCAGGGCAGTGGCTCCAGCGTAGGGGCTAATTTTTCCATTGAATGGACCGCCAGCAACGGCGGAAACATCGTATCCGACGGCAATACGCTCACGCCTACAGTCAACGCTTCGGGAGATTATCTGCTCATATTGCGCGACAGCGTGAGTCTTTGCGCCGACACGTCCATGGTCAGTGTATTGGCCGACACCAACATTGTCGTTGCCATAGCCAATGCTCCCGACACGCTCAACTGTGTAGTCAATACCGTCACGCTCAATACCAACGGCTCCTCCTCCGGCAGCAACCTGAGTTATTTTTGGACGACCAGCAACGGCAATATTACGGGTGGACAAGGCACCCCAAACCCAACCGTAAACGCAGCTGGCACCTACCAACTCTCCCTCTCCAATACCGCCAATGGCTGCTCCGCCACCGATCTTGCGGTAGTGGAACTGAACTCCACGCCCCCGCCCATTTCCATCAATCCTCCCGACACACTTACTTGCGCTGTTTTGAGCCAAACCATTCAGGCTCAAAACAGCAGCAGCTCGGGCAATTTTAGGTACCACTGGACAGCCAGCAACGGCGGAAACATCCTTGCGGGCGATAGCAGCCTCACGCCCACGGTAAATCAGGCCGGAACCTACACCCTTACTGCCACCAATCTTGTCAATGGCTGCACAGCCACGGCTTCTGTTTCGGTGGCTTTGGAAGCAGGTTTCCCTTTGGTTGCCATCGCTGCGCCGGGGGCGCTTACTTGTACCACCAGCGCACAGATTTTGAGTTCAAGCGGCTCTTCCACTGGATCGAATTTCAATTACAACTGGACGACCCCCGACGGCAATATCAGCCTCGGTGCAAACACACCCAACCCAACGGTGGACGCGCCCGGCACTTATATCTTGCAAATTACCAACTCGAACAATGGCTGCTCCGCGAGCTCCAGTGTGGTGGTTTTGCAAGACACCGTCGCGCCCGCGGCCTTGATTTTGACACCATCCGACACACTTACATGCCTGAGTTCACAATTGGAAATATTGGGCGATGGAACAGGTGCAGGTACATGGACTACCATTGATGGCAATTTCATTTTCACCACTGGTTTTACGGCTCAAATAGACGCGCCAGGTGTTTATGTTTTCACCACAACCGACCCGAACAATGGTTGCAAAGCCCTGGATTCCATAGAGATTTTTGAAAATGTTCAAATACCCACGGCCAATATTTCCCTGCCTGCAACACTCACTTGCATCGTCAGCAGTGTGCCTTTAAACGCATCCGCAGTGGGGCAAAATCTTCAATTTGATTGGCAAACACTCAATGGCAACATCCTTTCCGGGCAAAACACACCAAGCATTTCTGTGGATGCGCCCGGCGATTACAATCTTCTTGTCACCAATGGATTGAATGGTTGTAGCACGGCTACTATGGTCAGCGTAGTGCAGGATACGGCAAAGCCCGATATTCAAATTGCCCCAACGGCTATTATCACCTGTGATTTCCCCAACATTACTGTTCAGGGGCAAAACCTTTCCTTGCCTGGGAATTTCACCTACTCCTGGACGGCTTCTGGCGGCGCCAACATCGTTTCTGGTGCAAATGGACTTTCTCCTGTAATTAATGCGGGTGGGGTGGTCACTTTTGCCTGTTTTGACATTACCAATGGCTGTGAAACAAGCATTTCAGCCAACGTCCTTCAAAATACCACATCCCCAACCGCCGATGCGGGGGCAAACGACACCCTGAGTTGCCTCTCTAATTCATTGACCATCAATGGATCAGGAACTGGCGCAGCAAACTTGGAATTCAATTGGGTAGCTTCCAACGGTGGAAACATTTCAGCGGGCGGCAACTCCCCTACCCCACTCGTAGATCAGCCCGGCATTTACACCCTCACGGTCGAGAACCCGGCCAATGGGTGTACAGCCACCGATCTGGTGGAAATTTTCAACGATGACAACGCCCCCTCTGCCAATGCAGGGCCAGCAGCCACGCTTAGCTGCGCCGTGCTTCAAACCACGCTCAACGCCACGGCAAGTACGGGTCCAAATATTTCCTACAACTGGGCGGCCTCGCCCGGTGGCAATATCCTTTTGGGCCAAAACACCCTCACGCCTACCGTGAACGAACCTGGCGTTTACACGCTCGCCGTCACCAATGCTGCCAATGGCTGCGTGGCCACCAGCAGCGTCACCGTGCCTGAAAATGTAACCCCTCCCATTGTGGATGCTGGTGCAACGGCAAGCCTCACTTGCAGTGTCACCAACCTCGCACTTTCCGGCTCCACTTCTGGGGGCGCAGCCAGTTACTCCTGGACGACCACCAACGGGAATATCTCTTCTGGTGGGAACAGCCTTACGCCTACGGTAAACCAAACAGGCACCTACACTTTCACGGCTACCCTCGCCAGCAATGGTTGTTCCGCCAGCGACGTGGTGACGGTGGACATTGACACCTTGGCGCCGGCATTTCATATCGAACCCCCGCTTTTACTGACTTGTTCTCAATTGACCACTGCGCTTGTGGCTTCGGTGCAGCAGCCGGGTGCTGGGAATTTTTCCGCCAATTGGACGACGGTTGGCGGGCATTTTATTACTGCACAAAACACCTTGAACACAAGCGCGGACGCGCCGGGCATTTACATTTTGAGCATTCAAAACTCAGTAAACGGCTGTGACGCACAGCAGCAATTGACGGTGGATCAAGATACCATCGCGCCTTTTGCCATTTTAGCGTCGGGCGGCGACATTACTTGCGCAATGCAAAGTCTGAACCTCGACGGCAACGGCTCGTCGGCAGGAAATCCTTTTTGGTTTCTCTGGACGGCCAGCTCGGGGGGCACGATTTTAAATGGAGCAAATACGCTGACGCCTACAGTAGGCAGTCCTGGCACGTACACTTTGCTGGTAGATAATTCTGCTAATGGCTGTACAGCCACGGCCACCACAACCGTGGGCAGCGACACCATGCCCCCTTTAGCGGCAATTGCCCAACCAAGTCAGTTGACTTGTTTGCAAAATACCGTCAACCTCGATGGCAGCGGCTCCAGTCAAGGGTCAAATTACAGCGCTTCCTGGGCCACTTCGGCAGGCAATATCGTATCGGGACAAGGCACTTTTTCGGTGGTGGTGAACGAGATTGGCAACTATATCTTGACGGTTTTGAATACCGAAAACGGCTGCACTCAAACAGCGCAAGTGCTTGTGCAAGACAATATTGCAACTCCGGGCGCTCTGATTGTCCCAACCGATCCATTGCATTGCAACAGGCCAGAAATCACGCTCTTAGGTTCCAGCCCGACCCTTGGCGCATTGAACTATGCCTGGACCAGTACCGCAAGTGGACACATTGTGAGCGGGGCAACCTCTCCCACCCCATTGGTGGACGAACCGGGTGCTTACACCCTGTTGGTTACAAACCCTTCCAATGGTTGCACCTCCTCCACAACCTTGACCTTGGCGGCTATTCCCGACCCAATGTTCGATCCGTCCTTGATACAACCCAATTGCATAACTCAAACGGGTTCAATCAATTTCGGCACTATAACCGGAGGCCAATCCCCTTTCCAATATTCAACCGATGGCGGCCAAACACAGAGCGACCAGACCCTATACAACGGATTGCAAGCGGGTGATTACCCGCTTGTTGTAACAGACGCAAACGGTTGTACCGCAGCCGAATCCGCCACGATTTCGGCGCCGTTTTTACCCACTTTGGACTTGGACAATGTGCTAAAAATGGAGCAGGGCGATTCCATTCTGCTAACTCCCTTGACCAATATTGCCCCGGCACAAATTGCCAGCTGGCTATGGTCGCCCGCTGAAGGACTTTCCTGCACGGATTGTCCACAACCCTGGGCAAAGCCTTTGTACAGCCAATATTACAATATCAGCATCGAAGATTTGAACGGCTGCCGAGCCGAAGATCGGATTTTGGTGCAGGTCAGCCGAAAGCGGCATATTTACCCACCCACGGTGTTTTCCCCCGATGAGGACGGAGAAAACGATCGCTTCACCCTGTATGCCAAAGGCGTTCGGGAAATCCGCCGACTGGCCATTTTCGACCGCTGGGGCGAGGAGGTATTTGTGCGGAAAAATTTCCAGCCAAACGATGCCACTTTGGGCTGGGATGGCACGTTTCGAGGATCACCAGTGAATCCGGCAGTGTTTGTCTGGGCTGCGGAAGTGGAGTATGTTGACGGGGAAGTGGAGGTGATTTATGGGGATGTGACGGTTTTGCGGTAGTATCCCGGAACGCTGTTCCGGGGCAAGTCTCCCCCGGAACAGCGTTCCGGGACACAAAAAAAGCCGCTCCTGAGGGAAGCGACTTCTATGCTTTGGTCTGATGTAATCGGTCTGAGAATCTTTAAGATTAAATCGGTTATTAGGTTAGTGTTTGTGTTTCCCTAATTTGATATTAAAACGCGGAGGTGGAAAAAGGTCACAGGTTAGTGAAAAATAAAATTCATTATTTTTTAGCTGTGTGTCTAACGTCCAGTGTCCAAATGTCCACGAGTCTGGCCTAATCCACCTTTTTCCCCTTGTTGTCAATGTAGAAATAATTCACCCCATCCTTGCTGACCCAGGCTTTACCGCCTGAAAAAGGCTCGGCATCGGTATAGCAGCACAAAATTTCTTTGTTGCGCACATTGCGGAAGGCTTTTTTTGAGCCCATGTACCCAAGTTCCATATCGTTCGCAACCATGGATTTGCCATAACTCCGAAAACGCTCGTCGGACGTAGCCAGGGTGGTCGAGGTGCTGGCTGGAGGCTTTTCTTGGATGGGAGGCAGTTGGCTGGGCTGTTTTTGGGGTTGAACGCGGGTCTTTGCGTCTGTTTTTTTGA
>Ga0247844_1002136_pt1 | contig 33253 bp, 21 predicted proteins | sample LaCtaG_FD_192421 | JGI IMG/M metagenome (GOLD analysis project Ga0247844, IMG submission 192421) | Freshwater microbial communities from meromictic Lake La Cruz, Castile-La Mancha, Spain - LaCruzMarch201714.5m_1 | ecosystem: Environmental > Aquatic > Freshwater > Lake | place: Spain: Castile-La...
CATGATTGATAATTTGTTCACAAAACACAACGAAATAAATCAAAATAAGACCGAAATGAAATTGAATCATTTTGGATCAATAAGATTGTTGAAAAAAATAGGGTGTTTTCTTTCTGACACTAATTATATGATGTGGCTGAATATAATCCATTGATAACATAGGATTTTTGAATGCCAGATGTTCCTGTCACTGTAAGCGTTGTAGTGCCATTATCAATATAATAGACAATTGAACCGGAATTGTCCGTTGCATTGAGCAGAAGTTCTATACTGTTTGAAGTAACTGCACCTTTAGTAGCAGTAAATGCTGTTGGTGGTTCGGTTTCGGAACTATAAACTGGACCATGAAATTCTTCACCTACATTCCCTTTTTGATAAATTCGAACGTAATCTATATACATTTTCACTGGAGTGCCATCGACAGGTAAAGCTGTAATTTTCGATAAATTGGTGCTGCCAGTTATTCCGGTGTAAGTGCCCCCAACAGCCAAATTAAACAAAATACCAAATGATTTGTGGAAATAATGACTTACATTGCCTGCTACATCAGCCCCTGCAATACTTAAAGTGTAATAGGGAGTTGCGTTGGGATATTTATCCAAATCGAGGTACATCTTGATATTACTTTCATCCCAAATTAGGCTGAACAAATGAAAATCATCCTGCAAACTAGTAGCTGCGGTATAGTTTTGCGCAGTATATGTCCATACTTCGCCCCAGTGACAAGCTCCATTCATAAATCTATCTTGCTTACTTTGGTTAATTCCATCTATATTGCCCATTTCCAGAATGTCGATTTCTCCACAACGTGGCCAACCTACCGACGAATAATCCTCGCCTAGCATCCAAAATGCTGGCCATAAACCATTAGCAGTATGAGGCAGTTTCATGCGAGCTTCTATCTTTCCAAATTTACAAGATACATTTCCACGGGTCACTAACCGACCCGAAGTAACAGATTTGCCCCCGAAATTTTCTCTTTTTGCGCTAATTACAAGACAGTTTACACCAGTTGCTTCTTTCTCTATGCTAATATTCTCGCGACGATAATACTGCATTTCATTGTTACCACCACCATCGCCATTAACTTCAACAGTCCAATGTTGTGCCTCATTCAAAACTGGATTGTCGAAATTATCTTCCCACATCAATTTATAGTCCTGTGCCGAAGCGAAAATGGAAATAAAAACTAAGCACGAGGCTATAAATACTTTTTTCATAGGAATGTAAATTAGAAAAATGAATTGATTGAATTGATGTTGTTGGCAAAAAAACTGATTAGAATAGCGAGGTAAGTCCACAGAAATTTGTTTTTCTGTGGACTTAAATTAAAACTATAGTTTCACAATTTTGTATGTAGAAACCAAGCCAGTAGCTAGTTTTACCGAAACAAAATAATTTCCTGCCTTTAAATTAATTAAATCAATTGATTTCTCAAAACCAGAAACTGCAATTGTTTTCAATGTTTGACCCACCAAATTACGAACAATAACTTGACTCATTTCTTTCTCTGATTTAATATTCAAGTTGCCAGAAACTGATGTTGGATAAATTGAAATCGATTTATCGGCATATACATTATTAATGGCAGTTGTTCCATCGTGGAAATAAATATTGTCTACATACACTGTTTTGCCTCCTGAACCTACAAATTTGAATTGAAATATCTTTGTTTTGTCCACTCCTGTAAATGAAGTAAGAGGAATATCAAAACCTTTCCATGTATTAAGCGGCAATGGGGCAAGGGATAACAAGAATTCTTTTACCGGTGCATCACTAATTGGGGTAAATTGCAATGCAGTTTCGTTTTCGGTATAAACATCTACATGCAAAGTGCTCATAGCACCAGCATTAACGTTTAAACCTAGTTGTGCTCCCTGATAATTCAAACCAGAATATTTCAAGGCAGAATTACCAACCGCCATAAGTACTTGAGTAGCAACAGTGGCTTGTCCCCAGCCAGGAAAATAGTTGGCAGCAGGGGCTGCACTGGTATATGCATCGCTATAAATTGAAATTACATGAGATGCAGAATGTATTGGAGCTGGAGCAGCAGGTACACCCGCAGCAGTTTTGGCTGTTATTACAATAGGATTGTTTGCCGCAGCATTTCCAGATGCATCTTTAGCAATAACTGAAAAAGAATAGTCTGTATTACCCAATAAACCAGTAACTAAAAATGATTTTTGCGTTCCTGAAATTCCACCGGCTGTAAGTGTAGTAGTTCCGTATGTAATTTCATAATTTACAGCTCCCGAATTATCAGTTGCATTCAACAGCAGTTCAACAGCATCAGAAGTAACAGCTCCTTTTATAGCGGTAAATGCTGTAGGAGCTTGTGTATCAACTGTGGCACTACTATCGTAGAAATACAAATTGTCAATATAAACAGTACCATTACCAACTACTTTAAATTGAAAAACACTAGAAAAATCTACTCCAGTAAATTGCGATAAATCAATATCGTAACTGTTCCATTGATTTAAAAGAATGGTTGGAGCATTAATTAATTTTTCTTTTGGTCCAGCACTTATAGGTGTAATTTGCAAAGATGTAGCATCAGATGTCCAAACATCTAAATGCAATTTATTCATTGTAAGCGCATTAGTAGCGCCAAATTCAGTGCCCTGATAGTTGAGAGTAGCATACTTCAATGTGCTGTTTCCTGCAACCTGAATTGTTGTTACCACGGTAGATTGACCCCAAGCTGGATTAAAGTTTACACCCGAAATATTAGTGTAAGCATCACTAAAAAACGAAATAACCTTTGAAGCTGTACGAGCAGGAGGAGTAGGAGCCGCAACAGATGGTTGAGCATTTGCCGAAATTGTTCCGAGTGCTAAAAATGCAACTGCAAGAATTAGATTTTTGTTAGTTTTTTTCATGTTGATTGTTTTTAAAAATTATTTTTTAAGTTTAGAGAGATACTTGACTTTTTAAAATCTAAAGTATATCTTCAAAAAATTATTGCAGATATACTTTTAAAAACTATTGTTTAACGATTTTTTGATTGGACAAATTACCATTGGCCAATTTCACGGTAACAATGTAGTTACCAGAAGAAACGTCACTCAAATCAATTGTTTTTTCACGTGCTGAAACTGAAATTGTTTTGATCAATTGTCCAATTAAATTACGAACAATCACCTGACTGATTTCAGATTTTGCGGTAACATTTAATATATTGATGGATGGATTTGGATAACATCTAATTGCGTTTATATCTGCAGAAGTAGACTGAATATCAGCAGTTAGTCCATCGCTTAAAGAAATATTATCAATATAGATAGTACCACCAGATGTTCGAGTTCCTGCAAAATCAGGTAAAAAAACCAATCTTTTTACTGTTTGTCCAATTTTAGACGAAAAGTCAAAAGTCATTTCTTCCCATTCATTGATTTTCGTATTTGGGAGTAGCATTTCAAATGCAGGATTTCCACTAGGACCTTCAAATTTAACTCCGAAAGGACTAATTTTATCTTTATAAACCATCACTTTAACGATTTTATTGGTCGCATTAAAAGTAAAAGTTCCTATGTTATCTGAAAAGAAACCTCCCCAAGGAGCTGCAGTAGGATCCTCGATAAACTTGGCACAACTTGCAGAAGTATTAATGCCTGTTGCACTTGGATTTGCAACAGGTGTAGTTAAATTACCGGCAAAATCAGTACCTCCTGGACCGTTCTGAAATACAGTCCATGTCCAGTCTTGACCAAAAGTTTCGAAATTTATGACTTGCACCGCAACAGGAGCGGTAGTTACAGCTGGAACAACAATTGGATTATTTGCGGCTACATTCCCCGCAGCATCTTTTGCCGCAATTGAAAAGCTATAGCTTGTTGATCCACTTAATCCAGATACAATATAAGACTTTTGAGTACCAGATGTGCCAGTAGTTGTAAGTGTTGTAGTGCCATAAGTAATTGTGTAAGTAACTGAACCTGAATTGTCAGTAGCATTGAGCAGCAATTCCACACTACTACCTGTTACAGCACCTTTAGTGGCAGTAAATGCAGTAGGATTCTGCGTATCAGTTGTGCCACCACTACAACTTGCATCAAACGGAACAACAAATGTGTTTATCATCCAGTTTCCAGGCATTGATACTTTACTCCAAAGCAATTCAATGCTAACATCAGCTGGAGGTGTAGCCCAAGTAAGGGTTCTCTTAATTTTTCCGGCAACAGAAACATCTGGATCGGAAATAATAGCACCACTACCATTATTAACAAGTAATAAATCAACTGCGTCTGCATTTGCAGATTCAATTTCTACGTACATAGAAGTTGCATCAACTTTAGAAATCGTTAACTTGACGCCCGATGCTGTTTCGGCTGGCAGGTTCAAATGAGTTACCGTGGTTTGACAAAAAACAGAAATGCCAGTGGCATAACTCGATTGGAAACCAAAACCAAAAATAGTAAGGATAAGCAGTTTTTGAGTAATTTTTTTCATTCAATTTTGTTTTAAAGAGTTGTTTTAAAATAAGTTGCTATTATTAATTAGTACGCGGAGAAATTAATTCTCCGCGTACTTTTATTTATTATTTTAATTTTACAATTTTGTGTGTTGAAATTTGACCATTGGCCAATTTTACAGTAACGAAATAATTACCCGAAGTAACATCGCTTAAATCGATTGTTTTTTCAAGACCATTCAGCACTGCAGACTTAACAGTTTGTCCAATTAAATTACGAACAATCACTTGACTGATTTCAGATTTGGAATTTACGATTAACTCATTTACAGTTGGATTTGGAAAACATGTAATTGAATTCACTTCAGAAATTTTAGACAATGAAGTAACATTATCATTGTAAAAATAAAGATTATCCAAATTGAAAGTGCCATTTAAATCCCAAAAACCGACTTGGTTAACACCTGCAAGATTCGCCCCAGTTAAATCAGACAAAAGTATATCAATTGAATTCCATTGACCTAAAGTTAATGCAATGCCAGATTTTTTAAATTCGCCACCCGTTGTTATTCCAATTGTTATAGTTGCCTGTGTTTCTGGATAAATATCAACATGCAATTTGGTCATTGCACTAATATCGACTGGTTTTGCTGTAAACTCGTAGCCAAAACAACATATTGATGTATTTTCTAATGCTTCATTGCCTCCAAGCATTACTGTTGAAAAATTATTACCATACCAATTTTGCAAAGAAGTAGGTAAGTTTGTATAAGTACCGCTATAAATCGACATCACTTTTGCGGCATCCTTTGTTGGATTTGGTGCTGAAGCTATACCAGGTAACGTTGTTGCAGCCACAACAATTGGGCTGTTAGTAGAGGTGTTGCCTGTTGCATCTTTTGCCACTACGGAGAAAGAATAAGCAGTTTCTGTTGTTAATCCTGTAACCAAATACGATTTCTGAACTGCTGAGGTTCCGGAAACATTTACTGTAGTTGCTCCGTAGGTAACAGTATAAGTAATTGAACCAGAATCATCTGTTGCATTCAAAAGCAATTCTACACTATTGCGTGCAACTGTTCCTTTTGTAGCTGTAAATGAAGTTGGAGCCTGTACGTCGCCAACAACAACCGCATCTCTATAGAAATACATATTGTCTAAACAAACAATCTTTCCACCCGATCCCACAACCTTAAATTCCTTAATACTTGCCACTGAGAAACTTGCTTGGCTAGTAAATGAAGTTAGTGGAATGTTATAGCTATTCCACTCATTCTGAACCAATGGTGTTAATTGTACAAATTTCTCGTTAGGAACTGTAGTGCTTACTAAAAAGAATTGTAATGATGTTTCATTTGCCGACCATACATCAACATGTAAATAAGTCATTCCACTTGCATCCACATTACTACCAATGACAGTTCCTTGGTAATTAAGATTTGTGTATTTTAACGTATTATCGGTAGCAACTTGAATTATACTTGCAGAACCTGATTGTCCCCAACCTGGATTGTAATTTCTTGTTCCTGCAACCGGAGTATACGCATCGCTGAAAACAGAAAGCACATCGGTAGCAACTCTAACAGGTGGAATTGGAGCAGCAATTGTTGGAACAGTTGCTGTAGTAGTTGCAGTTACTTCAATTGGATTATTGGCAGCAACATTTAATGCAGCATCTTTTGCAACTATTGAAAAAGTATAAGCTGTTGCTTCTGTCAATCCTGTAACGATATAAGATTTTTGGACTCCTGAGACACCAGTTGTAGAAACTACTGTTGGCACTTCACCATACGAAATTGTGTACGAAACTGAACCAGAGTTGTCGGTGGCATTAAGTAGCAATTCAACAGTAGTGGCACCAACTACACCTTTTGCTGCCGTAAAAGCAGCAGGAATTTCAGTGTCTAAAGTTGTGAAATTTACCTCAGCTCCATAAGCAGTACCTTCTGTGTTGGTAGCATATGATCTAACATAATACTTAACACCTGAAGATAAACTGGTGATGCTACTTGTAAATGATCCAAGACCAGCTCCATCAACAGTTTTGGTAGCTAAAGCCACAGTTGGCAAAGAGGATGTACCCCAACATACACCACGAGCAGTTACAGCACTATTACCTTCGGCCGAGACATTACCGCCACTGGTAGCCGAAGTGGTTGTAATAGCTGTGGCAGCAGTTGTAGCAGCTAGAGTAGGTATTCCGGAAACAGAACATACAGCTGCAAAATTTTCATCCGTAGGAAGATTGAATTGATGTTCTCCATCTGAAAAAACGACAAAAAACACACCAACATAAAAATTTGGTTTAGGTGTAGAGGTTACAGTCCAAGTTAAGGTTTTGCTATCGCCACTTTTAACAAGATTGTTTGACACTTGAGTACCGCCAACTCCATTTACTTCTGAGTAGAAATTTGAACCTGCAGCATTCCAACTTACAATTGGGTTTACGGTTTCAAATTTAAATTCATATTGATTTCCTCCTAATGACTGGCATGTAATATACGCAGTTTGAAAATCCACACGCGTAGAATGAACTTCGTTATGACAGTAATCGACTGCTGATAATGTTGATAAACTGAGCATAATACCTAAGCCAAAAAAAGCTAGACGTTTTAACGATTTCCCCAAATGTTCTTTTGAAACTTTTAAGAGATTTGATTTTGTAATTTTCTTCATGTTGATTGTTTTTTGAATGATTAGTTTTTTGAAAATTATTTGAGCTTATTGATTTATTAGAGTTAGAATAATGCAAATATAGACGTATATTTCCATATCATATTCAAAATTTAGTACACAAAAATTCGATAAATGCGCAAAATTACTACACAGAATTACATCGTAATAGGCATTAATCTATTGATAATGAGCCATAAATGTAATACCCTGCTGTAAAACATATTTTTCGAGCATATTCAAGTATGTTTAATCGAAGTATTTCGTGATTTACAATCGACAATTACACTCTATTTATGGATAATCTGTTTTCTCTTATTAAAAAAACGAGGTTACCAATTCTAATCGCGAAGTTGACTTTGGATTAAAATAATAATTCATTTGGTATACGAGATATTTAAAATTAGAAAGTTGTTTTGATTCTGTTTTACAAATGGAAGTTTATGTATTATTGCTTCTCAAATCAAGTTGGTAAAGAAGGAATAAAAAAGAAACAAGTGTTTCCATTGGAAATTAACTACCTATCGACATGCAATAAAGGAACAGAAAAGGCTGGAGACAGAAAAAAAATCTTGGAAGTCTTGGAAAAAAAGAAATGTGGGAATCAAAATAAGTAATGGTCAGAATATTATATCCTAATTTAAACACATTGTTTCGTTTAGTTTTTGTGACTTAAAATGCGACATTATATTACTCATACTACTTACAATAATTCGTTATAAAATAAGATATTTTGAACAAAATACCGATAGCATCCAGATAGAATTTGGGAGGGATTGTGTTTTCTCTTATAAAAAGACTAAAGTCTAATTAAGTCAAAACTAGACTTAAACAGTTGAATATAAATTAAATGCATGTCTATATAACGAGCCAATGGACTAATTGTCAATATGCATCGAAGTTATCTAAGAAATAATCAGAATATAATGTCGTGTTTCTAAAAGAAAAAAAACCTGTCTACATTAGACAGGTTCTATTTTTATTCATTTTAAAAATGAATAATGAGACCTAATGAAATTCGTATTATTTACGTTGATAAAATCTAACGTAATCTACTTTCATAATTACAGGATTATCAAAAATTGCATCATTAACAGTTCCACCCATTGTACCACCAATCGCAAGATTAAGTATAACGAAAAAATCTTTTTTGAAAGGCCAAACTTGTACTGTGGAGTTTATATGTGGTTCCCAAATTGTTGTGCTTTTTACACCATCGATTAAGAAACTGATGCAATCATCGCCTTCGTTATAACTCTTTTCCCACTCTATAGTATAAGTATGAAAATTATTTTCGGCATCAGTTATTGTTTTTCTATTGTACCAATTATTGCCTTTGGAGCCATTTTTTTCTGAAGTATGCGTGGCATGTGAAATCATGGTTGGTTGACTACCAATGTGTTCCATGATATCTATTTCGCCACACAATGGCCATTTTGCAGTTGATAAATTTGAGCCCAATAACCAATATGCTGCCCATGTTCCAGCTCCTTGCGGCAAGCTAATTCTTGCTTCAATCTTGCCATACAGGAAAGTCGCTTTAGCTCTTGTGTTAATTCTGGCTGAAGTGTAATTATTGCCGTTATAAACTTCTTTCAGTGCTTGAATTAATAAATTGCCATTTTCCAATCGCAAATTCTCGGTTCTATTGGTATAATATTCTTTTTCTTGATTTCCCCAACCACCGCCACCAATTTCGTATTGCCACTTGGTAAGATCGAGCGATGTTCCATCAAATTCGTCTGACCAAACCAATTGATAAGGCAAGTCAACGCGGTCGACCGTTACATTACAAGTACCATTTATACTATCAGCAGTTGCCGTAATTGTTGCTGTTCCTCTGGAAATTGCCTTCAATACTCCATTTTTGACAATTGCTACTTTTTCGTTCGAAGAAGTCCAGGAAACCGTTGGATTGGCATTTGCAGGTTCAATACTTACGGCTATAATTGTAGAATCACCTTCCATAATAGCCAGTGAACTTGGACTCAATATTACTTTTTGAGCTTTAATCACTGGTTCATCTGTTTTGCATGAAATTATTGAAAATGCAATAATCAGCATCGAAATCCAAGAAAACAACTTTTGCATATATGTTTTTGATTAATTGAAAAATATACTTTTAATAAGTGTTGCGCAGTCATATAACTTCGCAACACCTATTATAGATTATAAAACTCAAGGTTTTTTGTAAATAAATACTGCATCCAAATCAAGGGTTTTACCAGCAACCCCACCACTTAATACTGCAAATATATTTGGATCAGTAATCAAGTTGCTATAAGTCAATCCCATATTTTTTAAGGTTGTCATAGGTATTTCAATTTCATTCCACTCACCATCGCGGGTAAAATTGCTAAGTGACGGATAAGTTGCGGTACCATCAACAAATCCTGTTGAACCAATTGCAAATTTCACAGTTGTTTGACCATCCATTAAAATTGCATGCACTGCATTGTCTTTACTTTTAATACCAATATGTAAATAGTATTTATCAGGAAAGTCAGTAATTGCTTTTAAGCTGGCAAGTGCTGTTTCATTTCCAGCAGTTTTAATATTAAATCCAGCACCCGACCAACCTACAGTACCGACTACTAAACTAACCCAACTTTCAACATGACCATAAAAATTAGGACCTGTTGTAGGACCGGCAGTATATGTGTTGTTCCATACGTATAAGAATTTATTGATTTCATCCGTACGTAAATCAGCAACAATTTTTGAACTAATGGTTTTGGATGTTATTGTATCCATTGAAATAATATAGTAATTACTTCCTTTTAGTGAAGCTGTGTAGTTCGTGCTTTTAATAACGGTAACTACGCAAGTTGCGGTAAAAGTTCCAGCACTAGCAACGATATTGGCTGTTCCTAAAGCCACACCTTTCACAATACCATTATTTACTGTTGCAATAGCTTTATTTGAAGATGTCCAAGTAACTGTTCCAGTAGCGTTGGCTGGCAATATTGATGCTATTAAAGTTGTTGAATCACCCACACCAACCGACCATGTCGATTCATCTAAAGTGATTCCTGTAATTGCTGTTTCTGTATCAGATTTACATGAACTGAATAAAAAAACAGTGATACTGATACAAAGAAATAAAATCTTTTTTGTTTTCATAATAGTGAAATTTTAATTGTTTATAAATAAAGTTGTTATACGTTTTACTATCTAATTTAATTGTTAATACATTGGATTCTGATCCATTGGATTCAAATCTATTTCCTTGCTTGGAATGGGCATTAATTCATGCTTTCCTTTAATAAATTGGGCCATGTGTCCTTGTGCAGCTTCAGTTTCAGTCGATTTATATGCAAGCATTACTTCATTAGATATGCCCCAGCGGCATAAATCGAACCAGCGATGCCCTTCCATTGCAAGTTCCACTCTGCGTTCGTGACGAATGGCCTTTGTTAAGTCGGACTGATTGTCACTATAAGCACCATAAGGGAACGAAGGTAAAATTGACGCTGCACCACGTGCTCTAGCGCGTACTTTTTCAAGTGCCGTTTTTGCAGGAACTTTATCATTTAGTTCACAACATGCTTCGGCATACATTAGCAGTACATCGGCATAGCGAATAACCTTTGTATTGATTGGGCCACGCGTTGGATGTGTCAATTTATAGTATGATCCGTCCGTGTTAATTAAAGCATATTTACGATTCAGATAACGACTACCCAAATAAATTTCTTCAGTAGCATTTTCAATTTCAGAATCTAATGGATTTAGAATTGTTGCTTCACGACGTGGGTCAACAGCTGGTATTGTTTCAAACTCGTTGAACAGGTTCTGAGTTGGTTTATTAAAACCCCAACCTCCGCCAATTTTGGAACGAGAACGAGTTAGAATAGGTGTAAATGTACCACGAGTATAACCTTCGCCACCTTCGCCGTTTGCACCACCATAATCGCTATTTGCATTTTCCATAAATTGGATTTCAAAAACAGACTCCTTACCGTTTTCACCAGCCAACGAAAAATTATCAGCATAATTTGGTATTAAATCATATTCGTTTGAAGTCATGATAGAATCGCCCCAACGTTTGGCATCTACATAATTGTGGTTATATAAATTCACTTTTAACAACATTGCCTGAGCTGCTCCTTTGGTGGCACGCCCTAAATCTGTTGCAGGATATTTACTTTTTTTCCAAAGCTTGGCATTAGCATCTTCCAAATCAGAAATCATTTGAGTGTAGATTTGTGCAGAAGTAGCTCTTGGCTGTTTCCAATTGGCAGCTGATTCTATAACTTGAGTAACTAACGGAACACCGCCGAAAACTCGAACCAGCCTAAAATAATACAAAGCACGTAAAAACTTCAATTCGCCAACCAGTCTATTTTGCACTGAACTCGTCAGTATCAGATCTGTTTTCATTTTTGGAATCTCTTGTAATGGCAGATTACAACGCGCTATACCTTGCCATTGTGCCCGATAATAATCAAGAAGCAGTGCGTTATTTGAATTTGTTTTGAAGTTCTCCAAATCATATACATCTGCCATATCGCCAACATTTTGACCTCCTTTAAGCGCATCATCCGAAACCACATCGCCAATAAACCATTCAGGGAAATAAGTATAGTTAAATTCCCACATTAATGGTACGTAAGCAGCATTTGTGTTTTGTATAGCTGTTTGCCCAGTTGAATAAAAGTCTTCTAGTTTTGTCAAGCCTGGTGATGGTTCCAATAACCATGAATCACAAGATGATAAAAAAAGCATTGAAGCTGCACTGAATATTATAACTAGTTTTTTCATATCCTTATTGTTTTAAATATCTTTGTCTCTATCTTTTGTTATGATAAAAATTCATTATTGAAAGTTGATTCTAAAAATCTACGTTGACACCAAGCATAAATGTACGAGCCTGAGGATAGTTACCATAATCAACACCACTTCCCACTTCTGGGTCATAACCAGTATAATTTGTAAATGTCAACAAGTTACTTACCGATAGATATAGCCGGCATCGATTTATATTTGCAGATTTAACAATACTTTTTGGTAAAGAATAACCTAGTTGCATGTTTTTTAAACGCATATATGCACCACTTTCTACAAATCGGCTTGAAGTTGACATATTAAGCGAACTTCCGTAAGGATTGGGGATGGTTCCACCAACTGTCGGTGTCCATACATTTCTCATCTGTGTTCCAAGTGTAGCTTCAGTTCCCTTTCCTTCAGTTCGTTCGCGCACTGCATTATATATTTCGTTTCCGTAAACACCTTGAAAAAATATTTGTAAATCAACACCTTTATAATCTGCACCCACATTTAAACCATATGTCAACCACGGAAATGGATTACCGATATCAGTCTTATCTAAATCGTTAATTTTACCATCGTTATTTAAATCTGTAAACTTAGCATCTCCTGCATTATATGGAATTGTTGTACTAGTATAACTATATAGATGTTGTAGTGCTTCTGCATTTGAACTATAAACACCTTCGTATTTATAACCCCATAGCGTATAAAGAGCATACCCTTTGTCGGAAATAGATCGGTCACCATAAACTCTGTCGCCACCATTTAGCCCAGTCAACTCATTTTTGACAAAGGATATATTCCCATTTAGTGAATAATTCATTTTCCCTATTTTGTTTTGGTGGTCAAGTGTAATTTCGATACCTTGATTCCGTACACCGCCTACATTGGCTACGGGATCAAAACGATTACCCACATGTGCAGGAGCCTTTACCGAAAGTAGCATCTCTTTAGTGTCACGTTGGAAAACATCAATATTACCATTTAACAACCCTTTAAAAAAACCAAAATCAATTCCCGCATTTATTTGTTCGGTAGTTTCCCATTTTCCCCCTTTATTTACAAATGTCAGAACGGCCGCACCATTGTTCAATTGTTGAGTGCTTCCAAATACATAGTCCACATAAGTAGGGCCTGCATTAAACATTTTGAGAATAAAACTATCTGAACCTATTTTGTCGTTACCTATTTGTCCCCAACCAACACGTACTTTCATAAAATCGAGATTTGGAAGTTCTTTCATCCAACTTTCTTCACTTATGCGCCAAGCCAAAGCTGTAGAAGGGAAATATCCCCATAAGTTTTCCGGAAATTTACTCGAAGCATCTGCACGGAAATTTAAGGTAGCCATGTATTTGCTGTTGAATGAGTAATGCAATCGACCTAGTAACGAGAACATGCGTGTTCTAGCAGCACCATCACCAGCAAAAGTTCTATCTTCTGTGGTTTGTGATAAATACCAATTGTTTTCTGTTGCATTCAATATAGATGCCCCAGAGCCTCCAATATTATAAAAGTTGAATTCCTCGGCTGTTTGACCACCCATTACAGTGAAATTGTGCTTTCCAATTTTTTTTGAGAAAGTCAAGGTATTTTCAACCATCAAAGTACTGTAACGAGACATTGTACTTGAGAAAAAATTCTTGTCAGATTTATCGTATGACGAGTATTCGTATGAATACTTGAATAATTTATCAATATTGTTCGATAAATCCAAACTTAAAGCAGAACGCCAAACCAAATCTTGCATTGGTTTAATTTCTACGAATACATCACCTACCCATCTTTCAACAGTATTTGTTGGAACAGTATTTTCTACCATAGAAAATGGATTAGTTACGTTTTTGAAATTTGAAGAAGCTGCGATTTGACCGCCTAAATCCTTACCTAACTTATTCACTGATCCGGTAGGATAATGGGTGGGATCCCATGGCGCCATGGCCAAAGCAGCAGATAAAACAGATGCGCCTGGACTTGAATTGTTGTTCATGGCATTACGTCCGGTTGAAGACATAAAAGAAAGGTTTTCACCAATTGTAAGCCAATTTCGAACTTTATGCGAACTATTTATCCGCAGCGTAAACCGTTCGAAATTTGAACCGATAATTGTACCATCTTGATTAAAATAACTTCCACTGATAGCATAATGATCTTTTTCGGTACCACCATCTATTGAAAGGTGATAATTTTGAATCATTGCATTTGCATTGAAAACCTCATCTTGCCAATCAGTCTCAATATTTGAGTAATCAAGCCCATTTGCATTTGCAGTTGACAATACCGTTGGGAAATAGGTTGACCCTAACCGGTAGGCAGACAACCACTTATTTAATCCTTGCTCTTTAAAGTATATTCTTTCGGAGGCTACATTATTTAATGAAACAATCGTTTTGGCAAATTCATCACGCCCCATTATATCAAGCTTATTCCATCTGTTTTGAATACCAGCATAGGCATTAAATGAGATATTGCTTTTCCCCTCTTTTCCTTTTTTTGTGGTTACCAATATCACACCATTTGCACCACGAGAACCATAAATAGCAGTCGATGAGGCATCTTTTAGTATCTCAGTCGATTCTATATCATTTGGACTCAAAAAAGATATATTATCTAAAATCATTCCATCCACCACATATATTGGCCCGCTACCATTCACAGTACCAATACCTCTTATGCGAATTACAGCTGCAGCTCCTGGTTGTCCACTATTGGCATTTACAGTCACACCCGCAGCACGTCCCTGCAATGCCTGGTCTAAACCAGCTGCAGGTGTTTTTTGTAGTTGATCCGCTTTTACAGATGTAACAGCACCAGTTAAGTCGCTTTTTTTCATGGTACCATAACCAATGGCTACCACTTCGTCCAACATTTTTGAATTAGAAAACATTACAACGTTTAATACAGTATTTTCTTTGACATCTCTTGTTTGTTCTATATACCCAATATAAGAGAATTTAAGTGATTTGCCCACAGGCACTTTAATCGAAAATTTACCGTCTAAATCAGTAATTGTTCCTACACCGGGAATACCTTTAACTACCACACTAACACCAATTAAAGGCTGTCCATCCTCAGATCCGGTAACAACTCCAGTAATCTGCGATGATTGTGCGGAAAGTAATAGAGAAGTAATTAGGCAGTAGCAAAGTAAAAATGTTTTTTTCATACGTGTAAAATTTTAATCATTTATTATCAATCCAATTATTATGTAATATCCTAGCTGTTTTGACCAAGAAATTTAATGATTTTAAACGATGCAAATATAGATGGTTAGTTTCAGTTTTAAAAATTATTACCCTCACAAAAATACATTTAAAACCAATTTACATTACACAATACTACAACATTTCTCTTTTTATTTATTTGATTTACTGATTGTTAGAAAATAACATGTTGTGTAACATATTTCACTGCACTTTTCAACTAAAAAAAATATACTAACATTGAGGCAAAATTCAAAAATACTTTCAATATTCTAAAATTTCCATGTATGAAAAAAGTCATTTTTATTCTTCTTTTGTCAATTCTTCAAATAACGACATTTGCGAATCAACCCATGGTTAGAAATTTCACCCGTGCAAACTATCGATCAGGAACACAAAACTGGGGAATAACACAAGACGAATCAAATTCCATGTACTTTGCCAATAATTTCGGACTACTGGAGTTTGATGGTAAAAACTGGTCAACCTTCCCAATAAAGAATGGTACCAACGTACGGTCGGTACTTCATTCCAAAGATGGAAGAATTTATGCAGCCACTTTTAACGAATTTGGTTACTATCAAGAAATAAAAAATGGGCAGCTGGAGTATTATTCATTGGTAAATAAATTGGCTAAAACCCCTACAAGTTCAAATGAACTATTTAATATAATTCAGGGCGATAAAAAAATCTATTTTCAAGCAGACAAATACATTCTTGAATACAATGGAGATGCCATTAAGAGCTTACATTTTAACGGGAAAATTGATGCTTCGGCTTTTGTTCACAATATCCTTTTTGTGGCTAGCACTCAAAAAGGCCTTTTTATGCTAAATGGAAATCTATTTGTACAAATTCCAGGTTCAGAATTACTCCAAAACAAAAAAGTATGCTCCATTCTACCTTTAGGAGAAGATAAAATAATAATTGTAACGAGTTTTTTTGGCACATATATGTATGATGGAATTTCAATAGTACCTTACATTACAGGTATTGATGAATTCCTGAAAACAAATCAAGTTTTCTGTGCCACTACAAATGGTAAACAATTGGTGTATGGAACTGTTCAACGAGGCATTGTTGTTCAGGATATTATTAACAAATCCGTTATATATGTCAATACATTTTCGGGTTTACAAAACAATACTGTACTTAGTGTCGCATTCGACAATCAACAAAACCTGTGGCTTGGGCTTGACAAGGGGATAGATTATGTAATACTCAACAGTCCTATCCGTAACCTATTTGGAACCAACAATTTATATGGTGCCGGCTATACATCACTTTTGAAGAACAACACCATGTATTTTGGTACAAATCAAGGATTATATACAGCCTCATACCCGCTACCTAATAGTCAACTGCCACTTCAATTACAATTAATTAAAAGCATGGAAGGACAAATATGGAGTTTAACTGAAATAGACAAGACTGTTTTTTGTGGTAGCGACCAAGGATTTTTCATAATCCATCCCGATCGTATTGAACGCATTGCAGAATTACAAGGCACTTGGTCTGTTAAACAATTAAGAAGCCATCCGGAACTTATTTTAGGCTGCTCATATCAAGGGTTGTTTATTCTTAAGAAGATTGGTGATAACTGGAAATTTTCGCATTTTATAAAAGGGAAATTTACAGAATCGAGCCCTATGTTTGAAGAAGAAGCAGATGGAAATGTTTGGTTTTCTCATTGGCAAAAGGGAATGTTCAGACTCCATTTCAACGCCCTTATAGACAGTATAACCCGTGTGGATTTATACGATAATAATAAAGGATTTCCAAGCAACCGTAATAATACCGTATTCCACATTGGCAATGAAAATGTATTTTCTTCAGAACACGGGTTCTACTTCTATAACAAGAAAAAAGACTGTATGGAGCCTTATATCAAATGGAACAAGCTCTTTAATACACCACCAAGTTATATGCGATTACACGAAAGTAAAAACGGTGACGTTTGGTGCGTGTCAGGAAAGTTTGTTGGGCTGGCCATAAAAAAGGCTGATAATACGTACAAAATTGATTCCTTGACATATCGCATTTTACAACCCAAATTATTGATTGGTTTTGAACACTTTAACTTCATTGACAAAACAAATTTAATTATGGGTACAGAAGATGGATTTTGTTGGATTGATGTAAAACAAAGGACAATAACTAAAAATACATTCAAAGTTAATCTTCACAATGTTGTAGTTACAAATGGAAATGGTCTAGCGCTTGGTAACACAAAAAATGTGGGCAAAGGAAAAACAGCAGATGCCTATAGCCACAAAAATAATTCTTTACGTTTCGAATACGTAGCGCCCGAGTATCGTAACGAAGGACTAGTCCAATATAGTTATATGCTTGAAAATTATGATGAGACATGGTCAAATTATAGTTCCGACAATATTAAAGAATATACCCAGCTACCCAAAGGTAATTATGTATTTAAGGTTCGTGCACGCGATTTACTGGAATCAAAAGAAGCCATTTGCACATATTCATTCATAATTTTGCCTGCTTGGTATGAATCTTCAATAGCTATTATTGTTTATATTTTGTTGTTCTTGACTTCTCTCTTAAAATTAGCAATTTGGGTTAACAACCGCTCAAAAAAAGGCGCACGGGAAATGGAACAAATAAAAGAAGTGGAATTAAATGAACAAAAGAAACAGTTTGAAGAAGTTGCATCTGAAAAAAAGAAGGAAATTAAAGAGCTTAAGAATCAACAACTTCAATATGAATTAAGGCATAAATCTCAGGAATTGGCAAGTTCTACAATGAATCTGATACGAAAAAATGAAATGCTGCAAGAAATAATGGAGCATGTTTCCAAAGCGACCAATGAGTTAAATACAAATCAAGATCCAAAAGTAGTATTGGCTCGACTTAGTAAAATGGAGAGAAACATCAAGCAAAACATCGAGAACGATAACAACTGGAAGAAATTTGAAGAAAACTTTGATTTGGTATACGAAAATTACTTGAAAAAACTCAGCGAAAACTATCCTGATCTTAGTGTGAGCGACAAAAAACTTTGTGCATACCTAAAAATGGATTTATCGTCAAAAGACATAGCCCCACTACTCAACATGTCTATCCGCAGCGTGGAAATGAACCGATACCGTTTGAGAAAGAAAATGGGACTGGAAAGAGATGTGAATTTGGGTGAATTCTTGCAGAAACATTGAGGGTATTTATGCTTACAATTAGTAACGACGATATCGTTTCTCAAAAAAATAATTATTTCGAACCAAGTAAATCTTTTGATTAAAAGAATTACTTTTGTATCTATTTTAAAATCACAAACTACCTGATTTAAAATAAATATAATTAGTGTGCGTTATAAAATAATATTTGTTCAAACTAGGATAAAATGATGCTTTCAATTCTTTTACAAGCCGCAACAATTGTTGATACGCTTGGTTCTACGGTTAACTCTATTCCTGTTGTGTCAAAACCAACAGTTGTTTCCCTATGGGATATTATCCAAAAAGGAGGTATAATAATGATACCTATTGGAATACTTTTTGCTGTAGCCATCTATATTTTTATTGAGCGATATATAACCATACATAAAGCATCTTCAAACGAAGGAAATTTCATGAATGATATTCAGGAAATGATTGAATCGGAAAAAATTGATAAAGCATTGCTGCTTTGCAAAAAAAATGATTTGCCGATTGCCCGTATGGTTGAAAAAGGAATTAAAAGAATGGGCAGACCTATCAAGGAAATTGAGGAATCGATTGAGATAGTAGGTAAATTTGAAGTGTATGAACTCGAAAAAGGACTTCCAATTTTGGCTGTAATTGCAGGTATTGCTCCTATGTTCGGATTTTTAGGAACTATTTTGGGTGTAATTAAAATATTCTTTGATATTTCTCAAACAAGTGATGTTAGTATTGGCGCAGTATCCGCAGGACTTTACGTCAAAATGGTTTCGAGTGCATCAGGTCTTATTGTGGGCATTTTAGCATACGTTTTCTATAACTGGCTGAACATAAAAGTAGGCAAAATTGTGAATAAAATGGAACGAAATGCTATGAATTTCATCGACTTTTTACAGGAACCAAATAAATGAATTTACGATCCAAAAATAAAGTAGGTGCAGAAATATTTACTTCTGCCATGAATGACATTATGTTTTTTTTAATGCTATTCTTTATCATTATATCTACTCTTTTAAGTCCTAATGTCATTAAACTGAATCTGCCAAGTGCAAAAAACACGCAGTCCATTCACAAAAAGGAAATTTTGCTTTCGATAAATAAAGAATTACAATACTTCGTCAATAATAAACAAGTTACATTCAATCAACTTCAATCGGTTCTATCTATTGAGGCTAGTAAAGATAAAGAAGCATTTGTCGTTTTACGCTGCGATAACACTTTAGAAATACAACAACTTGTTAACGTGTTGGAAATAGGTAATAAACTAAATTTGAAAATGATTTTAGCTACCAAGAAGGAATAGTTTTACAAAATAGAAATTGTGGTAGATTACCTTGAATTTCATTTTTATACCCTAATTATTTAACCAACCATGTCTGTTTGACTCTGGTAAACGATGATTTATCAACCGAAATATAAAAGCCGAATTATTGCAGCAATTGGCACTATACTTATCAATTTATTGCTTTTTGGGCTGCTGAGTCTTGAGTTTTCTGACGAACAATCCTCACAGATATCTAACGACGAATTGGATGCTCTACAACTCCTAATGGATGATTTCTCGCCCGAAATCACGTCAACTACTCCTCCAGGGAAAGACCCTCTTTCCCAACAGACAGATAAAGCTTCCGAAAGTATCTCGAAAGAAAAAGGCGACATCAAACCCGAGCAATCTACACGAACTACAGAGGACCAGGAAATAGCAGCATTAGCAATCCCTGAGACGATTGAAGTACCAAAACCTGAAGTTATACTGGTTCAAAAAACCGACTCTGATCAACAAGCTGTAAAAGACTCTGCGATTCTCACTCAAATTAGCAAGTTACAGAAAGTGACAACACGCCCAGTAGCTAGTCAGCAAAGCCAAAAGGATCGTGATAAGTATCAATATTATTTTAAAAATTACAAGAACATCCGCAATTTCAAGAAAGTATATCCATATGCGTTGAAAACGAGGGAGATAATTGAGAAATTGAACAATCAACTTGCAGCAATGACCAATGAATCTGAAAAGAAAGCATTAATCAAGGAAACTGAGAAAATACTTTTTAAAGAATATGAAGTTGCAGTACGTAATATGTCAACTTCTCAAGGTCGGCTACTACTAAAGCTTATTGCTCGTGAGACAAACAAAACTGGGTACCAGATTATCAAAGACTACAAAGGTGCATTTCCAGCTACATTCTGGTATGGAGTTGGTAAGATTTTCGGTACGGATTTAAAGTCTGAATTTCATAAGGAAAATGAGGATTCTATAATCGAAAACATATTGACCAAATATAAAAGTAATGATTTGTATTAACAGTGAGTGTTCTTTTTCCAGAGAGCTACTTAGCGTCCCCAATTGCTGTTTAATGCACTAATCGCAAAGGTATAGACAGCCAATAGCTATTACATTGTCCATTGTGTTGAAGCAATTCTTGCCTATCACTGTCATTAATACCAGCACGAAGCAACTAAATCTGTCATTTTACGATTTGATAATTATAAAAAAGCCTTACTGATAATTCAGTAAGGCTTTTTAGCTTTTTATCTAACGATAGATATATTATTTTTTGGCTGTTGCCAAATCTTCTTTTTTCTTTCTACGCATCTTAACCAGCTTATCCATTTCAACAGTTACCGGAGATGCAATAAACACTGAGGAATAAACACCGATAAAGATACCGAATAACATGGCAAATATAAATCCACGAATAGAATCTCCACCAAAAACAAACATCGCTATAAGTGTTATTATTACAGTAAATGTAGTACTAAAGGTACGACCCAACATTTGATTCACAGAGTCGTTGATAATTGTAACCCTATCACGTTTTGGATATAGATTTACGTTTTCACGAATTCTGTCGTAGTTAATTACAGTATCATTGATAGAATATCCTAGAACTGTTAGAATAGCTGCAATGAAAGATTGGTCGATTTCCATTGAGAATGGAGCTATTTCATAGAATATTGAGAAAACACCCATTGTAATAACCACATCGTGTGCCAATGAAATTATGGCTCCCAAAGTATATCCCCATTCACGGAAACGAATTAAAATGTACAATCCAATACCTAGAATTGCAAATAGAATAGCCCATACAGCCGAAGTTTTAATATCGTCTGCTACAGTTGGTCCTACTTTCGAAGAACTTTTGATATTTTCTTTTACAAATTGAGCCTCGGTAACATTACTATTCAACATTGGTTTCAAGTTGCTGTAAAGTTTTGCTTCAATCTCGTCATCAACGGTTGGTCCGTTTTCAGTAATTTTGTATTTTGTAGAAATACGAACTTGATTATTATTACCAATAGAGATAACTTGAGGTAAATCACCTTCGAAAGCGTTTTTCAACAACGATTTCACTTCGCTGGTTGTTACAGGTTTATCAAAATTGACAATGTAATTACGTCCACCAGTAAAATCGATACCTAAACTAAAACCATGAACTCCAAAAGATATAAAACTAACTATAAATAATATAGCTGATAATACGTACATCTTTTTACGGATTTTCATAAAATCAATTTTTGTGTTTTGAAGGAAGTGTTCCGAAATTTTAGTGTGGAAAGGTAATTCTTTTGCATCTTCGCGAGCAGCATAAGTTTCCACCATATAACGTGTTAGGAACACAGCAGTAATAAATGTTGTCAAAATACCAAAGCTCAATGTTACTCCAAAACCTTTAATAGGGCCTTGACCAAAAATTACCAATACAAGACCAGTTAAAAGTGTAGTAACGTTAGAGTCAATAATAGCATTCAAAGCATGTTTGAAACCTTCACTTATAGATGTCTTCATATTTTTACCATGTCGCATTTCCTCTCGGATACGTTCGTAAATAAGTACGTTCGCATCTACCGCCATACCCATGGTGAGCACAATACCCGCAATACCTGGCAATGTAAGCACAGAGCCGAACGATGCTAAAATACCCATCAAAAAGAATACATTGGCAAAAAGTGCAATATCTGCGATTAAACCAGGAATCAAACCATAATATAAAACCATATAAACAAGCACTAACAAAAACGCAATAATAAATGATATCAAACCATTATTAATAGCCTCTTGTCCCAATGATGGTCCAACCACATCTTCTTGTACAATACGTGCCGGAGCAGGCATTTTACCAGATTTCAGGGTGTTGGCTAAATCCTTTGCTTCTTCTACAGTAAAGTTACCTGTTATTTGAGAACTACCACCAGAAATTTCTGTATTTACTGTTGGGAAAGAATAAATATATCCGTCCAAGGCAATAGCAATTGATTTTCCAATATTGTCTTTGGTCATTCGCGCCCAAGTTTTAGAACCTTCAGCATTCATTGTCATACTTACGTTAGCATAAGCAGAAGTTTGACTAAAGTCAGCACGTGCATCAGTAATTACGTCGCCACCAAGCGGTGCGCGTCCATCACGATTGGTAATTTTAATGGCTATTAATTGGAATATCTCACCTTTTTTATCCAACGCTTTTACTGTCCAACGTAAACCTAAATCACGTGGCAATACTTCTTTTACTTGTTTGATTGCAAAATAGGCATTGATTTTAGCAGTATCCTTGCTTTGTGCCATACCAACTATAGGACCACGACCACGGTTATCAACTTGAAGTAGGGCAAACAATGGATTTTCCTTGCGGTTTTGCTCCATCATTTTGGTTGAATCAGTTTTAGATTCCACTTTCTTTCCCAAAGATGCTTTTATACTGTCGATTTTGCTTACTGGTTTGGCAGCAGCGGCAACTGGTTTAGCTACCGTAGAATCAACAACTGCAGCAACTGCTGTAGCACCGCCAACCGATTGTAAAGCATATATTACTTTATTAGCTTCTACCAAATTGTTGAAAATTTCGCTTACTTCATACGTTTCCCAGAATTCTAGGTTGGCAGAACCTTGCAACAATTTACGAACACGCTCTGGTTCTTTTATTCCCGGAAGTTCGATTAATATACGTCCTGTTCTTTCCAGTTTTTGGATGTTGGGTTGAACCACACCAAAACGGTCAATACGAGTACGTAACACGTTAAATGAATTGCTGATGGCACCGTCAATCTCTGTTTTCAAAACTTTTACAACATCTGCATTTGAAGTTGTCAACGAGATTTTATCTTTTAGCTCGAAAGTGCTGAAGATGGTCGCCAATTTTGCGTTTGGATCAATGTTGGTGTAAGTTCTAACAAACAAATCGAGGTAGGGCACCTGACTATTTGTAAATTGAAGCTTAGAAGCACTATCCAATGCCTGAACAAAAGTTGGAGTGGTGTTGAAATCTGATAATGAACGAATAATATCGGGTACTGATACTTCCAATGTTACGTTCATTCCACCTTTTAAGTCAAGACCTAAATTGATTTCTTTTTCGCGACATTCTTTAAGCGTGTAACCTAGCCATACCTTTTCGCTGGCAATAGAATCCAGGTAATTGAACTCCTTTAGTTTATCACCGCCGGCGTACTCTACGGCCTTTTTGTTGTAATTACCTGTTACAAAGCTAAATGAAAGGTAAAATAAGCAGACTAAGGTTAGTGCTATTGCAAAAAGTCTGACAAGTCCTTTGTTTTGCATGGAAAATTTTTATTTAAAATAAGACATTAATTATTTCGATTTTTTTTACGAGCTGCAAATATAGCGTTTTTTTTATTATAAACATAAAAAAAAGACAATCAGTCTGTCGAATTTCGCATAATAATGAAGAATAAAATCAGGAAGAGTGTTGAAATTGTTTCATTATGACACAAAATCAATCGTTTTTAGCAAAAACTTCCGGAATACACCGCATCAAACACTTTGACAATCATGCGTATAAACAAATAATGAAACAAATAGTCAAAATATAATGCACTTTGGTTTGGTAATTCAAAAAATAGCAGTACTTTTGCACTACAAAATATCGCGGAGTGGAGCAGTGGTAGCTCGTTGGGCTCATAACCCAAAGGTCGTTCGTTCGAGTCGAGCCTCCGCAACCAAAGAAAAGAGAAAATGTTTCATTATGAGCATTTTCTCTTTTTATTTTATAGTATTTAGATTATGTATACAGTTTATGTATTGTATAGTGCTAGCCATAATAAAATCTATATTGGTTACACAGCAAATATCGAAAACCGATTATTGGCACACAATCATCCAAATAACAATGGGTGGACTAAAAGTTTTCAGCCTTGGAAAATGATTTATTCTGAAGAATTTGAAACCAAGTCAGAATCATTGAAACGAGAGAAACAATTGAAATCAGCAAAGGGAAGAAATTTCATTTGGCAGACATTAATTTCTTAACGGCAGCTCGTTGGGCTCATATCCGCCAGCTGGCGGACGTTCGTTCGAGTCGAGCCTCCGCAACCAAGGAAAAGGCTGTTTCAATATGAAGCAGCTTTTTTGTATTCTATAAGCAATAGAGAAAATGTTTCATTATAAGCATCTTCTCTATTGTTTTCATAGGACATTTGAATCAAAACCTATTCTATTGTAATCAATTGCATATTGATTTTCGAAATCTTGCATACAATTATTACTCACCTTCCTAAACACAACAATATGAAACTAACTAGACTTTTTACCGACTTTTTTAATAGCGAGAAAGCTGGCGGACTAGTTTTGGTTTTTGCAACAGTGATATCGCTGATTATTGCAAATTCACCTTGGCAGGCAGACTATATCAACATTTGGATCTTTGACTTGGGTGGGCATAGTATTGTTCATTGGATAAATGACGGGCTAATGACCATTTTCTTTCTTCTAATTGGTTTGGAGCTTGAAAGGGAAATTTATCATGGTGAACTTTCAGAACTAAAAAATGCTTCACTACCCATCATTGGCGCTTTGGGTGGAATGCTGGTACCAGCCGGAATATTTTTATTATTGAACTTTGGCACAAACACTCAATCGGGCGCTGGTATTCCAATGGCTACCGATATAGCTTTTGCAATTGGTATTTTATCGTTGTTAGGTAATCGTGTGCCGACTTCGTTAAAAATATTTCTGACTGCGCTTGCAGTTATCGACGACTTAGGAGCAATCATTGTAATTGCCATTTTTTACACTGAATCAATAGTATTTTCAAGTCTATTTATTGCATTGGGCATCTTTTCTTTCCTTGCCATTCTAAACCGATTAAAAGTTTACAACTTGATTCCATATTTGATTGGTGGAATCTTCATGTGGTATTTCATGTTGCATTCGGGAGTTCACGCCACCATTACTGGCGTTTTACTTGCTTTTGTAATTCCTTTTGGTAACGGGGGCGAAAAATCCCCTTCTTTTATATTGCAAAATTTCTTGCACAAACCTGTTGCATTTTTTATTCTTCCTTTATTTGCAATTGCCAACACTGGCATCGTGCTCAGTGCAAACTGGCATGGCGGGTTAGGCGATGCTAATAGTTTAGGTATTATTACCGGACTTGTTATTGGGAAGCCTTTGGGAATATGGCTGTTTTCATTTATTGGAGCTAGTTTTGGTTTGTGTGTGCTACCCGAAGACTTGAAATGGAAAAACATATTAGGTGCTGGTTTATTGGGTGGTATTGGTTTTACAATGTCTATTTTTATCACGTTACTTGCTTTTAATAATGAGGAAGTTGTAAATAATTCGAAAATATCTATACTAATTGCATCATTTATTGCTGGACTAATTGGGTTCCTATTTTTAAGAATGACGCTAAAATCTCGAACTGATGATTAACTAGGAATTATCGAAATTTCTCTTTTCCACAGAGTCAACATAATTCAGCCAATCTGTTTTGAGCACAGTATATTCCGATAAGATCAAAAGACTATATTTTATCCGACTCTGAAAACATGCACTACACGATATTTAACTCAAAAAATATCAGATAATCAACATATTATTCTCATTTTTGTAAAACATTTCAATTTGGGTATTCTAACCTGCCATTAAATATAAATATTTGATGGCAAGTTCCTTTGAAAGTTTAGTGATTTGTATTTTTTAACCACTGACTTTGCGTCATAAAAAGGATTATTACTTTCTACAATCCTTTTTCCCAATTTTCACTTGAAGTCTCAACCTAAATAGAGTTTTGAGATTTAATTCCGTCTTTACTAAATCAACCTTCATCCATTCTTACCGTACTGTTAAACAAAAGGTTACTTGCATTCTAAGTAGATCTTTCCTCATCAACACATCTATTTCAAAAACACAAACAAAAACAAACATACAACTACAAATTGGTCAAAAAATCAGACTGACCCTCTTTCATGAAATCACAAATTGAGATTTAGAACATATATTGAAATCATAAATTGAAACATTCAGTCCCGAATAATGAGTTCAGAATGTATCGATTATGTGTTAGTAGTAGTAAATCGCTAATTAAAAACAACATGAAAAAAAATCTACTTTTGCTGTCATTGATTTATATAACAATTTCAGCGTATGGCCAAATTTCCATTCCCAATGGGGATTTTGAAACTTGGAGCTCCAGCACCTATGACGTTCCAGAAAATTACAATTATACATCCAACTTAAACGCTGATTATGATGCGTTTAATGTGACTAAAACCTCAATTGCCTATCACGGTGGTTCAGCAGTAAAAATGGTTACAAACTTAAATGGATTTGGGTATTTTTTAAATAGTAACCCAAACAATGGAGATGTAGCATCATGGAAAGGCGGGATGCCTTACAATCTGAAGCCAACTGGTCTAAGGGGATACTATAAATACAATGTGAGTGCCGGAGATGTGGGAGTAATGATTGTCAAATTCACAAAATTGGGGATTGATATTGGCACTTATTTTTGCAAAGTAGGTGGTATAAAAGCAGAGTACACTTTGTTCGACATTACTTTCACTCCTGTATTAACTGAAGTTCCTGATTCTGTTATTTTCGGAGCAGTTTCGAGTGATTTCACGGTAAGCAATAATGGTGTAATTGGTAGTACATTGTACTTGGACAGTGTTTCATTTACCGGTGTTGCGAGTCAACCAATAAAAATGAACGGAGATTTTGAAAATTGGAATCAAAGTCAAACACCCTACAAACTAGTTGGCTGGCCAAACAATGATAATCAGGCAGTGGGTGTAAGCAGAACCACCGATGTACCTATAAATGGTGGCCTATACGCACTGGAGTTGAAAACCTATCTAAACAAAGGAAAATCAGGTAGCGAAAAAGCCCAGAATGGTTATATTTCAACAGGATACTACGATCAAAAATGCAACTGCATGAAGGGCGGTCAGGCATTTTCAAACCAAATTGATACGCTGGCTTTTTGGTATAAATACACTCCAGCTGCTACAGGAAATGGTCAAATTGCCTTGCAATTTAAGAAAAATGGTAATTTCCTACAATGGGTTACAAATGACTTAAAAGCAACATCAGATTATAAGTATCAAGAAGTGCCATTTGTTATTGGACAAGTACCTGATTCAGTGATAATTCAAATACTTTCATCATCTTGGCAGGACACATTGGTCTCATTTGTAGGGTGTGATTTAAAAATTGACAACTTACATTTCAAATCACAAAACTCGAAAACTGGTTTTGAAAATATTGAAAAAGAGAAGCATTTAAGTATTTTTCCAAATCCTTCAAATGGGAAAATGTTGATTAGTGGATTCGGAAGTGAGCCAACAAAATTGGAAGTGTACAGTCTTACAGGAGTGAAAGTGTATGAAAAAAAATTCGATAGTATTAATACGATACAAATTGATATTTCTAGTGTACCAGCTGGAATTTATTTTGTGAAAGTATTTGATAAAGTGAACATTTACACACAAAAAATCATGGTAAAATAACTATTTGATTTAGACACGCGCTATGTCGCGCGTGCCTAAAATCAAATCATTTATCCAACAAATTGATAATCTGCTGCACTTCAGATTCAATATCACCCCAAACAGAATATGACGCTTGAGCGTAAAATGGTTCACGTTTGGCCAATCCTTCTGAAATGAACTGTAGTAACTCTTCACCTTGCCTATTGCCAAGCACTGGCCTTTTAGCTACATGGATTCCGCCCAATCTGTCTGCCAATTCCTGTGCTGAATATTTCAAATAAACAGTTAATCCATTGGTATTCATATATGATATATTATCGAAAAAACACGGAGTTCCACCACCAGTGGAAATCACCACATCGTCAAATTCTGACACTTCGTGCAAACATTTTTGTTCTAGCTGTCGAAATTTCTCCTCACCAAGATCAGTAAAGATTTGTGATATAGTTTTAAATTGATTGGCTTCAATTTGTGCATCCATATCTATAAAACTGTATCCTAGTTTGTTTGCCAACAGTTTACCAACTGTAGATTTACCAGAACCCATATATCCAATTAGAAAAATCCGTGTCATATTCATATTATATTTTAATGCAAAATTAGCAATAAATAATTGATGAGTAATAATACTAATGCTTTAAGGTTCTATTTATTTAGTTTTGGTATAAATAACCTAATTAATTACAGTATCTTTGCGAAAAATAACAGACAAAAATGGCAGTAGAAAAAGAAAGTGCCGTATTATTGCTTTTTACGGGTGGCACAATTAGTATGTCAGAAGATCCAGCTACGGGTGCATTACGTCCGATAGATTTTGACCGTTTATTGGAATATATGCCCGAGCTAAAACATACTGGTATCATATTAAAAAGTATACCATTTTTACCACTTATTGATTCTTCTGATGTACATCCACCTGTATGGGAGCGCATTGCACTTATAATTCAGGAAAACTACAACGATTTTGACGGTTTCGTGGTACTTCATGGCACAGATACAATGGCTTATTCGGCTTCGGCATTAAGTTTTATGCTCGAAAATCTATCCAAACCAGTTATTTTTACTGGTGCACAATTACCCATTGGTATGATGCGGTCAGATGCCAAGGAAAATTTGATTACAGCCATAGAAATTGCAACGGCCAAAGAAAACGGCCAAACCATTGTGCCTGAAGTATGTATATTTTTTGAGGATACTCTATTTAGGGGAAATCGTACCACAAAAAAAAACGCCGAGCATTTTAGCGCATTCAATTCATATAATTATCCTCCATTAGCCAAAGCTGGGGTGCATATTAAGTACTTCCGATCTGCAATTCATTATCCGGCAGCAGGAACCAAGCTTAGAGTGCGCACGCGCATAGATCAAAACATTGCAATTCTAAAACTTTTCCCAGGCATTACAGAGCATACGGTTAATGCAATATTAAATATCCCAGACTTGAAAGCGATTGTTCTCGAAAGTTTTGGGGCTGGCAATGCGCCACGCAAAACCTGGTTTTACAATGCCCTGAAAGAAGCCACCGACAGAGGAATTCTTATTGTAAATAAAACCCAATGTAGTACAGGTTCTGTTGAAATGGGACGTTACGAAACAAGCCTGAACCTGGTGAATGCTGGAGTTATGAGCGGTTTCGATTGTACAACCGAGGCAATTGTCACTAAACTTATGTATTTGTTGGGTGAATATGAATCGCTGGATGAAGTAAAACACAAACTAAGCAAAAGCATGTGCGGCGAAATGACTGTAACATGATGCTTTTATAATAAATTATCGTAATACGTTGTTTTGCATACAAATGACATATTTCACTTCAATATATCTGTATAAACTACCGCGCTAAACCACCTTGAGAATCTCTATTGCAATTATCAACTTATAGTGAGTTAAGTATTAGATCTACTAAAAATTGAATCAAACAGTATTTGCAAAAATAGGGGAAACAATTTTCTTGTTTCCCCTAAACTATAATCCCTAATTGAAGGTTTACTTGATCTCAATCATTCGGGTTGGTCTTGGTTTTGCTTCTTCCTTTTTTGGAATGGCAACATGCAAAATACCATTGTCATAAGTTGCTGTAATATTCTCATTATCAGCAAATTCTGGCATTGTGAATGAACGAGTGAATGATTGATAACTAAATTCATGTTTGGTATACTGTTCTCCTTCCTTCGTTTCGTTTTCAACGTTTTTTTCAGATGAAATTGTCAACAGGTTGTTGTTAAGTTCCAACTTGAAATCATTCTTGCTTAAACCTGGTGCAGCTACATCTACTTCAAACGCATCTTGATTTTCTCTGATGTTAACCGATGGCAAAGTAGTGTTGGTCAAAGAATAATTACGGTTAGACCAATCAAATAAATCATTTTCGAAAAACCGGTCAAAAAACGTAGGTAATGGATTTGAAAATTTCATGAGTGACATAGTTTTTCCTCCTTTTTTTAAAATTAAACACTGAATAAACTTGATTTTACATACTGTTTTTAGAATATATTACATACTAAATAACGTGTAATAATATCATTACTTAAATGATACTATTGCAAAAAGTTATTTCAAAATATTGACCAGAGCATGTTAATCCATTTCATTATCTATTACTATAACAATTTTGTAATACTTTCTGCTTAAAAAAAGGTATAATTAAATGTTATATTATTACAAATCAACTGATGATTTGGAAAACGAAGTACAAATCAAATTATTTTACTATATTTGTCGTCCAAAAAAATAAATAATTATACAAGATTTCATGAATAAAAAAATTCTCCTCCCAGTACTTTTTGCCTTTTTATATCAAATGGCATTTGTTCCTGCATTAGCCATAAAGGCTTACCCTTTTCCAATAACTACTACTCAACCAGACGGTTCGCAGCTTACGATACGACTGAAAGGCGATGAACATCGTCATTATAAAACGACAGTTGATGGCTATGTTTTAAAGGAAAACACGAAAGGATATCTAACATATGCTACCCTAAGTTCAATTGGCGAATTGGTCGAAAGCACCATTGTTGCACAAAACACCAATAAAAGGACAGCATCAGAGGTTCAGTTCTTAAAATCGATAAATCAATCGGCAATTCAGCAAACCATACAAAGTTCCGCACAAAAAAGCAAATTGCGGATTATTGCTTCAACACAACCTAGGAAAGCAACTTCATATCCACTTACTGGCTCACCAAAAGCACTGGTTATTTTAGTTAATTTTTCAGACAAGGCATTTACTGTTGCAAATCCATTACCTTCATTTCAATCATTATTAACTCAAACTAGTTATAGTGCAAATGGTGGGACTGGCTCTGCAAAAGATTATTTTATGGCAAGCAGTTATGGTAAATTTGCACCAGATTTTGTTGCATTTGGCCCAGTTACGTTACCTAAAACTCTTGCATATTATGGTACCGATTCAGGAGGTCTTGGTAACGATCAATACGCAGGTCAAATGATTGTGGATGCATGTACAGCAGCAAATACAGCTGGACTTGATTTTACGCAATATGATACCGATGGTGATGGATATGTTGATAATGTATTTGTATATTATGCCGGCTATAATCAAGCTGAAGGTGCTCCTACTAATACAATATGGCCTCATCGCTGGAGTATTTCTTCATGGGATATCACTACAGGTATTACTTTTGATGGAAAAAAAATTGAAGACTATTCATGTACTTCAGAACTAAAAGGCACTTCTGGCACTAATATGTGTGGAATCGGCACATTCTGTCACGAATTTGGTCATGTTATTGGGTTACCCGATTTTTATCATACAGATGATACCTCAACGAATGGAGTTTCAACTTTAGACTACTGGGAAATTATGGATGCGGGTGCTTACAATAATAATGGATGTACTCCGCCAACTTATTCTGCATACGAAAGATTCTTCTTGGGATATTCTACTCCTCAGCAGGTAAGTACTGGGTCAGACCTTACTCTAGTTCCTATTTATCAAGGAACCACAACTCCAGCTAACACCACGAATCAATCCTTTCTTTTTTCGGCTACTACCCACAATTTGGTGGGAAATAACCCCACTCCAAAAGAGTTTTTTATGGTAGAATACCGCCCAAAAGTCGGTTGGGATGCTTATTTGCCCGGCGATGGAATGTTGATTTGGCATATCGATTATGATCAAACTGCTTGGGATAACAACTCTCCAAACAATTACACTGGCACTTCACAAACTCCTACTGATCACATGAGATGCTATTTACAACCATTAAGTGGTTCTACAACTACACCGGGTGCTGCGTTTTCTACTGGCTCTTTTACACCAACAACATGGAGTGGAACTAATATTAATCGCGCGATTACCTCTATTGTAAAAACAGCCAATAATGTTACATTCAAATTAATGGGTGGAAATGTTGGCCCTACAATTACAACTGCAGGAACAATTTCAGCATTTTCGGCTGTAATCGGTACTCCTTCGACAGTCCAAAGTATTACAATTACAGGCACGGCGTTGACAAACAATGTAGCTGTTGCTTTGCTTGACAAAACACATTATGATTTAAAACTGTCTACAGATGCTACATGGTCTAAAACCCTTACTATTACGCCTACCTCTGGAAGTGTGAGTGCAACGGTTCAAGTTCGTTACAATCCAACAACAATTGGGGCACATACAGAACAATTGGGAATTACTAGTATGGGAGCGACTGCCATAAACCTCAACCTAAACGGAACGGCAACTGCACCTTACAACCCAACTGCACCTGCAATTATTGTAGGAAGAGTTGATAATACGCTTCAATTTCCGGCTAAAAAAGTGAATGTAACAACTTCGAAGACACTCAATATTAAGACAACAGATATTGTAAACAATTTGTCACTAGTAATAACGGGAACCAATGCAAATCAATTCACGGTTTCTACGGGTACAATAACCAAAGACTTGGTCAATGCTACTAGTGGAATAAACATTATTGTTACGTACTCTCCGACTGCTGTTGGCCAGCATACTGCAACGCTAACCATATCGGGTGGTGGACTTAATCCGGACAAAGTGATAACACTCAAAGGGGAGGGGATTTAAAAAACCGTTCTAATCTCAACAACTAAAAAGAGGAACAGTAACTGTTCCTCTTTTTTTGTATGTATATTTATAATAGATCGTTGAGATTGCAACTTGAAATCCAGAAACAAATAAATCGTTATGCATGGAAAAAGTAAATAGTGTCAGAAAGAAAACACCCTATTTTTTTCAACAATCTTATTGATCCAAAATGATTCAATTTCATTTCGGTCTTATTTTGATTTATTTCGTTGTGTTTTGTGAACAAATTATCAATCAT
>Ga0247844_1002137_pt1 | contig 33242 bp, 27 predicted proteins | sample LaCtaG_FD_192421 | JGI IMG/M metagenome (GOLD analysis project Ga0247844, IMG submission 192421) | Freshwater microbial communities from meromictic Lake La Cruz, Castile-La Mancha, Spain - LaCruzMarch201714.5m_1 | ecosystem: Environmental > Aquatic > Freshwater > Lake | place: Spain: Castile-La...
CCCGAGACCAAGCGGCGCGCTCAACGACGGGAGAAAGAGAAGACAGAAGTGGAGGAGAATGGGAAGGAGCTGCCGATTCTCCATCAGACCCTCGTGAGGGCCACGCAAACGAGCGTAAAATTCATCCGCTGGTTACTATGCCACCTCTGGAAGCCGACTTCCTGGGAAGCCTCTCTAAAGCGACTGCGTCGAAGCTACGCCACTTTGTAGCGGGGAAATTTGGACGCCATTCGCATGAACGGTAAACCTGTCCGAAGCGACGGCGATCGCGGCAGCATGGCGGTCGCCAAGAGCAAGATGGCGAGGCCAGTTCTGAAGTCGCGGCGCGGCGGGTGAGAAAGTAACCGGGGCTTCTACGCAAGCCTAGACCAACGACCGAACGTGCGGCATTTGCCGGCCGCGACAAAGGGATCGTCAAAATAGCTACCAAGCCATGCGCGAGAATATAAGTGCGTCGGATGTTACCTATGTAGCCGAGGATGGATCCCCTTCAATCGTCGCATTGTGGAATGGCCGGGAGATTGGAAAATTGGTTTACGTCGATCAGGGCGATGGCGAGCGGCTGCTTTCGGATGTGTTCGTGGAAAAGAAAATCGTGCTGCAACAAAGCCTGTGGGCAAACCTACGCCGCCGCTTCAGTCCAGGATGGGGAATCGTTTCGGCTTCGGGGCTGGGGATAGGCACCCAGCTGGTGCAAAGATTTCTGCTTCTTTGCCAGCAGGACGCCATCCGGGAAGTATTCGGCAACGTCACACGGGATGGTGATGATTCGCAACCTTTCCTGCGGGGATGGTATGAGAGGCTTGGTTTCCGTATCGCGCCTTTGGATGGCCGCGCTGAGTATGGCGAGGTTGCCTACAAGGTCATCTGGAACCCGCAAGGACAGCAGTAGTTTTGGAAGCCTGGCACCATGTGCCTAAAGCATCAATATCTCCGAATGGATGCCGATCGCCGGACCATCGCGATGGAGAAGAGCAAGCTAGCGGGGCCGGTTCGGATCAACGGAAGTGGTGGGGTCAGGAAAAATCCCGCCTATCACCCGCTCGATTCCAGATCGAACAAAGTCCGGGTTTGTTCCAAGACATGTCCGAGCGTGGTTCTTGGCACCACTCCGATTCTCTTCCGGACTAAGGAGGGATGGAGGGTAAACAGCTTGGCCAGCTTCACCTTGGAGGGTAAGCGGTGCGCCAAAATTCTTGGTGCCAGGCTTTCTGTGCATTGAATTTCAATCCACCCTGGAGGCACCGTCATTTCGCCTGGCACCTGCAATCTCACGTCTTCTCCGCACGGACCGCGCACTTCGCCTGAACCTTACCCGCGCAAATCGCGCAGCGCCATTACCTCTAGAGCGGGTATGGTGAAGCGGTAGCGGGAGGACAATCGTTCCGGATTGAGCCAGTTGGTCAAGGCTGAAACCGAAGTCTCGGTATGTTGGCGCGCGGGAAGCTGAATCACGCAGGCTCAGGAAGACGATCGCGAAAGCTTGACGTGAGGGTAAGCCAGGATTTTGGTGTCGACGGTCACAAGCGGGATATCCAGAACTCGAGCCGTAGCCACAATGATCTGATCAGCCGGATCCCGGTGGAACGTGCCGGGCAATTGCGTAGACTCGACACAAATACTGGGTGAAAGCTCGATCAGGCGGACACCAGGATACGAAAGAGCCTTTTCAAGCCAATCGAACGGCGAACAGGGAAGATTCAGGCGTCCGCGTTCAACAAGCTTGGCAACTTCCCAGCACGAGATTGCGCTGACGAGAATTCCGGATTGTTCGGCACCATCGACCGTCGCGCGGATGGAGTCCGAGAGAGATGGATCGCCGTGGACCCACCAGACCCAGATATGCGTGTCGACAACGATCACTCTCCAGTCTCCCAGTCAGCGTCCGCCACAGGTTCAGTGGGTGCCGTGAGTGTCACCGGTGTTCCTCGAAGCGGGTAGCGGGGACGGGTCGTTGAAGAACTCGGAGAGGGCAGAACAATCACCTCTACCGCGTCGCCGCGACGAAAGGGAAGATCACGCAAGGTAATGACCCCATCTTCGGACAGGGTCGTCTCTTCACGGTGTGCCACCATGTTGAAAGTGTAGGGTAGATTCCCTCTAAAGCAAGGCGCAGAACTCAAGCTTGCGTGTCAGCCAGGGGGGAATTCTTGGTGCCAATGGCTTTGGAAGCTTGGCACCATGTGCAGAAACCATCAACCGGTCCGAAGGAATGATTCCAGTCGCGACTGCAACTGTGTTGATTCTATTTTCTCGTCCCCAACTTTTCTCAAGTGAGGCGGCTTCGAGTTCCACCTTTCTGGGCCTTCCACGCCGCTTGGGCTCCGGCGTTACCGGCTTCGTTGAGGGGGGGGATCCTTGCCGCGCAGGTCTTGCCTGGCTCCATGCGCCTCTACCCTTCCGTGTATTCCGCGTCTTCCGTGGTTGACCCAACCAGCCTTCCCGGATTCATGGATTCTGTGGTTCCCTCCCCCAGCGGATGATGCCTTCGATCACAACATGAGGATCTCCCAAGAAAAATGGCGTTCGCAGGAGGATCATTTCTTGCATGGCCCGATCCTTCACGTCCGTTCGTCCGGATCAAGCCCGGAGCGACGCCTTTCGGGGCGGCATTGCCCGAGGGAGGGCACTCGATCGCCCACCCGATGACAACAGTTAGCGACCGACCGCGCCAGAGTGTGTAGGATGGCTACGATTCATTATGGCGAAACCAAACTACTCAGGCGAAAAACGCCGCAAAGAGCTCGAGAAACAGAAGAAAAAGGAGGAGAAAAAGCGCCGCAAGCTGGAGAACGCTTCCAACCCCGACACCGGTGTTGAACCAGCTGCCGAAGGCGCAGACGAGTCCACCGCCGAACCTGGAGCCGAGCCTTCGCCGAGCTAGCCTGCCGCCTTCATCAGCAGCGGCAGCGAAGTTAGGCATCTTGCCTGACCGGCCGACGGTCTCCGCAGTCTTTACAAATTCGGAAGCCTAGCACCATGTGCATGAACCATCAACATCCCCGAAGGAACACGACTCGCGGCAACATGGCGAAGACTCCATCCGCCCGAAGTATTGGTTCCTGCCAGGCAAAATCTGCACAGATGATCCACACACGACGAACATCGCGGCAGATGTTACCTGGCACTGAGATTTAACCTGCGGTGCCCAGTCTTCAGTCTCACTCGGAGGGCAAGGGGAGATGTTCGATCGGAAACACCACTCGTCTCCGATGACTCCGGTAGATCAGTTCGATGCGCTCCACGTTCTCCTTGGACACAGGCGCGCCTGATGTGGGGACATACTCCGGCGTGAAGTAACTAAGGTGTTCGCTCCCGGATTGCTGATCGATGGTTCTTGGCAAGATGAGGTTCGTCAATCCTGGTTCAGAGAAGAAGAAGAAGGCAAATGTCGTGCAGGGGACTCTTGTCTCGCCTAGAAATTGTTGGAACCTGGCACCATGTACCCAGACGATTAGGAATTTCAAAGCAATCGTCGTTCATAGTGATCACCTGATTTCCGGGGCGGTGGACCGTGAAACGCACGGCTCAGCTGCGAACAGCTCCAAGGGCTGGGCTTCGCACACGAAGACATTTGTTCCTGACGTTCACACCGGCGGAGGTTGCTCTCCCCGGGACTTTTTACGGCCTGGTCCGGCAACGATTCAAGCACACGGTAGACCTTCTCCTCGTTCTCCAATGATGCATCGACTAGAAAATCGATGTCCATCGTCCTGCGACTGTAACCGGCACCAATGATCGCGAACCCGCCTACCACAAGGTAACGGCAACCGCTTAAGTTCAGCGCCCGGCACAGTTGGACTAAATCCTCGACGGATGGCTCGCGGGGCGCTAACTCGCCCTCTTCACCGCCGTAGCCACCAAATTCCTCCTCATCCATGCATCTGCCTCCTCATGGGATGTAAACCGGTAGACGCCCCGGGGAACCCCAACTCCTCCGGTAGCTTCCCGCCATCGCTCCATATCAACCTTCCGGCTCGTAAGCTGCGTCAACGCCCGGCGCGGTTTCCTCGATCCGACGGTCTTTCCGATCGTCTCCTCAACGTTGATTACGGGATAACACTGATCGTCATTGCCGTTCATCGCGATTCCATCGTAGCGTGTCGGGGGCGGAAGAGCAAGGTGTCCTGAGCAAAGCGATGCCGTGAGGGGCCTAGAAATGAATCGCGGCGCGACACTCTCCCACTGTAGCGGGATGCACGTTTCCTCGGCGCGCATGGGACCTCCGTCGGCTTTCTCGGCATGGAAGATTTCCGGGAAGCTGGCCCCCCTCCACCCCCCCCATCAAGGCAGAATCGTAACCACTCCGGCTTGCCCGAGCCCGTCTTTGGGCCGGGGCTCAGCCGTGAGGAAGTGGCCGAAGGTCCCTGCACTGGCCCCTTTCTGGAGAGTCGTGGCACGGTAAGACGTGCTCCGCCCGTCCAGACTGTGAACGAAGGTGCCAGAAGCGTCCCCAGAAGAGCGTTGGAACCGGACCTTATAGCTCGTGTCCAAAGGATCCGCCTTCGTCACCAGATCCGTGGCCGTAAGGCTGATGCTCTTGACGATGGGCGCCACGAGCCGGCCCTCTTCCCAGGTCAGATTGTAAGCGCCGGCCACAGGAGACTGAGGTTGCGGAGCGCCAACGTATTTCGCCCCATACAGAGAATAGATGATGCCCTGGGACCATCCGGCCGGATACCATTGGGAGGTGGCGATGGCCGGCCGAAACCAGAGATTCCCAGAGCCCACCAGGTCTGAATCCGCCGGAACGGTGTCCAGAGTGATCTTACTCGCGGCGCATCCTTGGCCACCGTAGAGGGAATTGAACCAGGGAAAGCTCCGCGCCTGGGAGAGCACCGCGCCACCCGTGACCCGGGATCCATCCGCAAGCCATCCGCTCCAGGCAACGCTACCGGTTGGAACCACGGTCAAAAACAGCACCGAACATCCTTGAGGGTAACTGGAGCGGAGCCGCCCCTGTCCATCATTGGCGATCGCCTCCGCCGCCGTGATGAAATTGTAACGTTGACTCCGGACCCCGGCGTAGGCCAAGGGCACCAGATTGCTCCGGCTGAAGGGAGCGCGGTCCGCATCGATCTTGGAAATCGCCTGGCCCAGGCCGGTGATCGTTTGGGTGACTTCCCCTGTGAGCTTCCCGTTGACCCCGCCCATGTCGAGACTCAAGCCCACGTTTAAATCCGGCCGCCCCCGGCGTTTCAAGGCAATGCTGTGAGTCCTCGTCCGCCCGAAGCGTGACGTGCCATCGTTGTGGAAGAGCCCCTTCACCGGCAGATCCGAGCCATCGATCCTGATCCGGCCGCTGAACCCGCCCCGACCATCCACCGTGGTCCGGAAAAAGCCGGTGGTGACGTTCCCGGCGGGCACGGCGGAGAGTGCATCCACGGTGACCAATCCGTTGTAAGCACCGGTGATGCCGTCCACGAATGGATTGGCCCGGAAGTTCGCCGTAAGGACGAGATTCTCCTGCATCGCGAAGGTCAGGGTGGAGACTTCCTTAGCGGCATCGGTCACTCCGGTGCCAGTGAAATCATTGGCCGTCCAGCCATCGAAGACGAAGCCCGGCCGAGGCCGCGCCGTGACCCGGTAATTGATGCCGACAAACCGACTGGTCGGTCCAAGATCGGAAACCGCCAGAGAACCGGAATCCGCCGGACCTGCTACCGCCATTGTCATGTCCCGAACCACGCGATAGTTGATGCGGCGCGAAACCGGGGCGGAAAGGCGGCCCCTCAAATCAACCGCCCGTATCGTGATGGTGTTGATGCCGGGAACCAAGCTGACTAGGCGGGTCCAGCTCCCGGTTCGCAGATCCGGGGCCCGGGTGAACGGAATGCTTCCAAACGCGCCGCCGTTCACGGAGAGCGTCACGTCCGCAAGGCCCTTGTCATCCCGAGCTGTGCCGGTGACGGTGGTCAGCCCGCTGCCCTCAAGGATCAAGGTCAGATCCCGCGGCGTCGAAAAGGCACCGGAAGGATTTACCGCATCGTACGCATCCAAAATCCAGATTTTGGCCGAGCTTTGGGTCCCCAGCGCCGCACCACCGGTGGACCCGCTCATCGTCAGGGAGAACGATTCGTGCCGTTCCCGAAGGCCCGGGTCCGCGACGGGAGTCACAGAGACCTCGATGAGAGTCTCCCCATGGCCCAACGTCACCACTTGGTTCACGAATGGCGTAAAATCGGTCGCGCTGGCGGTCTCCAAAACCGAATTCAAGGTGACGCTGACCGCTCCACGAACCCCACCGGTTCGCGTGATTTGGATCTGCTGCGCACCGCCTTCTTCGGTCAGAAGGGACTGCGGAAGCGCGAACTCCAGGGTGCCCGGCTGATTGTCCGCCAAGAGATCCGCCTCTGCGGCACCGATATCGACCACCGCGCCCGGCACCGCGTCGCCGTCGATGACCCGGGCAACCCCGCGTTGATCCTCGGAAAACTGGGGCGAAGCGCCGGCATCGATCGCCAGAGAACCTGGCACCGGAGGCCGGGTCCGCACCGGACCACCATAATTCCCCAGCGGGGCCAGTTCCGGGGCGTTCACCCCGGTCAAATCTCCCGTCTGATTGAAGACTCCCGTCGCGTTGCCTGCCCCCACCAAGTTGGTGCCACCACTGCTGAAGCTATTGGTCGCCCCAACGACGAAATCCACATCACTCCCGTTGTTCCCGCTCAAAATGCAGTTCTGACACACCGTCTGCGTGCCCGCGTTCCCGAAGCTGGCAATCCCGTCCCCGTCGGAAGCCGCAGCGTTCGCCGTGACGGTGCTGTCCCGGATCTCCAACCGCCCATCGAAATTGTAGATCGCTCCGCCCCCGCCATCCGTCGAGTTGCCCGAGAAGGTGCACTGCTGGATGAAGGTCGTGATCCCGGCGAGATCGGTCTGGCTGTAGAGCGCGCCTCCCGACATCGATGCCTGATTCCCGGAGAAGGTGCAGTCCCGCAGCGTGAGCAGGCCAAACGAGTTGTAAATCGCCCCGCCCCGGCTCGTGCTATTGACCCGCGCGATGTTCCCGCTGAATTCACATCCGGTCAGGGTCAGCGTGCCTTGGTTCGCGATCGATCCCCCGGATCCAGCCTCCACGGTTCCCTGCCCCGAGCCATTGGTGAACTTGACCTCGTAAATCTCCACGGTGATCCCAGCGGGGATCGACAAATGCCGGCTCGTCCCTCCGCTGGACACGGTGACGCCATTCGACAAACTCCGCGCATCCAGGATCACGCTGCGCAGAATCGCGACCTCGGTAAACAACCCGATCGAGCCTCCATTCAGCTCCGGGGCGAAGGTTGCGGTTTGCCCCGAAGTCGCCCCGACAATGACCCCGCGCAACGAAGTCGGCCCGCCGTTGAACGCCGTTCTCACCACGGTATGGACTTCGATCGACCCGATGTCCACGATCGCCCCATCCTGCATCCCGGCGTCGGCCAGTCGCGGGTAATCCCGTTGATCAGTCCCCAGTCCCGCGGAAGTCGCACCGCCCACGGGATCGATGGCTGGTGAGCCGGGAAGCGGAGGTCTCGAAAGGGTCAAGCCCCCGTAGTTCCCCAGCGGAGCCAGTTGCGGATCCACGTTGAGGGCTGCGGGCCCACTCGAACTTCCGCCGATCGCGACCGTCAACGCTTGGACGATGTTCTGCCCCGCGCGGACCAGCGCGGCTCCACCGCTCCCCACATTGATGTCGGCCCCGGTCGGTGCGGAATTTCCCGCCACGATCGTTTGGCTAATCGTCGTCGTTCCGGCCCCTACCGCCAGGCCTCCGCCCACGGTCGACGAGCTGTTCCCGGCGATGGTGCAATGGGTGATCGTCGTCGTTCCGGTACTGTAGATGGCTCCGCCCGGCTGGGTCGCGTTGTTCCCACTCAAATTGCAGCTGGTCAAGCTTAGGGTGCCGGTGGAATTGATGGCTCCGCCGAAACTGCCGGAGTGACCGGACACATTGCAACGATTGAGGCTCGCGGCCCCTTGATTGGATAGGGCACCAGGCCCAGCCACATCGGCACCTTGACTCAGGTTCACTTGGAAGACATTGAGATCCGCCCCCGCCTCCACCCGGAAGATGGTCACGCTGTTGCTGCCGGTGATGGTGACGCCCGAGGAGATAGTCCCACCATTCAAAGTCACCACGCTGTTGGCGATGGTGATGCTCTGGGTCAGAGCGATAGTCTGGCCCGCCAAATCGTTGTGAAAGAGAATCGTATCGCCCCCAGGTCCGTTGTCCTCGGCGTCATCGAACGCATCCCGGAGAGTGCCAGGGCCGTCGTTGGCGGTGGAGGTGACCTCAATCGTCGCCGCAAGTAGCGGAGCCGCAAAGAACGCCGAACAGGCGAGAACCACTAGAAAAGCCCTTTTCATAACAGAGGAGCGCAATCGATTACTCAACCGGCCCGTCCGCGAGCCAAATATCCTCCTCCCCTAACAGACGCCGCGCGCGCTGTCATGGAGAAAACCGAGATTGGAAGGACCTGAGCCTTAGGCCGCGCGAAGCTCGTTTCCACTCCGCTTGATCTTCGAGTTCCGGATCGATCACGACCAGTTGCCGGTCGCCCCGAAATCATCGAGTTTTTTCGCCCCGGTCAGTTCGATCACTCGTAAATCTTGGGTGATGGAACTTCGCGACCGGCTCTTTCAGGCTTACACCGACCACGTTCTGGAACACGGCCAACCGCCCGCTTCCGTCTTCAAGTTCTGCCGCGATCTTGGCATTGCCGAAAAGGAATTCTATGAGCAGTTCGCCTCTTTTCCGGCGTTGGAGGGACAGATCTGGGGATCGTGGGTGGAGCAAACCATCGCGTCGATCTCGACCTCTGGCGAGTGGTCCGGCTTCAACGCCCGGCAGCGGATGTTGACCTTCTTCTTCGCCTTCTTCGAGCGGGCCGTCTCGCAACGATCCTACCTGCTGGCTCGGTTCCCCTGCCCCGCCCAGCGGATCCGGGGCGGAGCCCAATCCCTGACGGCCATGAAGCGGCGGTTCGAACGGTTCGCCGAAGTCGCGCTCCAGGAAGGTGAAAACACCGGGGAAGTCGCTACCCGGGGCCCCGTGAGCCGGGTTTACCCTCTGGCCTTCACCGAGTTGTTTCTCAACGCCATCGACTTCCACATCCGCGACGAGAGCCCGGGCTTCCAACGGACCGACGCCTATGTCGAAAAAGCGACGATCTTGGCCTTCGATCTCATCGGCAATTCCGTGATCGAATCTACCGTTGATCTGCTTCGCTTCGTCATCCAGCGTCCGACTCCCGGGGAGGGCAAACCATGAGCGATACCGGGGCCGCATCGATTCCCAGCCACAAGCTGGCCCGGGTCGCCAGTCTGGCCGGAGCGGGGGCGCAGGTGGGCGCGAACTACCTCAAGCATTACAGCCGCAAGGCGATCACCGGCGAGGCGTCCGAAAATGATCTCCACGAAGCGAACGCGGCAGCCGTCTATCGCAGCTTCTCCAACCTCAAGGGGGGGCCACTCAAAATGGCGCAGATGCTGAGCATCGATCGCAACCTTCTCCCCCAGGCCTACCGGGACAAATTCGCCCTGGCCCAATATTCCGCCCCTCCCCTTTCCTACCCGTTGGTGGCGAAAACCTTCCGACAAGAGATGGGTTGTGAGCCCACGCAACTGTTCGACGACTTTTGCCGGAACGCAGCCCACGGCGCATCGATCGGTCAGGTCCATCGCGCCACCAAAGACGGACGGGCCTATGCGGTGAAGGTCCAATACCCGGGCGTGGCGGCCAGCCTGCGTAGCGATCTGGCCCTGGTCAAACCGATCGCCCTGCAGGTGATGGGCCTCAAGGCCGCCGACATCGAGGATTACTTCCAGGAAGTCCAGGAGCGGCTCCTGGAGGAAACCGACTACACCTTGGAATTGCAGCGCTCGATGGATCTCTCGCGCCGTTCCGCCCACCTCAACGATATCCGTTTTCCGGCCTACTATCCAGAGTGGTCCTCCCGGCGCATCCTCACCATGGACTGGATCGACGGAGCGCCGCTGGATCGCTTCGCCGATCATGAGCCCAGCCAGGAACTTCGCGACCGCGTCGGCCAGGCCATTTGGGATTTCTATCACTTCCAGGTTCACACCCTGCTCCAGTTCCATGCCGATCCTCATCCCGGGAACTTCCTTGTTCTTCCGGAAGGACAGGTCGCCGTTCTGGATTTCGGCTGCACCAAGGAAATCACCGAAGACTTCCGCCGGACCTACTTCGAAATTCTCCGGCCGGAAATCCTCAATCAACGGGATCGCTTCGCGGAGGCACTGAGCGAACTCGGCATTCTTTTACCCACCGATTCTCCCCGCCAACGGGAGGTCCTCTTGGAAAAGGCTCACGAAGGCACCGCCTTGCTGGCCCGCCCGTTCCACGTCGAGCAGTTTGATTTCGGCGATCAAAGCTACATGGAGAGCATCTTCGCCCTGGGAGATCGCAACCGTCAGGATCCCGATCTCCTCGAAGCTGGTCCGAGCCGAGGCCCCGCCTCCTCGCTTTACCTGAATCGCGCCTACTTCGGACTCTACTCCCTGATGGGCCGGCTCCGGGCACGCATCCGGGCTCAGATCCCGGGCTGAACGAGGCCTTCCAGATAGCGCGAAGGAAGCCGAGAATACCCAGAAGCGGCTCCGCATAGAGCGCCGACTACTGCGCCGCGGTGACAATTGTCTCCGCCTACCTGCGCGTTCGCGATCACGGCGGCTTCAAAGTCCCCCGCATATTTCCAGGCTAGATAGAGGGAGGCCGCAAATGCATCCCGGATATAGCAGGCGGGGCTAAGGTGCCGGCCGATGACCACCAGATCGGGGGCGCCAGACCAATCGGCAATCTTGCGCGCGGAGATCCAGGTAGTGCCGTGACGCAGAATGGTGTCGCGAAGCGATTCACCGGCCTGCAAGTCGAGCAACATCCGCGCCAGCGCGACCGAGGCTTCGAGAACTCCCGGATCAGCATGCGAAAAACCGATATGCTCACGCACGGCTGCCAAGGCAGAAACGGGATCGTGACCCAACCGGGCACAGAGCAGTCCGACCGGTGCCAGGCCGCCGATGTGCCGATCGCTTCCCCCGCAACGTCGCGGTTTCCAGCCCCGCGAATACCCGGTAAAAAAGTGGCGATGATATTCCTCCACGTAGGTGTCGCGATGCCGCCCCGGAGTCAGCATGAACTGTATATACCGCTCCAGATAATCATCCAGTTGGTAGCCACCGCACGCTTGGAACGATTCATCCAGAAGACGCACTAACTGAAAATTCAGGGTATTCTCCCCCGCCCGCAGAAATTGATGATAGTGAACACCGCGCAGCCCCCAAAAGCGGGCTTGCTCATGGAGGATGTCGCCCCGTTCGTTCCGTGGAGTGTAAGACGACCTCCAGAGAATGCTGTCCGGGTGCGGATTCTGCGGCGGCAGATAGTCGCGCACCTCACCATAGTCCCGGCGCAATGCCTCCCGGTCATAATACCAATGCACCGGCATCGCCAGCGCATCGGCAATGAACGGCCCGGCGACCATTCCGGCGCGGCTATCCTCGATCGTCATGAGGCCAGACCTGAGACCAGCGCCAGGTAATCCGGTCGGTCCGCCGCCGTCCGGTGGAGAAAACGATGAATGATTCGGCCGTCCCGAATCACCAGAACGCCGGGCATCTGCAAGCCGTCCCCTTCCAACTGGCCAATCCCATGACCGGAGAAAAACGCTTGGGCCCCCCGCCGCCACACCTGCGGCCCCAACAACTGCCACCACTGCCCCCGGCGCAGTCCCAGTCCCAAGTAGAATCTCCGCTCCGGATCCGCGATGGCGGGCACTTTCTCCAGCCCGTAACTCCGGGCGAACTCATGGAAGGCCGCTTCGTCCCCCATGTGAACGAGCACCAGGGAACTGCCTTTGCCTTCGATCTCGGCCCGTTTTTCGGAAAGATCCGTCATCGCTTCGCGGCAAAAAGTGCAGCCGGAATGCCGGAGAAAGACCACCAGAAGGGTGCGGCTGCGCGACAGCTCGGCCAACGTTTCCCCCTGATTCGTGCGGGCCCCCTTGAGGAGCGACGCCTCGTCGGGCGATTCCCCGGTCCACGGTTCGGCGAGGTGTTGATCGAGCGCGTGCTTGAGAATTAGCGCGAACGGGACCCACCAAATGAGGTCATTCGTGAGGCAGTTGATCGCGAAGGCCCAGGGAAGTTCCCCGGTCCAGAGGGCCTGCGCCATGCCCAGGGGACCGAAAATCTTGCCCAGAAAGCCAACGAACACGATCGGCCAATGCCGGACCGGATCAAACGAGGCAATCCCGTATCCAAGGCCGTAAACGCCCACGATCATCCCGATGCATTGCCAGAATTGAGGGTAATTGGGACGTGCCATCGCCAGCCAATCGAACAGAGCGTTCGGGAAGAAAATGGCGAAAGCCCCCCAGAGAAGGTTGTAAATCCCCGCAGAGAGGAGGACGACGCTCATCCAACGAGGGGACTCGGTTTTCCAAGAACGATCAGGCACGCTCCAAAGAAACGAAACACAAGAGCAAAAGCGACGCAAAAATCGATCGAGCGAATCCCGGCATCGACTGGCCCTGAGTTCAATCTGTTACGACTTCACCGCATTGGTCCTCCGCTGGCGTGCCAAGAGCAATCCGCTCAGGCCCAAGATGATGATGGCATAGGTGCTCGGCTCCGGCACCGCTGTGGTGTAGTGCAAATAGAGGTCATTCCCAGCCTGAGCGAAGCTAAACGAACCTCCGGTAATTGCGAAATGGGCACCCAACGAATCGTTGGAAATCGGTCCCAGGGTGAAGATGGACGGATCGTTCACAGTGGGAAGGTTGGCGTTGTCGAACAGGAACCAGCTCTGATTAGAGTCCCAGAAGGGGAGGCTGAAATCGACCGAGCCGGAGTTGAGGAAAATGTTGAAGCCTACGCCAGTGTCTACAAGCAAGGTTCCACCAGTCACGTCCACCCCATCGAAACTGGTGCCCCGGCCCGAAGTGGTGTTCGCGGTCAGCTCCCAGTTGAACGTCGAACCGGTGGAGAGAATGAGGCCGCTGGCAAACGTCTGGATGCCGGGGCTGTTTCCCGGTGCGAGTGTCCCGCCGGACTGGATGGTGGTTGCGCCCCCGACCGTGCCCGATCCGCCAAGGGTCGCACCGGTGTTGATCGTGAATTTGCCGGTGGAGGCGGACTGGTTGCCGTTCACAAGGAGCGTGCCTCCGGCCACCGTGGTGGGGCCGGTGTAAGTGTTTGTGGCGGAAAGCGCCAGGGTGCCCGGCCCCGTCTTGGTCAGCCCCCCGGTGCCGCTAAGGGCACCGCTGAGCTTCCCGTCCACATTGGTGGAACTGGTGCCGTCCGCCACTTCGACAAAGCGCTGGCGCACCCCGAGAGCGATGGGGTTGACGAAATCCAAGGTGTGCGTCGATGTCGCCGAGCCGAGCTTGAAAATGTAGTCGTTGTCGGTGGATCCATCGTTCAGGAAGTTCGACGCCCCCCAAGTCAAGGCGGCAGCGGCGCCGCCCAGGTTCACCACGCGATCCGCGCCGCGAGCGCTGAAGCCACCGTCGCCAAATAGGGCCACGGCATTTCCCGAATTTGCGACGGCTTTGCTGAAGTCTCCGGCAGTCCCACCGTTTAAATCGGCCCCAATCTCAAAAATGCCTCCGCCGAAGATGCGCACGACGTTCGTGGAGTAGTTGAATGCCTCAGAGAAGCGCAGAGTGCCCTCTCCCACGAGTGTTTCCCCGGGCACGGTGGTGCCGGAGTAGACCACCAGCCCCGTGCCGTTTTTTACGAAGCCGTTGCTGCTCCCCAGATTCATGCCGAGAGTGGTGGTGCCGCCGCCATAGTTGGCCACGGTGAGATAATCGCTGCCGGAAATGGTGGCGGAGCCGGTGATCGAAGCATCGTTGTCGCCGGTCACAAGGATGCCACGTCCAGAGGCCGTGGCGCTCAGGGCGTTCGCGCCCAAGTTCAGCGTCACTGCTCCACCCGAGGTATTAATGTCTAGCGTTTGGAAGTTGAGATCGGCGGTCCGGGTGAGATTGGCGTTCAGCTTGTAGTTCGTCGTGTTTGTCGTGGCGGTGCCGGCATCGAGCGTGGTGGCTCCGGTGTAGCGGACAATTTCGTTCGAGGCGTTCTGCGTGGCAAAGCCGATCCCTGTGGTATCCTTCACATAGACATTGGCACGTTTGCTGCCGAGCGCGGCGGTGCCGAGCATCACAATGTCATTGAGTTCCATGGCTTCCGCGCTGGCGCTATCCGCCGTGGCAAAAGCGGATGATGTCTTTAGCGTACTGGTCGTGCCCGACGAGCGATCCACGAGAACGGAATTGCTCGACCCACCCGAGGTCCACGCTCCGGTGGTGATGACGGCGTTGTTCTGGACGGCAAGTGTGCTGCGACTGTTGGCAATGGTCGTAACCCCTCCCACGGTGTCGGTGGTGGAGCCGCCGACATTGCCCTTAAAAGTGATTTTGCCACCGCCTAGGCTCAGCGCGTTGGCGCCCTGCGGATCGACGCTGGCGTAGTCGAGCAGGAGATTGCCATTCAGGGCGGTGGTGGTGCCGTTGTAGGTGCTCGCGGAGCTCAGAGTCAAAGTGCCTGTGCCGATCTTGCGCAGCGTAATGGTCGGGCTCGTGCCGCCGATCGCCCCGGCATAGGTGGTGCTGGTGTGGTCGTTGCCAATGGTGAGTGTGCTGGTCCCGACATTATTGAGCGTCACGTTGCCTCCGCTGGTGCCGCCCCCGGCGAGGGAACCCAAATTTGCCGAAGTCGTGGAAACGGCCAGCGTCGCCCCCACCACGTTGGCCAAGGTCACAGCGGAAGTAATTCCCCCGGATTGGGCCCCGCCGAGGATGAGGGTGCCGCTGGAGACGGTGATCGGTGAGCGGAACGTGTTCGCGCCGCTAAGGGTAAGAATGGAAGTGGCGCTGTTCTGGTTGATACCCGTGACGTTGGTCCCGATTGGTGCGCTGATGGTGGCGAAGGCACCAGTCGTGCCGATGTTGGAAATCGTGCCACTGTTATTGACCGCACTGACTGAGATGGTAATGCCGTTGGTGGCGGTTCCGTTGGCGCGGATGAGGATCAAATCGGACACATTCGGCCCGATGCCGCCGCTGATGCCGATGTTGGTATTGATCGTCGAACCGCCGATCGTGAGAGTGCCGGAATGGTTGATGGGATTGGTGGTGAAATTCAGGCTGCCCCCGCCAGTCGCGGTATTATTGATGCGGAGGTTGTTCGCCCCAGAAATCCCGCCGGTGAAGGTCATGGAACCGCTGCTGCTGGAGCTATTGATATCGAGGATTCCTGTGGTGTTCGGAGCCACGACGATGGCATTGCTGTAAACGTAGGCACCCACCAAGCTCAAAGTGCTGCCCACTCGAAGGGTTGCCGATGCGCTTCCGCCCGCGCTGTCACCCAGAGTCAGCGTGCCGCTGCCTAGCGCATTGTTGCCGATGGGGCCACTGGCGGCGAGGACGCCAGCCTTGACGGTGATTCCGCCGGTCAGCGTATTGGCCCCGTTCAGGGTGAGCGTGCCGGAGCCGATCTTGACCAGGCTGCCGCCCGTGCCAGTGATCGTGCCGCCGAACACGGTATTCGTGGCGTCGCCAACGGTGAGCGTCTTGGTGCCGATTGCCACGGTGCCACCGCTGGTGCCAATGGTGGCCTGCCCAAGGGTCCCCTGACCTCCCCCACCCGCGAGCGAAGCAATACTGAGGTCGAAACCGTTGAGATCGAGAATCGCGCTGGTCTTGTCCGCGATGGTTACCGCCGACGCCGCCCCCAAGGCCGCCGCATGCCCCACTTTGACGGTGCCGCCGGTAAGATAGGTGGCGCCGGTGTAAGTGTTCTCCCCGCTCAGAGTGGTGGTGCCAGGGCCGGCCAGGGTGATTGCGGTTGGATCGACGCCGTTGTCCGCGATGACGGAGCTGACGGTGAGTTGGGTGCCGTTGTTGATGAACTGAAGGGCATCCGCCGTGCCGCTGGAGCGCAAGGTTCCGCCAGTGATCTTGGCTTCTGTGGTCGCCGCGCTGGTCACCAGAATGCCGCCGGTGCTCACGGTATTCGTGCCGGCAAGGACAAGCTCGCGATTGCCGTTGAATCGCAGAGTGTTCACCGTGACTCCGGAGACAGAATCGCCATCCGTCACATCCACATTGTTCGTCGTGAGGTAGTTCGCGGTGCCACTACTGTAACTTCCGCCAGCGTCGGTGAAGGGGACAAGGTTGCCACCGCTCAGGCCCGCCCAGGTGGTACCGCCGATGGTGGTGTAAGCGATATCGGAACCGGTCGTAAAGATATTGTTCCGGGTGTTCGTAGTGGTGGTGCGAATCCCATGGGTGGCCCCCTGGGTGCCCGCCGGCAGCGTAAGATTCAGGGTGGCTCCCGCATTCCGCGTAATCGCCCCCAAACTCAGGAGCAGTGAATTGGCCGTGACGTCGGCGGTGAGATTGAGCGCGGAAGCGTTGCCTCCAGTAAGGGTGGTGCTCGCGAATCCCTGGCTGTTCGTCGTGCTAGCCTTACCGGTAAGACTCAGCGTACCGCCTCCCAAATGAAGGACCGAGGTGGTGGCGGCTATGTTCGTGGCCGGTGCGGTGCCGCCGGAGAAATCGAGCACCAGGGTCCCTCCGTTGAGGCGGGTGGCTCCCGTGTAGGTATTGGTGCCGGAGAAAGTCTGGGTTCCGGTGCCGATCTTGGTGATGCCCCCTGCCCCGCTGATCACCCCTGCATAGCTGGTCGATGTGTGATCAAGGCCTATCGTAAGCACTCCTGAGGCCCCTCCAGTATTGACACTGCCTCCTGATGTTCCGCCCCCGGCGAGAGATCCGATCGTCTGCGCAAGATTGTTTACTTCGAGAGTGGCCCCGCTGGTATTCGCCAAAGTGATGGCATTGCCGCTGCCGAGCGCTTGGCCGCCCGAGCTCACTGCGGCACGCAAGGTGCCGGTATTGATCGTAATGCCGCCGGAGAAGGTGCTAGCATTGGAAGCAAAACCGAGTGACCACGTGCCCGTGCCATTCTTGACGATCGCCAGCTTTCCCCCGGCCGTCCCGTTGGTCACGATGCCGGCCACGTTCCCGATTGCGGTGTTCGTGCCGTTGAGCGTGAGGATGGTCGTGTTGCCAGCGGTAGAAACGCCCGAGATGGGACTCGAAGCGGCGGCCCCAACGGTCAGGAGGCTCGTGCCTGAGGTCGCGTTCGCCGTAAAGGTGGCCGTGCCGCTATTCCCCTGGATGATCAATGGTGCGGCGACCGCATTGGTGTGGTTCCCCGTGCCCGCCAAGTTCTGGATGACACCACCGTTACTGAGAAGCAAAGGCGTGACCCCGGTGGTTGCCCCGATCGTGTAGCCGAAGGCCGAAGTGTTGCCAAAAGTCAGGCCTGCGATATTGCGGTTGACGTCCACCGTGATCACTCGCTGGGCTGTGAGAGCAAAGCTGAAGGTGGCGACGTCGGTGCTCGTCAGGCTTGAGGTCGAACCAGGAGAGCCTGCGCTCCAGTTCCCAGCGCTGCTCCATAAGCCGTCGCCATTTACGTTCCATGAGGAATCGGCGGCCTGGAGTGCGTGAGCTAGCGACCAGAAACCAATACCCAAGATCAAGACTGACCGGTGGTGAAAGACATGAGTGGGAACCGCTCTCATAAGCCCCGTCGGGGAGCACAAACCAGGCCACGCGAACGCCGGGACGGCAATTCTTCGTCCCAGCTAGGAAATGATTAGGCAGGCAAAGGGGCTCCGAATCCGGGCGGCACTCGCCCGCCTTGCACATTCTCGACTTCCGTTTGTTTCGAGGTCGAGGACGATATTGCCGTTGAAAATGCCCGATACCGCCCCCACTATTGGCAGATGCTAGGGCTGCGTTGGGTCGTTGGAATCGCCTTTTGGGCGTGCGGCCTTGCGTTGAGCCTTGCCGAGGAGGCTTTGGGGGTGGCGGCCAAGGAGGTCCCGGCCTGGAGCGCGGCGGATACGGCTCTGGCCAATCAGTACATTCGCGGGCTCGAACAGAACCCCGAGTATGGGCGGGTTCTCGAACTGCTCTGGAAGCTTTACGATGACTGCGGGCAGACGCGGTTGCTCTTACAGTATTTCGAGGAGGCCGCCAAACCGGAAGGCGCTCAGGCGGCGCGGATCATCCACGGGCATTTGCTGCGCCGAAAGGGAAACAACGACCAGGCGCTCGAACAATATCGGACGATCTTGGCTACGGCCCCCGGCTTGCCAGTGGTTCTGCGGTCGGTCGCGGAGATCCTTCGGGAAGAGGGGGATGCCGCAGGCGCGTTGGAGTCGGCCACCGGTTGGCAGGCGGCCACCAAGGCGGGCGCGCCGGAATGGGTTGCCGCAGGACTGCTCCGGGCGGATTTGCTCCGGGAATTGAAACGTCTGGATGAGGCGGTCACGGTTTGGCAAGCCTTGCTCGCGGCCCGGCACGGGGACGTGGAGTTGGCGCGCAAGATCATCGCCCTGTTCGTGGAAGAGGGACGCACTGCGGAGGCAGCGGCCGGTTATGAAGCTTTGGCCCGCACCGGGGATGCCGAATCCCGGCTGGACGCCCTCCGTGAATTGGGGCGGCTTCGCGAGGCGCGTGAGGAACCAGACCTGGCGGTAGCGATTTACGAACAGGGCTTGGCGTCGCTGCATTTCCGGCACTTCAAATATGACGGCTTTCTCACCAGCTTGATCCGGGTGCGGGAGCGCTTTGGCGGGCTCGATGAATTGACGGTGAAGTGGCGCGCGGAGGCATCGGGTGCGGATGCTGCCGAGGACGTGTTGTGGCGAATGGTGCGGCTCTCCCAACTGACCGCAGATGGGGCGGGCGAGGAGGAGTGGCTTCGCAAACTCGTGGCCCGGGCTCCGTCGAATGCGGACTACCAGCAGCAGTTGGCGGCCGTCTGTTTTCGCAACGATCACGTCGATGACGCGGGCAAGATCGTGGAGAACCTGGTCAAGACGGTGGCCCCGGTCCCGGCCGATCTCGTTTTTCTGCGGGCGGAAATTCATTTGCGGCAGGGTGGACCGCCAGCTGCGGAGAAGGTCCTGACTGCCTTCCTCGATCAGAAGTCTGCTTCGCCGGAGTTGCTCAAGCGCGTCCTCCGCTTTGCGGAAACGCATTACCTGGACGCCGTCATTCAGCGCCTCTTGCTCGATCAAAAGCAGAACGGCTGGGCAGAGGAAGGCACGGTGGTGGAACTCAAGCTGGCCGCCTTTCAACACGAACGCGGCCGGGACGATGTGGCTCGTGAGACGTTGCAATCCTACGTGAAATCCGCCAAGGACGACGCGGAGCGGGCCAAGCGGATCGTCGAGGTGGCTCGGGCGTTCGCGGATTTGCGGATGCCGGGGGAGGCGCTCAATTTGCTTGAGATATTGATGGCGGTTGGCCAAGCGGAGCGGGCCCATTGCCTCTTGTTCGCGGAATTGACGGAGGGGGCGGAATCGTCGGAGCGTGCCGTCGATGCCCTGGAGGAAGCCTGGAGCCTGAGCCGGACATTGGAAGAGCGGGAAGAGGTCGACGAGCGGATTTTCAGTGTGCTGCGGGCGCGCGCCGGCGAAGGAGAGGCCGGAGCGCCGGATCAGGAAGAGGGGGAGGTTTGGAAAGAACTTTGGGCGTTTTATGAAAAGGTGAAGCGCAAGGCTCCCGATGACGCGGCCCCGGCGCTGCGTTACCGGGCGGCTTGGTGGGCGGTGCGGATTGGGGACCGGGACGAGGCCTACCGGATTCTTCCGTTGCTGCACGATCCCGAGAGTCCGGTACTTGCCTATGAGGAACTGCTTTTGGATCTGGCGGAGCGGACGGAGAACCAGGCCCTGGTGGTGCGTCAGTTGGAGTTGATCGCCGAGATCGATCCTCGGCGCGAGGAGGAGGCGCTCATCCGCAAGGCGGAGATGCGGCTCAAGCTGAATTTCGAGGACGAGGCGATCCGGATGTTGCAGAGCGTGGCAAATCGGCCTGGGGCGTCGCTCAAGGCGGTGCAAGCCTTAGCTCGTGCCTATTTGCAACAGGGCCGTCACCGGGCATTGGAGGAGCTTTGGAGCAAGGCGTTCGCGACCGCCAACCTTCTGGAGCGCCGGGAGATTTTGGAGCCCTACACGGAGACCTTGACCCGGCTCGCGAAAATTCCGGAAGCCCTCGACATCTACGCCGCGATGATTCCGGGAGAGAGTGATCTCTTGCAACGCCGCAATCTCTTCGACGATCAATTGGCGCTCGCCTCCCGGCACTACCTGTTGGAGACCTGGATGCGACCGCGCTACGAGGAATTGGCGAAGGCGCATCCGCTCGATGCGTTTTATCCGGAAGCGCTCGCCCGGGTTTTCCAAGCGACGGGCAAGCATCCGGAAGCGTTCGCCGCGATGAAGCGGGCCTACTACCTTTCCGGCGGGGAGACGAGTCTTTTGCAACCGCTCGGGGAGTTGGCTTCCAAGGCCAACGATCTGGATGCCGCGATCTACTTCCAACGACAACTCATCGCGGGGAACGGCGCGTCGGCCTCCCCGGAAGAATGGTTAGGGTTGATCGCGCGGCTGGAGGAGACCCTGGATGGCGAGGGGGCGAGCCGGGTGCGACGGGAGTTGGAAACGCGCTTTGGCCAAGACGGCGATTTTCTGCGGGAGTTGGCGCGGGCCAGCCATCTCCAGGGGGATGACGCTGCGGCCTTGCGGGTGTGGGGGCAGGTCACCGCGTTGCGGCCCTGGGACGCGGCCTCCCGCTTTGAGTATGGCTTGCTCCAGTTGGACTTGGGGCAGGTGAAGGAAGCGGTGGAATCATTTGGAGCGGTGCTCACCGCGACGGCGACGGCGGACAAGGGCGGGGATGCCTCACCGCTCCTCCCGGCGCCTCGGCAAGACCCGGTGCCGGGTGCGCCCTTTGATCCGCCCCTGCAGACTTTGGCGAATGCGGTGGATCACTTTCCCTTTCTCGAAAGCGGCCAGCGGGATGAAGCCGTGGCTTGGCTGTTGCAGGCACGCACCGAATTTCTCCGCAGTCCTCCGGATGCCCGGGCCCTGCGGCTGCGCGCCATCGAGGAACTGGCCCAGTTGCGCGGGAAAACGGACGAATGGTGCCAGCGTTGGGCGGGAAAAAGCAAGGCGGTTAGCGATGCGGAACGGCTCTGGGCATCGGTTCACGCGGGGGAATCCGAGTGGGGCGCACAGGTGGTGCAAGAGCTGACCGCCCCGGCAGCCGATGCGGGATTTCTCGCCAAGTTCCGCTATTGCCTGCTCTCCCTACGGACCGGGAACGACGCGCGGCTCCTGGCCTGGGCGGGGACGGATCCGGACCGTCGCCACCATGTGCTGCTGGGGATCGACGCTTTGCTGCGGGATCCGGCCCACACGTTTGCGGCGGAACGGCTGCGAAAGCTCGTAAATGGAACCGGAATGCGGGTGGCCGATGCTCGTCGTGTGATGCAGAATTTGTATCAAGACGGATTCGTCCGGCAGTCGTTGCTCCTGGGCGAGGCTTTGGCCGAGGGAGGGGCAGGGCCCGACTACACCTTCTACCTGGATGTAGCGGATTTGGCGGCGGAGCTTGGGGATGAAACCGCCCGTGACCGATGGACGATCCGGGCCTTTGAAGGGATCGATTTTGGTTTCCGGGTGCTGGGCCGGGTTCCCTTTCCGACGATCCACCGCATTGTCTCGGACGTGTTCGCCCTGGATGCGCCGCAATGGCCGAGGGACGAAGCGGCCGGGCACGTTCACGAGAAACTCTGCGAGACGGCGACCCTGACGGAGCTGGAGCAAGCGGAAGCGACCATGTGGATTTCGCTGGCGATCGGGCAGCCGGAGCGCGCCCTGAGAGAGTTGGAAGGCCTCGCGGGATTCAGCCCCGGCGTGCATCCATCCTATGTCCCGGCCACGGTGTCTGTCCCTGGGCCGAGCTTTTCCGGATCTTTCCCCGGAGCCGGGAGTGGCGACACCGATTCTGGCTGGGACCGCATCGAGAATTTGCTCATCCTCGTAGGCGACCGATTGCCGTTTAGGGAACCGCTCGACCGGATGGCGGGAGTGCTCATTGACCGGATGCGGCCCGCTTCGGGATTGGGGAGTGAGGAGGCGACACGGCGATTCACCGAGGTCCGGATCCGTCATTTGCTCTGGACGTTGGAAACCGCTAACCGGCCCGTGCGGCAACGCCTCATCCAGGAATTCCTCGCGATGGCATGCGGTGAAGATCTTCACTTCGAACTGGCGCTCGGCTTAGAAAAGCGGGGGATGGCGGCGGAGGCTCTCCCAGTTTACACCGAGTTGCTCCATCGAGACAGCACCTCGATCGAGGCGGCTCGCGGGTATTTCAATGCCTGCCGCCAGGCACATGCTTACGACGAGGCGTTGACGATGTTGGGCGGCTACCGGGAAGGCCTGCTCCTGCGGCCCAAGGCGATGACGCCCGATTTCCTCCACCGGAGCCGGGCCAGTTTCCTCTATTTGGCGGGTCGGGTCGAGGATTTGGCGCGGGTCGCGCAGGAGGGGCAACTCGGCGAAAGCGGACCTGGCTCGCTGGACGCCACGGAGCGGGCGATTTACCAGCGTGCCTTGGCCGCCGTCTACGAGGAACGTGGGGATGTCGAAGCAGCCGTTCGTGTCTTTGAATCACTCCGGGAAGGGCCGGATGGCTTGAGCAAGCCGGATCAGTTGCACCTCGCGGATTGCTACGTGGAACTGGGCCGCGATGCCGATGCCGCAGCGATCCTCCGAGGGTTCAAGCTGCGGGAGGGAGACCCGAATGCCGATGCCGTGCTCCGGCGTCTCGGCGCGATTCATTCCCGGCAGGGAATCGAGGGAGTGCCCGCCTTGCGTCAGCTGGCCATCCAGGCGATGCGCCTTTCCGCTTCGGTTGAGGCCTGCGGGGAGCTCGCCCGTGAGCTATCCAAGGCCGGACTGCCTGAGGTGGCCGATGCCCTTCTGGATCTCCGCGCCCGGCGCATCCCAGACCCAGTGCAACGTTTCGAAGCGGGACGGCAACGGATCGCCCTGAGGCAGAGCGCAGGCGATAAGATTCTCCCGCCCGATCCCACTCTTTTGGTGGCGTGGTTGCGAGGCTGGCCCGGTGGCGTAGCCGAGGGGGAAGCGGTTCTCGCGCTCGCGGAAGGTGCCGCTGAGACAGAGCGTGCCGCCTGGGCCAAGGCCCGAACCATTCTGGAGATCGAGCCACGGACCCGGCTGCTCGCCAGTCTTTTGCAGCTGGCCGAAGGAATGGACGCGGCGGAGGTGAGGAACTCGATCGATCGCTATGCTGCGGAGGAATCGTCCGAGAATTTGCGATTGGCGGCCAAAGTGTTGAGCGTTCGCGGGCTTTCCGGGGGGCCTCGCAAGTGGATCAATGAAGTCCACCGCCGCCGGGAGGCGAACCCGGTCGAGGATACCGACCTGGTGCTCGCGATTTGTCAGGCGGACGGCGATGCCGGGGGGCTGCGCGATTGGCGGGACCGGTTGTCCCGTTTCCCGGGGTCCAGCTCCCAGCTCATCGATCTCGCCGCAGAGTTTTTCTCGGTGGGTCATCCTGAATTGGCGCTTGGGATCATGCGGGAGCGATATGAGTTGTTCCGGGTATTGACCGAAGAGCAGCGCTACTTTTTGAACAAGTATGCGCATCACCTCATCCGTGAGGGCGAACTGGATCAGGCACACAAGGTTCTGCTGACGATGTTCCAGAAGACGCTCGGCGGGGATCCCGCGTTGCTGGTCGACTACTATCGTGCGGCCGGAAGCCTCGATCGACTCGAAGGTGAGCTCGATAAATACTATCTTTCGAGGAGCGAACGGGAACGGGTGCTCTCTCTGCTGCCCCCCGCTTCGCCGGGGCGGGGCCGCCCGGAAACTTCGGCGATCCGGTGAGATTGAATTCTCGCTTCGCGACGTCCAAGGAGCTACAATGCGTGCCGTGCCGATGATTGGTCCCAGCCTCAGATTTCTGGCCCTGATGGGTGGCTTGGCGATCCTTTGTGGCTGCGAGTCTCAGCGCACGGTCACCCATACCGAAAGCAAAATCGACTTCGGCCAAGCTTGGTCTCAGCAGGTCGGGGATGAGAAGAAAATGAAGGAGAAATACGCTTCCGGCTTCGAAATCCGCGACGGTCGGGCGGTGGCTTCTGGAGAAAAGGAGAACCCCTTTGCCGAGAAGAAGGAGTTTTCCACCGGGGACTACGAGAAGAAGCAATTCGCCGAGGACGGCAAAGAAGTTTCCAAGAAGGACTTCGGTGGGAAAAAGCGATTTGAGACAAAGGGTTATGACAAAGGAACCCCGGCGCGCGAGACCGGAAAGCGCTCGTTCCTGGAACGCAGGGATGCCGGGATCGACGACGAATTCGCCACGTCGGAGTGGGCCCAAGCAGCCCGATCCTACGAGCCCGGGGACCAAGCGAAGGAGCAGGGCAAACGTTTCGGACTCCCAGGCGGCGGCAGAGGGGAAGCCCCTATTTCCTCCCAGGCACAACGGATCAATGTCGATTCCAGTCCATCCACACCGATGGGCGAAGGCGGAGGGGGGTTATCGACGATGTCCGTGGACGAGGTCCGAGAAATGCTGAATCCCGAAGCATTCCGGTGAACGGAGGCCGAGGCTTCCGTCCGACCGTTTGCAGTCATTTCATTTCGGCTTATGAGCGGTGTGGCAGCTCTTGCAGTTGCCTGCTTCCTTGTAGGCAGCGAGGGCTTCCGGGCTCTTGTTGCCGCCTTGGATCGCGTCGATCCCGGCCACGAGCGCGGCAATTTTCTTGTCGTAATCGCTCTGTTCCCCCACCGGCGCTTTGGTGCCCGTCATGGTGTGGATCAGATCGGTAAGAGTCTTGGTTTCTTCCGCCGTGGCGGTCCCGGCGACCACTTTGGCGTGGAGGCTGGTGTCCCCTTTCATTCCTTCTTTCATCACCTTCTCGATGACTTCATGATTGGCGTCTCCTGCGGCGAAGGCGGCGGCGGCGATGAGACTAGAAAAGGCGAGGAACAATGATGTGCGTTTCATGCGCTTCCTAATAGCGGTGGGATGGGTGGTGCCGCAAGGAAATTTCCGCGACAAACCTGCCACACCTTCACGGCTCCTCGGAATCGACTAGGACCCGAACTTGATCCGCAGTGCCGTCGAATCCCCATTCCAGAGTCAAGGTGCGGCGATCCCCACTGATCGTGACGAGGTCGTCCCCATGATCCTTGCGCTCCTTCTCTGGACCTGCATAACCGGTGCACCAGGATCCGAGCAGCTCATTGGTCCGGATCATCTGGGGGCCGGAGATCACCGCAAGGATGGGCCGTGCAAAGCGCACCGTGCCGCGCACCCGGGAAGTCTTGTCTCCCCGCCGCACGTCGTAGTGGACGAAATAGCTGTCCACTCGTTCCCCGGCCGGCAAGCTCACGATCGCGTCTGTCTTCCGGGCCTGATGGCATCCCGGTCCGCTGAAGCTGGCGGGTAAGGTATTCTCCAGTTCCACCCCGGTTTGTTCCTGAAAGAGGAGCATGTAACTGTGCTGGTAGGTGCCGGGACGGACCGTCTCCGGTGGATTGGCCAGGACGCGGATGCCTCCGGAGACCCGTTCGACTCCGGAGAGGATTTGCGGTGGACTGGCGAATTGGGCGGGATCGAAGTCGACCGCTTCCAATCGCGAACCAGTCGGTTTGGCCCGGCGGGTCACGCTCGATCCGAGGAGTTTGCGGTCGCCGCCGTCGGGCTGGTTGCGCATGGAGGCCTCGACCTCGCCCGCGAAAACGTGGACATCGGAAACGCCCGTCTCGGTGACCCGCAACGCGAATTCGGTGCCCAAGTCGATGACGGAAAGAGATGGAGTGTCGATTTTGAAGCCGACCCCCTGGGGCGGAACGTTCGCGGAGAGGGCCCCTTGGTGGAGGACGCCGTGGAAAATGGAATCCAACTCGAAGCGAGCCGGGCCCTCGATGGCTAGGCGCACGCCGTTGTCGAGTTCGAGTTCGACGCGTCCCTCGCACAATTCGATCATGCCGGGACCAAGGGCGGAGCCGATCATGACAGAGGCGTCTCCGCCTTCCCAGAGCGCGCCGTCGGCGTTGGTCACTACCGCGAGGTAACGGTCATGAGTCTTGGTCCAAACTGCAGTGGCCCAGACCGCCAGTCCCGCTGCAAGGGTCACCAGGACGGAGGCGGCCAACCCGAGCATCCACACCGGGATCCGGTCCCCCCCCTTGGGAGGGGCGAGCGTAAAGGCTGGATCCGCGCAATCCACATCCAAGCAGGCGTGGGTATCCACGTAAAAAAGGTAGTCGTCCCGCAAGCCCGGATCCTGAAGGATCAGTTCAGAAAGGCGCTCGATTTCCTGATCAGTGGCACGCCCGTCACAGACGGCGGATAGGAGGTGATCCCACTGGGAGACCTTGGCGACCAACGTCGTAGGGGAGACTTTGGCGAACGGAAGATGACTGGAGACCTTGCCGGCCGTTGCTTTCATGGCGTGCTGCGCGCCTCATTCATCATGCGGTGCGTGATGCAGTCGCAGAGTCCGCGGCGAATTCGTTGCAGGGCCTTGTAGATCGCTTCGACGGTTCGACCTGTTTCCTCAGAAAGTTCCTCGACGGTTTTCTCGCGGAAGTAGTAACCGACGACAATGGACTTGGAGTGGTCCGGCATGCGACCGAGGCATTCCTTGAGAAAATCCCGCCGGTAATCGAGCGCTTCGGCAATCTCTACGCGGCGGATCGCCAGATACTGCATGGTGTCTTCCGCGAAGAACTGTTGCTTGCGCTTTTCCCGCCGCCAATGGTGGCGCACCTTGTTCAGGGCGAACCGGCAGGCCCAGGGAGCGAAAGGCTGGGTCGCATCGTAATCGGCGAAACGCTTCCAAAGGGATACGGCGGTTTCCTGGACGATGTCCCGGGCATCGGTCAGGTTCGGGACCAGGGCGAGCACGTAGCGCAAAACTTCGTGTTCGTTTGCCAGAAAGAGCCGCATGAACTCTTCATGCGCGGCATCGGATGACTCAGGCAGATCCATCATGGGAGATTCGCTGGGGGTTGCGGGATTTGGACAAACCAAGGCCGGTTTGGCTCACTTCTTCTTGAGCGATTCTTCCGCCCGGTTGATGAGCGGTTGAAGGGTGGGCCCCATCGCTGGGGCCAGAGTCACGGCCCTCTTGTAGAGCACCAGTGCGCCTGCTCGGTCGCCGTTTAGTTCTTTGATGCGGGCCAAGTTCGCCGTGGCCGGGGCGTGGTATGGATTGCGTTCGATCACGCGATGAAAGATCACCTCGGCATCTTTGTTGCGATCACGTTGCATCATCAGGTGCCCCAGGTTGTTGGCGAATCGGACATCGCGAGGATCGAGCTGCGCGGCTTTCTCGTAGGCGTTGAAAGCCTTTTCGAGCACGCCGTAGCGCAGAAAGACGTTCCCGAGATTGTAATGAGCGTCCGCCAGGTCGGGGTTGAGTTTGATCGCTTGTTCAAGCTGTTCCTGCGCGGAGAAATCGTGATTCTGGGTGACATAGGCCGCGCCCAAAGCGGCCCGGGCTTCCGCGCTCGCCCCGTCGAGGCTGACCGCTTTCAAGCCGTGCGCCACCGCGGTTTCCACTTGCCCGGAGTCCGCGTATAGCTTCGCCAATTGCACGTGGCTGAACAGGTCGTCCGCCCCTTTGGCCTCGGCTCCTTCAATGGTGAGGGCCAACTGGTGGACTGACGCCAGCTTCATCAGCTCGTACATGTCCCGGTCATTCTCCACCGAGAGCAAGACGTAGAGTTCGCCGCGCTCGTCTTCGGGGCGCGGCCCCCAACGGATCGGCTTGTCCCCCTTCGGATTGGCGTAGCGGATTTGCAGATCGAGCCGGCTTCCCTCAGTGACTTCCACGGGCTTCTCGAAGCGATACCATTCCTGCAGGCCTGCTTCCCAGTCGGCGATCTCGAACAATCGTTCCGCCACCGGCTCCCCCTTTTCCGTGAATGGCCCGGTCAGATCGAACCGGATGGCGCGCGCGGCATGGTTGGCATCTGCATAGAGGGCCAGGATCTTCGCCGGGACCGGCAGCCGGAAGGCGTCTCTTGCGCTGATGTCCTCACTTCCCGGCTGAATATCGATCGCCTCATTCGCCATGCGCAGGGTCAGGAGATGGGAATCAGTCGGCTGCGGAGCCAACCAGAGGGAGACTTTTGGCCGGACTTCCGCCTCCTTGCCATTGGGCTTGATGACGCAGGTCACCACGAGATCGCTGTCCGGAACCATCCGCCAGACCGCCGACGGTGCCGAGACCACTGGGGCGAAAGGGGTCCAGGCCGCCACCAGGGATGTCGGTCGGCGCACTCCCGAGTATTGGGGATGATCCGCGAAGCCCACGCCGGGGTCCTTCTCGTCCGCCTTGCGACTATCCAGGGTTGTGTCAAGGCGGACCACCGCATGGGTAACCACGCCCGAGGCGGCGGGGGTGAGTTGAATCGCCTCGATGTAGACAGCTCCGGGCAAGTTTTCCACCGGGATGACGAAGCTTCGCACCACTTCCGGTCCTTCCTTCCCGATCTTGAACCCTTCCGCCGCCTCCAGCATGAGATCGGGGGCCCAATTGGGAGCGGGTAGCCGTTCGGCGTTGATCGGCCGGAGCCCCGTCGAGGGCAAGTAGCGGGACACGTCGCCAGCCGTGGCCACCCAGGCGGGGAGACAGCTCAGAAAGAGGAAGAGAATCCGTATCGTCACCCGGCTACCCTGGCTCGCATTTTCAATGCGGCAACGGCGAATCTGGTCCGGCTTGGGGGCCAGACTCATTGGCCCCGGGGGCGACCCGCGAAAAATGCCGCTTGAGACGGAAGAAAGATTGGAGGGCGTTGAAGGTCATCGTCGCGGAAAAGACGACAAACAGCGGGAAAAAGCCGTTCCATCCCGTGATCGCCCAGATGGCATAGAGCAGATAGAGCGGGAATTTGGTGCGGATGACGACCTGGACCGGCACGCCTGAGTAATTCTGAAGCACGGAGAGGGCCACCACCGCCACGTAAATCACGGCATAGTAAGCGGCCGCTACCGCATTTGACAGCCCGTGGTGAATGATGAGTAGGACCGTGGCCACCATGCCCACATGATCCGCGCAGACATCGGTCAAGGCCCCGCCTTCCGACGCCGTCCCGGTGACCCGAGCATAGACGCCATCGACGCCATCCAGCAAGACGCTCGCCAAAAGGAACGCCACCGCCAGTCCGGGCCGGGAGGTAAAGAGGCAGGCGTAGGGAATGAGGAAAAGCAGACCGAAGAGAGTGACGTGATCCGCAGTGATGCCGATGCGCTGCAATGGTTTGACAATCCCGCCGATCCAGCGTGTCCGAGCCTGAGCGAACGCCTGTTGGCGTTCCCTTTCCACATCTGCGAAGTCGTTCAGACTGCCCACTTTGTTTCCTGCTGGCTCGGACCTCGTTCCAGCCCAGCGCGGGACTTAGGCGGGAGCGAGATCGTTGACTAGCTTCCGGGAGGATTTCGACCGGTGCAAGTCCTTCCGGATGGCGTGCTTCTCCAAGGCTTCACCCAAGGTGATCACGACCGACTTCGAGACATGCCAAGCGCGCCGCCAGGCCGCCTTGTCTTCCACCCGGGCGTGGGATTCCCGGCCCAGGTGGCGGGTCATCAGGTCGAAGGCTTCGCAGGGGTCCACAGGAGGCGCACCGACTTCCATGAGGCAGCCATAGCCCAATTCATCCGGGAAATGGGCATCCGAGCCGTGCGCAAAAAATCCGGCTCCGGCCGAGTCGATGAACTCCTCCGCGAGCTTTTGCGTGAGACTCATTCTCCGGTGAGTGTCCGGAAGGACGCGGGAACAGAGGCGTCCGACCATCTTGAGGCAATCGTCGTAGCAGTTGTTACTGACCTCGACGCCCCCGATCCGGCCCGCCAAAGTGGCGGCCAATTCCTCGCCAAAGTATTCCACCGCGCCGGTGGTGCCCCGGGTGTAAGGGTGCGGCAAAAATGCGGCCATCTCTTGGCGGGAAGAAACCACGTCCACGACTTCCTCCACGCTCGGGTGGTAGGGAAGCAACAAATCCGAGACCACCGGATCCCGATACCACCCCGGGTCGGGACCAAAGACCACGATGTCAAGCCCTTCCCGAGTGAGGACTTCCGCTCCCGGAAGGAGCACCGTGCCGGCACCCGTGGGCCGGTGGCTTTGCAGAAGATCAAACGACTCCTGGGGCCGCTTCCAACTGTGCTCCGAGACCACCACGACCCCAAGGTCGTGCTCGGCAAACGCATTCCAGATCCGCCCAGCTCGCCGAGCCTCCCGCCGACCAAAGCGAAAGTTCGGGTGAAAGTGATAATCGACGAAGAGCTGGTGTCCCATGAGCGCCTGGACGTACGATTCGATAGTAACCCGGTTTCTTCAAATTTCGCAACCGCAAAGCAGTTTGAATGGGAGCGAAGCGCGTTCGCCAGCGCGAGAATGATTTGTTTTCAGGAAGGCACCGATTTGGATTCAGGAAGACCACTCACGAACGCCGGAAGACCACTCACGCGCGCCGGAAGACCACTCGCGAGCGCCGGAAGACCTCTCACGAGCGCCGGAAGACCACTCACGAGCGCCGGAAGACCTCTCACGTGCGACGGAAGACCACTCACGTGCGACGGAAGACCACTCACGTGCGACGGAAGACCACTCACGTGCGACGGAAGACCACTCACGCGCGACGGAAGACCACTCACGCGCGACGGACGACCGCTCACGCGCGACGGACGACCTCTCACGGGCGACGGACGACCTCTCACGGGCGACGGACGCCAAAAGAAACAATCCGATCGCCAACGCGTCCGCATTTGTCTTTACGAACACGCGTGGCCGCCTCCATGGCGCGGTCCAGGGCACCGGTTTGCAGGCGGCTTCGGCGGCAGCGTAATGATTGGAGGAGCGGCTGGCAACACGTTACCGACGTAACGCTCACGAAATGGTCCAGTCCTCCAAAATCAAAACAGCTCCTCCTTTACCACGGCGCACAGCCAAACATCGGATGGATGAACTTGGTGGAGCTTGCTTTCCAGGGCGGGACAACGCCCCCTCACAGAGTCGGTTTCAGGCGATAGATCGCCTCCCGAGCAATGAGCAACGCGATTTCCTTTTGAGCGGGTTTGTCGGCGGGCCAATCGATCACATCGGCGTGATTTGGGTTGTTACGTAGTGGCGATTCGACCACTTGCAAGGGAAGAGACTCATCGGCCGCAACCACCAGTCGATTGGGCTCACTCATGCTACGGTTCCAATCTGCTGGATCAATTGCAGCAGGTCCGCCGGGACTTCGTGTTCGAAGAGTTCGCTGCCCGTTCGGCGGCTCGAATCCCCGAGCAGGGCGGCGTAGCTGAGTTCACCGCCAGGCCCGACGCTAAGGGACAAAACGCGGCTTGGAGCGCGATACCATTCCAAGGTGAGATGTCCGTCCGGTTCCGCGCCCACGCTGGGCATGGGAAAACCGGCAGGCAGATGTTCGATGAGACGGCAGGCTTGGCGGTAGGTCTCCGGAGTGACGGGATCCGCGCCATGACCGTCCCAGCCCGATCGTCCACAATCTGCGGTTTGCGCGGCCAAAGCATCGAGAACGCGTTGGCGCCGTTCGTCGGTTTCTGGATCGGCCGCCTCCACGAGAGGATGCTGTCTGAGAAAATCCTGGAGAGCCTCCACCAGAACCTCGTTGAGATCCCAACGGCGCGCTTGGTGAAGAGCAAAGTCCCGCGCACGCGTCACGAGATCAGGAGGCAATTCGGCCTGGATCACAGTCTTGCTCATCGAGGGGATCGTATCACGAGCGGGGCGGAATTCCATCCCGTCTTTCGGCTGGAGGCTGGAGACCGCAGGCTGTCGTTCCGGAATGGTTCTGACTAATAGCAGGAATTAGCTTGTTGAACCCTGCGGCCATCGCTTCACCGTCGGCGCGGGGATGGCGGGCGTTCAGTCGGATGCGGCAGCGGGCCAGAATGGGACGGCTCAACGAGCCCTGCTGGGCCAGGACTTTCTCCACCTCAAAACCTCCCCATCTCCAACCCGCTGAACGCCAACAGCTTGGTCAAAAGTTCGCGCAAGAGGTCTTTCTCGACGTCATCCCAAAACGGCAACTCCCGAAGAGTCCGGGAGGTGCAGTGGTAGAAGTTGATGGGCCGGGCTGGTTCGCCCAGAACATGTGAAGCGCACGGCTGTTCAGGCGAGCATTCAGCAGAAATGTGCTCAAGTGATTTTTCGTGGAGATTCGCAGATCGTGAGCTTCTGGCCAAAATTGGCTGTCCCCAGGAATTCTGAGGCTCAATTCAATTTCCAGGCATTCCTGGTATACCGCCTCCAAAAACCCGCATCCCTTTTCCTTGTAAACCTCGAAACAGGCGCCCCGTATGCGATACGTCTCATCTTCGTGAAGGAGCATTGGCATGGCGGACTCTACAAAACAGTCCTCAGTGCGAAACCCAAAAATCGAATCCTCTTTCCGTGTGTTTCGTGTTTTCCGTGGTTCCCCCAATCCGAGCTTCCGGCGACCTGGATCCGCCAAACCTGGGGAGTCGATCCCATGACCAGACTGCGACCACGAAAGGGACGGACCAACCACGGAAAACACCGAAGACACGGAAACTACGATGCTCCGCTAGCGGATTCCCTCAGCGGATGATCCGCTCAATTTCAATCTGATCGCAATGAACCGACAGTCACGCAGGTTGACTGTGCACTTGTCCTGGCGGCGCGCGAGAAGCTTTCGCTCCTGTGAACGCCTTCCAGCTCGACCCGACGCGAACCACACGTGTTCAAATGAAACAATCCAGTTGCCACCGCACGCATGATTGCCTTTATGAACATGCATGCCGTCCATCTACCGCCCACGCCGCGCCCGTGCCTCCCCACTCTGGCAAATCGTCCACCACGCCTGGACCCCATTCCTCGCCGAATATGAAACCCACCACCGCAAAACCCACGGCCCCTTGCGCAAAGACGCCGTCGCCGTGGTCGATCAATTCTACAAATGCGGCGACCTCGCCGCCGGTTTCACCCGCCTCCAATGCCCGGACTGCGGCCACGAAAAGCTCCTCGCCTTTTCATGTAAGACCCGCCACTTCTGCCCGTCCTGCCACCAGCGCAAGGTCAAACAAACCGGTCGCTGGATCGCCTACGACGTCTGCTTCAACGTCCCCCACCGGCAATTCGTCTTCACCATGCCCAAACCGCTCCGGGGCATTTTCCGAAAGCGCCGCAAACTACTCGACCACCTCTTTCATGAAGCCATCGCCTGCTTGCAGGACTGGTTTCGCACCCGGCTCAATCTCCCGGATGGCCAACTCGCCGCCATTGCTGGAGTGCAAACCTTCGGCGACTACCTCGGCTTGCCCTGACAC